>Ga0209874_1000046_pt1 | contig 28244 bp, 23 predicted proteins | sample GWRWN1_20_30_FD_187216 | JGI IMG/M metagenome (GOLD analysis project Ga0209874, IMG submission 187216) | Riverbed sediment microbial communities from areas with no vegetation in Columbia River, Washington, USA - GW-RW N1_20_30 (SPAdes)... | ecosystem: Environmental > Aquatic > Freshwater > River... | reverse complement strand
GTGTCTGGGGTATTCCCGAGAGTTTTTTCATCGACCCGCAAGGACGCATCACCTATAAGCATGTCGGTGGAATTCGCGCCGCGTTGGTCAACGCCAAGCTGGAAGAAGCCGCCCGCAGCATCGTCAGCGCCAAAGAAGGCAAGGAAGATTACCAACCCATTCGCTGATAAATCTCATGTTGCCTCGGCTGCTTTTTATCGTCTTTTGTCTTTTTGTGGTCAATCCGCTGTCGGCAGCCACCGCGCCGGATATCGACGATCAGACCAGGGCGATTGCGCAAGAACTGCGCTGTGTCGTCTGCCAAAATCTCTCGGTTGCCGACTCTCCTTCGGAAATGGCCCAGCAGATGCGTGGAATTATTCGCGAACAATTGACGGCAGGAAAAACTTCGCAGCAGGTTAAAGACTTCTTTGTCTCCAAATACGGCGAATGGGTTTTGCTCGCCCCTACCACCCAAGGGTTCAGCCTGTTGGTGTGGGTATTGCCGTTCGTGGTTCTCATCGCGGGAGTCGCTTGTGGCCTTTGGTTCATCCGCCGTTGGTCAGCCAAGAAAAGCGGGGACAAAGGCGCCGTCGCCAACTCGGAGCTGCTGACACGGGTCCGGAGTGAAGCCGCAAGCGACAAAGCTCTCGCCATCGACCCGGAGGATTCCAGTCCTCACGCGCAACTCCTCCAAGAGCGCGCCCGGCTTTATACCGAGTTGAAGGAACTCGAATTTGACTATCAGGCCGGCAAGCTCGCTGAATCGGATTACACCGCGCTCAAGCTCGAGATCGAGAACAAAGCGGTGGGAGTGCTCCAACAGCTCGACTCGCTGTTGTCGAGTCAAACGCTCGCGAGTCAAAGTGTCGGACGCCAAACAACTGATAAGAAAAGAATCTCGAATGAAACGCGCAAGACTTACCGGGGGTGGCAGCTCGCGACCGGAGGGGTTCTCTTACTGCTCTTCGGTTTGACGTTAGGCATCGCCTTGACAAACTCTTTGCGTCCAAGAGAATCGACCGAAGATTCCATTACGGGCGGCTTCTTAACCGGCACCGGCGGCAGTGAGAGCGCGCAATTTCTCCAGCAAGGTAAATCCGCGTTTGCCAAGCAGGACTGGCCCAAAGCTATCGAAGCATTCAAGCAGGCGTTAGCTGCCGATCCGAATCAGCCCGAAGCCCACGCCTATATGGGATTCATTTTAGTTCAAGCGGGTCACGCTGACGGGGCGTTGATGGCATTCGACAAAGCGTTATCTCAAGCGCCGAATTTTCCTATGGCCCTCTGGGGAAAGGGCATGGTTCTATTGCGCGACAAGCAGGATCACTCGGGCGCCCGGCAGGTCTTGGAAAAACTGGCTCAGCTCTTACCTGCGGGCGCTGAACGAAGCGAGGTGGAAAAAGTAATTCAGGATATGCCTCAATCGGAGGGGAAGCCGCGTCCGCAGGCGACTGCTGCTGCGCCGTCCGGCCAGCAGATCGCCGGGAGGATCTCTATCGATCCAAAACTTAAAGGCAATGTCGATAGCCAAGCGGCCCTCTTTATCATTGCCCGGCCTTCTGACACCGCCAAAGGTCCGCCACTGGCGGTCAAGAAGATCGATCGTCCGGTATTTCCGCTCTCCTACTCCCTCGGGGCCGAAAACGTAATGATGCAGGGTATGCCTTTCACGGGCAGTGTCACGATTACGGCCCGCTTGGACAAAGATGGAAATCCCACCACCCGTCAACCGGGCGACTTAACCGGCGATTACAAGAAAAATCCTGTGGCTGTGGGTTCGAAGAGTATCGATATCGTGCTCGACCAAATCGTCCAATAAATGACGGCCATTGGGAACGCAAAATACCGTAACGCTTAGAGTCCCACGCGCGAGACCGAACTCAAGTCGATTGTAGCGCCCCGAGGCTTGCGCCCGATGGTCTCAAGATTCTGCGCAACGCTTTCGCAAACCTCGTAGCCGATCCCGAGTTCAAAGCCGAGCTGAGATGAATAACCCATCTAAACCTGGAAAACCTGCGCAACTGGCCGAATTCAAATGGTGGGAGCGCGGCATCATCTATCAAATCTATCCGCGCTCGTTCATGGATCGCGACGGCAATGGCGTGGGCGATCTCGCCGGCATCCGGAGCAAGCTTGATTATTTGCAATGGCTCGGCGTGGACGCGATCTGGATTTCGCCGATCTATCCATCACCGATGGCGGATTTCGGCTACGACATCAGCAACTACACCGACATCGATCCGATCTTCGGCACCCTCGATGATTTCGATGCGCTCCTGGCCGACGCCCATGGCCGCGGCCTGAAAGTGCTGCTCGATTACGTTCCAAACCATACGTCGGATCAACATCCCTGGTTCCTCGCTTCGCGCTCGTCGCGCGACAGCGCTAAACGGGATTGGTACATATGGCGCGATCCTAAACCGGGCGGCGGCCCGCCCACGAATTGGCTTTCGAATTTTGGTGGCGGCGCCTGGGAATGGGAGGAGCAGACCGAGCAGTATTACTATCATGCCTTTCTTAAAGAACAGCCCGATCTCAACTGGCTCAACCCTGAGGTCCAGAAAGCAATGCTCGGGGTGCTGCGCTTCTGGCTCGACCGTGGCGTGGACGGATTCCGCGTCGATGTCATGCATCATATGGTTAAGGACACGGAGTTCCGTGACAATCCGCCCAATCCGGCCTGGCGGCCCGGAATGTCGCCCTACCGCGAGTTGCTAACCACCTACACGGCAGATCTTCCCGAGGTGCAACAGATCGTCGCAAAATTTCGCAATGTCGTTGAAGAGTACAACGATCGAATGCTAGTGGGTGAAATCTATCTGCCGGTTGAACGGTTGATAGCTTACTACGGTGCGAGCGGCAAGGGTGCGCACCTGCCGTTCAACTTTGAATTGATTCGACTCCCATGGAATGCACGGGAGATCGCAGCCGCGGTGGAGCGCTACGAGGCGCTTCTGCCATCCTACGCTTGGCCGAACTGGGTACTCGGGAATCACGACAAATCCCGCATCGCCACCCGTGTAGGTCCGGCACAGGCTCGGGTGGCCGCAATGCTGCTGCTCACATTGCGCGGTACACCGACAATGTATTACGGCGACGAAATCGGCATGCATGACGTGACCATTCCGGTCCAGCAAGTACAAGACCCGTTCGAGAAGAACGTGCCGGGTTTGGGCTTGGGCCGCGATCCCGAGAGAACACCGATGCAATGGAACGGTGACGAACACGCGGGCTTCACTACGGGGAAACCCTGGCTGCCGATAGCACCCGATTACCAAACTGCCAACGTCGCCCTGGAACGCGACTCTCAGACTTCGATCCTAAGTCTTTACCGTCGTTTGATTGAGCTGCGGCGCGCAGAGCCGGCATTGTCGGTCGGAGAGTTCGCACCCTTACCGGCGAACGACGATCTGATGGCTTACATTCGCAAGACAGATGAGCGTAGGCTGCTGGTCGTGCTCAATCTTGGCGCCAAACCAAAATGGTTTAGCATATCCGACTTGCAATGCCGCGGTTCCCTGTTACTTTCGACCCACCTTGATCGTAGCCGAGAAGTGCTACTGGACAAACTCGCGTTGCGCTCAGATGAGGGAGCGATTATCGAGTTGTTGTGAGCTTCTAATAATATGAGCAGACAGCTGGATAGCAAAGGTTTCGATCATCTTGCCGCCCAGAGTTTGTCAAAAAAACCGTTTTTTTCTAGTCCGTCAAGGTAGCGTCGGTCGATCAGGTCTTGCGGCCGGATTTTTTTTGCCCGCGGGTCGACTTTTGCGGTCTCATCAAGAATCGCCTGAAAGGCTTCCGTCTTGAATTCCAACCTCGGTTCCATCACCTTGATTTCCTCGTCGTAGGCGGCGTCCAGCAACTTTCGGTCGCTGATGCGCAACTGTTTTCCAAGAACCTTGTAGGTCAATTCCTTATCCGTGAACATGATCTTCACCGCTTCCGCCATGGTGCGCACAAACCTTTCGATGACCGGTCCGCGCGTGCGGATCGAGGAGCGGCGTGCGACCAAGGTCGCTGCGGCAAAAGGAATGTGAAGGTCCGGCCCATACACGACATAGCGGTAGCCCTGAGCCGTAGCCCTAGCGCCCCCTGATGGTCCGGTCATCGTGGCGGCATCCACAGCGCCGCTCAGCAACGCCGCGAGATTCTCGACCTGGCCGCCGGTCTGGATGAAATTGAGATCTGTCGGTCCCATGCCGTATTTTCTCAAAGCCTGAATCACAAAATAATGGGAGTTGCTCCCAAGCCGAGTCAGACCCAGTTTCTTGCCTTTGAGATCCTCGGGACTTTTGATTTCAGGCTTTCCCAAGATACTATGAGTCAGGGTGTTCTTGGCGCTGGCGATGAAAATCAACTCAGTGACCCCTTGGGTGAAGGCGCGTGTAATCGATTCCCCGCCCGTAATCGCGACTTCACCATCGCCGCTAAGCATGGCGGCGGTCACCATGGCGGCGGAGGAAATAAAAACAAGTTGAAATTCTAAATCATATTTTTTGAATAGCCCGACCTCTTCGGCAATCCAAGGCATCGACTGAGACATTGTGCGAGCCGAATGAATGCCGACGAGCTTATCCGCGGCTATTCCAGCGGCAACCAGGAACCCGAGAGCGAGAAAAATTACGACGGCGCAAAATGCAGTCACAAGGCGAATCTTCATGAGGACAACCTCCTGAACAAACTACTTGGGCACAGGTTGGAGACCAATCGCAAGAAGACAACCCCGAGTCGATGGACGCTATCAAAAAGCGCTCTGCTGCCAGTCGACACACAAAAGCGCGTACAATGAAACCGGCCCTGCAAACGTGACTATCTGTGCATCGCAACCCTGCAGAAACTAGAATCCCGAGACCCCGGGCTTCCAAGTCGTCCGTGCATTCTACGCCGGATCACAGACCTGCTTTTGCTTCCACCGGTAGCCCAGCTCCCCGCCAGGCTTCCCACCCACCTACCAGTGCGCGCGCTTGTCCCCACCCCGCTCTTTGTAGCTCCAGCGCCACACGGGCGCTTGTTGCCTCGTCGGGTCAGGCGCAGAACGCGATCAACCAGGTCCGGCGCGGCACCTGCAGTTCCATGAGACGTTGGACCGCCTGATCCGGTGAAACCCTGAGCGCTCCTTGGGCCTGGAGATCGCTGCTTTCAAAATTCCGGTCGCTTCGGACATCAAGTATAAGAATCGGCGATCCGGATTGTTGAAGTTGTCGCAGCTCGGACACGGAGATACGCGCTGTGGATCCCTCTCTGCTTTCACTGCCTAGAGAGATCGAAGATGCCTGGGGATTTCGCACGAAGTCTCCGGCGAAGCGTTTCGCATTTTCCGCCGGAACCTGGACGGGCAAGGTCTCGCGCTTCAAGAACATCAATGAGCCGCCATGGACCGCCACTGAAAGAATCACGACCAAGCAACAGATAGCAAACAGCTCCTGGCTTCCGGTCGCGCCGGCAAAGACCGGCAGGAGAATGAGAAGTAGCGAGCTCAGACCGCGTGGGCCAAACCAGGCAATCAACAGACGACTCCGATAGTCCAATCGAGTCCCGGCCAGCGATGCGAAAAAGGCGATCGGACGGATGAGCACGACAGCTATGGTGAAGAAAATAATCGGTAGGCTTAGGACGCTAAACCCGCTCCATATTAGCGAGCTGCCGAACAGGACAAAGGCAAAGAGCAGCGCCATCTCAGCGGTGGTCTGGCCATATTCAAGAAAACAGTCGCAAAGCTCAACGTCGAGCGCGGCGATCGTCAAGCCGGCGGCAAAGGCGGCGAGAAATCCGCTGCCGTGAACTGCTTCGGCTGCAGCATAGGCGGTAAACGCCACTCCTAAAGAGTAAAGCGATTCGTAGTCTCGCCGCACGCCGATTTTGCGCCGGATCATGTCAAGCGCGGACAACCCGAACAACCCGACGGCAACCCCCGCTCCTGGTCCCAGCAGAAAGAAGTCGAGACCTAGGCGCACCCATTCGTTGCCGCTCGGGGGCCCACGCTGGAGCAGAAACGGCATAGCCACGAAAATAATCGGTAATAGAACAGCGTCGTTCAGACCGCTCTCGAGCCGCAGCGCCAGTCGCACCGGCTCGGGAAGCCCCGGACGGCGAATGAGGCCGCGCAACATGATCGGATCGGTGGAGGCTAGCGCTGCGCCCAAGATAGCTGCGGCGGCGGGAGGAAGACCCAGGAGTGACCAGCCAACGAGAGCAACGAGTGCGGCAGTGAGAAGCGTCCCCGGACCCAAAACCAGGAAAGCTAGACGTCCATGACGCTGGATCTCAGCGATACTAAGACTGACGGCATCCGTGAACAACACCAGAACTAAACTCAACGTGGCTACGACCGCGACGATCGGCGACTCCAAAGTCACATTGAGCAATCCCAATCCCGCGGGGCCGAGAATGGCGCCAAGCGCCAAGAACACCCCTACCTGCGGCAGGTCACTGCGGTCGATGAGGCCCGAGAGGAGGGCTGCTATGATGATGACAAGACCGACCAGCGCCAGGGTTACCACGAAGAAATGGGGACTGAAAAGATCCATGCAACGCTTTTGTCGACTGTCAGTCAGGAGAGTTCTTGGCTGAGTTTCGGCGCCAGCCGCTAAGATAACAGTTCGCCCTCTGAGGGTTCAAGACGAGCGACGAATCTAAATTCAACGGGCTTTATTTTATTTCTCTCCCTTGACAGGTCCTACCCTTCATGGTGAGTTACTGCCACTGTATCGGGTTTTGCTGGTCAAGAGACAGGAGGTGCTTATGAAACGCCCTAGCTTCTGGTTGGTTGGGTTCGTCCTTTATTTTATTGCCAGTTCGGCGGCGGCAAAAGAAGTCGTCATCGTCACCTCGTTTCCCAAGGAGCTGTTTGAGACCTACAAGAAAACTTTCGAAGGGAAACATCCGGGCGTCACCGTCGTCATTAACAGCAAGCAAACCAACGCCGGTGTGACCTATCTGCGCGAGACCAAGGCCAAGCCGGAGGCGGATATCTTCTGGGTAAGCGCCCCGGACGCGTTTCAAACACTCGAATCGGAAGGGCTGCTGGAAAATTACGCCCCGCCTAAAGAGATCATGGCGCGCATCCCGGCAAAGATCGGCACCTTCCCGATCCACGATCCCGACGGCAAATATTTTGGCTTTGCCATCAGCGGTTATGGCTTGATGTGGAACAAGAACTATCTTCAGGCGCACAAACTTCCGGCGCCGAAAGAGTGGACCGACCTGACGAGCCCCAGATACCACGGCCATCTCGTCATCAGCGCCCCGTCACGAAGTGGCACGACTCATTTAACGGTTGAAACCATCCTCCAGGCCTACGGATGGGAAAAAGGTTGGGCCTTGCTGCTTAACTCCGGTGGCAATATGGGAACGATCACGGAACGGAGTTTCGGCGTACCCGAGGCAGTGATCAGCGGCCAGTACGGCATTGGCGTAGTCATCGATTTCTTCGGTTTGTCCGCCATTGCCAGCGGGCAGCCCGTGGAGTTTGTCTACCCCTCGTTGACTTCCGTCGTCCCCGCCAGTGTCGGCATCGTCAAGGGCGGACCGAATCCCGAGAATGCCCGAGCTTTCGTGAATTATCTGCTGAGCGAGACCGGACAGTTGGTGCTCTTTTCGCCGGAGATTGCCCGGCTGCCAGTGATTCCCGAGTTGTATGCTAAAGCGCCAAAAGATTATCCCAACCCATTCAAGAGCAAGATGGGTGGAGTGAACTTCAATGATACCCTATCTTCCGGACGGCGGGACGTCGTGAATTCTCTCTACGATCATATCATTACCTTTCGGCATCGCGAGCTACGAGATGCTTGGGGAAGCATCTACAAAGCCGAAGAAGCCTTAGCCAGGAGCAAGAGCGCCAATGCCGCGCAAGGGAAGACTCTGTTGGGCGAGGCTAAAAAGTTCGCTTCCCAGGCGCCCATTGATGACAAGCGCGCCAGCGACAAAGAGATCTCCGGCGCCTTTAAGTCGAAGTCCGGTTTAAAGGCCCAACTCGAGACCGAATGGGAGACCTTCGCCAGGACAAATTACGACAAGGCAAAAGAGTTGGCGAACAAGGCCGCAGCCATGGCACGCTAAACGCCGGGATGCCGCGACTGAAAAACAGTTTTCGACCACTATAATAATATCCAGGCGCCCCACCCATGGCAGTCTCTCCCCTTGCCATACGGCTTCGCCCCAAGGAGCGAATCGACTGGCGGCAAGGAGGAGCCATGGCGTTCCTCTTTGCGATCTTAATCGCTTTTATCCTCTATCCGATACTGCGCGTGCTCTGGATTGCTCTGTCGGATGAAACCGGCAACTTAACCCTGATCCACTTCCTGAATTTCTTTCGCCGCCCGCTGTTTCGCGAAGCCCTCGGGAACACCCTTGTGAGCGGCCTCCTTGTCGTTGTCTTCAGCGGCCTTATTTCCCTACCGCTCGCCTATATAATCGCCCGTTACGAATTTCGCGGCAAAATCTTGCTACAAACCGCGGCGACCCTGCCGCTGGTCATTCCGCCTTTTGTCGGCGCCGTCGCGCTCCAGCTAATTCTCGGCCGGAGCGGCATGGTTAATCTCTTGTTAATGCGCTGGTTCGATATGACGATTCCGTTCATGGAAGGCCTGACGGGCGTCGTGCTCGTGCAAACTTTACACTTCTTTCCTTTTATCTTGCTCAACACTGTGGTCTCGCTCTCCAACATCGATCCCTCGATGGAAGAGATGGCTCAAAACATGGGCTGCCACGGGTTCCGGCTGTTTCGCCGCATCACTCTGCCACTGATGCTTCCCGGCTTTATCGCCGGCTCGTTGTTGACGTTCATCCGCGCCATCGACGACCTCGGAACACCGTTGATGCTGAATTACAAAAACCTCCTTGCACCGCAAGCGTACTTGCGAATCACGACCGTGGGGATGGATGACGTGGATGGGTACGTGGTTTGTGTGGTCCTGGTAGTCCTATCGCTTATTTCGCTGCTCGCCGCCCGAAAGTATCTCGGTCTTGCCGAGTATGCGACGGTTCAACGATCTGCTCCTGTAACACGTAGGCTTCACGGGAAAAAATTACTTCTCGTATGGCTCCTTTGCGGCGCCATACTCGGGGTCAGCCTATTGCCGCATATAGGGATTCTGTTGTTATCTTTTTCCAAAGTGTGGAGCTTTACCCTGCTTCCCACGGCTTACACCTTGGGTAATTTCGCGGAGATTCTCTTCCGAGCACCTCATTTCATTAAGAACACTTTGCTCTATACGTTGTTAGCCGCAGGTCTCGATATTATTCTCGGCGCGGCCATCGCCTTTTTGCTGTTGCGTAGCCGGTTAGCGGGTAGGAACTTGCTAGACGCCATCGCTACCTTGCCGCTGGCGATCCCCGGAGTCGTGCTGGCTGTGGGCTACTTACGGGTTTTTCACGGGTGGGATTTTCCCGGCCTCGGCGCGCCACTCACCTCTTCTTGGGTCATTTTGGTCGTCGCCTACACGATGCGGCGGCTACCCTATACGGTTCGCGCCTCCTATGCGGCGCTTCAGCAAGTTCATGTAAACCTCGAGGAATCGGCGCAAAGCCTGGGCGCCAATCGCCTAAAGACATTCGCCAAAGTTACCCTTCCATTGATCTCCGGCGGGCTGGTAGCGGGCGGGCTCATTGGATTCGTGACTTCATGCGTGGAGCTTGCCTCGACGATCATGCTCGTGCCGCGCATCGAGTTAGGACCTATCTCCTACGGGATTTACATCTACATGCAGAGCCCGTTAGGACGGGGCGCGGGGGCCGCCCTCGGTGTCGTTGCGATACTTCTGGTTTCCCTCGGAACCTATTTAACCCACCGAATCTTTGGCGGTCGGGCAGGCAACGCTTTCAGGATTTAGCGATGCAGCCCGCGGAAGTGAGACTTGACGGCATCGGCAAATCCTACGGCGAGCAATGGGCCGTCCGCGGCGTTAACCTTCACATCCGGCGCGGAGAGTTTTTTACCTTTCTCGGACCCAGTGGTTGCGGCAAGACGACGCTACTAAGAATCATTGCTGGTTTCGTGTTCCCTGACGAAGGCACGATCTATCTTGACGGACAGCCGATGAACCATGTGCCACCATGGCGACGGAATGTCGGGCTCGTGTTCCAGAATTACGCGCTCTGGCCTCACATGACCGTTTTCGAGAACGTGGCCTTTGGCTTGCGCGAGCGAAAAGTGGCGCCGAGCGAAATCGAACGAAGAGTCATGGAAACACTCAAGCAGGTGGATCTGCAAGGAACTGAGAATCGTCGACCCTCACAACTTTCCGGCGGACAACAACAGCGCGTCGCCGTAGCTCGCACACTCGTGATTCAACCCAGGCTCTTGCTGCTGGACGAACCGCTGAGCAATCTGGACGCCAAGCTGCGCATTGACATGCGCATCGAGCTGCTGAAACTCCAACGTGATCTCGGGCTAACGACCATCTATGTAACCCACGATCAGGAAGAAGCGCTGGCGCTTTCCACGCGAATTGCTGTTATGAACGGCGGACGCGTCGTACAGGAGAGCACACCGCGGCAAATTTACGAACAGCCCGCCAACGAGTTTGTTGCCGCTTTCGTGGGCAAAGCCAATCTTTTCTCGGGAAAAGTGCTGCAAGCGGACCCGCGGGTCATCGAAGTTCAGACCGAGGATAACTTGGTCATCCGCGTCGCATCCTCCGCTTCGGCCAAACTACCGGAACGTGGAGATGAAGTTCTACTCAGTGTTCGTCCTGAAGCGATGGAGATAAGAGCCGCCGGCACCGAACCGACAGGGGCAAATCAACTCACGGGCCATGTCGCGGCTTCAGCGTACCAGGGATCGTTTGTAGAATACGAAATTCAATTGGCCGGCAGAGTTCTCAAAACATACACAATCAATCCGAAAGGCAGGGCGCTGTTTCAACGAGGCCAGGGAGTCGTCGTGATCTTCGCAGCGGATGATGTTGTTATTGTCCGCAGCGATGGAGAATAGCTCACGCTGTAAGATCATCATGAAGATGAACAGACCAAAGGGACTAAACTCGAAGCCCGCCTATCGAGGACAGCGAATTTCCAATTCCAAGCCATTTGGATCTTTGACGAAAATGGTCGTCAGTTTTCCTGCCGGGTCGCGGTTTTCGCGAATGATCTCGGCGCCTTTTTCCTGGAAGTCCCTGGTGACCTGCTCGATGTCGTCGGTCACAAATCCATAATGATGGATGCCAACCTGCCCGGAGGATTCCATCAGTTGAATGGACGGCGAACCATCGATTTTTATAAAGCAAAAGCCATAACCCGCTGCGCCCCTTCGTATCGCCGTGGGGATACCTCCAAAAAACTTCTCATAGAACTTAATCGATTCGTTAATATCTCGGCAGTAAACCGCCACATGTTCTAGTTCATAGTGCATAGCTTCTCCCTCAAACACCCATTCCCTGGGGGTCATGAATCTCCAGCTTGTTGCCGTCCGGATCTAGAAAGTAGGCTTGCCTGCCCCAAAAAACACCGTCCCGGCGATCTTCCACGTGGAATATTTTGACTCCATTTTGTTTGAGGAACTCCACTGCAGGCTCAAAGTCCTCCGCCGCAACCTTGAAGGCATGATGGACAGGGGTTTGCTCCAGAGACTCGTACTTTACCGGAGAATCCTTTGCCAAGATAAAGTAATCGTCGCCGCATTTGAGGAAGACCATGCGAGGAGTTTTCTGCACGATTTTCATCCCGAGAAGCTCGCTGTAGAACTTTGCGCTTCGTTCCAGGTCTGTGACCGGAAGACTGAAGTGAACGACACCTTGGGTTTTGACCATTTCTTATCTCCTCCGTGCCTGCTACAAGTGGCACTTCTCCAAGACCGACGTCGCTTGACTATTTTATTTCAACCATCTTTCCCTTATCACAATCTTTGAATTATCTCGCTTTGATTTTACTTACAAGTCTCTCTGGGAACTATGGCAACTCAAATCGGTACTGACATAGGCCATGTCCCGTGATATGGCATTAAAAGCATTATAAGAAAAACCCTGGAGGCTGATTTATGAAGACCGAGAATTGCGACGTGGTGGTGGTCGGATTCGGCAATGCCGCTCAGGCCGCTGCAGTTGGGGCGCACAACGCCGGAGCCAAAGTTCTGGTGTTAGAAAAGGCGCCACAGGCGAAAAAAGGTGGCAACACGTGGTTTAGCCACGGCGCGCAGTTCCGTCATGTGCACAACGGGATTGGCGACGAAAAGCCTCTACTCCCTCATGTAAGCGAAAGCGAGTGGGCAAAAATCGATCTTCCTCCTTACACCAAGGACGAATTTTACGCCGACTTGATGCGGGTGACGCGCGGGCGGTCGGTGCCGGAGCTAGCGGAACTGTTGGTTAACGAATCCTACCCGACTGTGAAATGGATGCGGGAAATGGGCATCCAATGGGAAATTCTCTACAGCGCGGCGAAGCCCGAAGGGGGACGCTTCCGCTGGCATCACGGCAGCAGCTTCATCCACTCCAAGGACGGCGGCGGCGGGCTTGTCGAGATGTGGCATCGCATTATTGACGATAAAGGAATTCCGGTCCGGTTTGAAACTGCCGCTGCGCGCATCCTGACCAATGAGAGCGGTCGGGTATTCGGGGTGGTGGTGCAGAGCCCCGAAGGATTTAGCGAGATCCACTGCAAGGGTTTGGTTCTGGGCAGCGGCGGCTTCTCGGCCAATCCCGCGTTGCGCGCCCAATTCCTCGGTAGTGGCTGGGATCTGGCCAAGGTGCGCGGCACCAAGTACAACACCGGCGATGGGATTCAGATGGCCCTTGATATCGGCGCGCAACCGTTCGGCCACTGGAGCGGCGGTCACGCCACACCTATTGACGCCGATGCGGGCGACTACGAAGGCGGATTTCTCGATCCCGCGAACCGTCGTTATCGCACCCATCGCTACGCCTGGACCATCGGCATCATGGTCAATAGCGAGGGGCGCCGCTTTATCGACGAGGGCGAAGACTTCCACGCTTATACTTACGCTAAGACCGGCGCCGAGATTCTCAAACAGCCCGGTGGCATCGCGTACCAAATATTCGATGAAAAATTGAAAGAGGCGGTGGGTCGGTATCTCTACGATGGAGCGACTCCGGTGATCGCTAACTCCATTAAAGAGTTGGCCGATATGCTTGAGATCAACCCCGACGCTCTGGTGAAGACTGTAGAGGAGTTCAATAATGCCGTCGTAGAAGATCGCCCATTCAACGAGCTCATTCGTGACGGCCGGGCAACCAAGGGTCTTTATCCACCCAAAACCAACTGGGCGCAAAAGCTTGATATTCCGCCTTACACGGCCTATGCGGCCACCTGCGGTCTGACGTTTACCTACGGCGGACTCAAGATAAACACCGACTGTCAGGTTTTAAATAAATCTGATCGGCCGATCCCGGGGCTTTACGCGGCGGGCGAGCTGACTGCCGGGTTCTTCTATTACAACTACCCCAGCGGATCGGGACTTCTGCGCGGCGCCGTGACGGGAAAAATTGCCGGCACCAATGCCGCAAGCCAAAAAATGTAAACGACAATGAATATTGTCGTCTGCTGCAAAGCCGTGCCGGGCTTGGTAACCGATCTGAAAATCGGTGCCGATGGCAAAGCGATCCAATATCAAGGCCAGCTTCTCGCCATCAATGAGTGCGATGAGTACGCTCTAGAGGAAGCTCTAGCGCTCAAGCGCAGTCACGGTGGCCAGATCACGGCGATTTCGATGGGGAACATAAAAGCTCTGGATATTTTGCATTATGCGCTGGCGAAAGGCGCTGATAAGGCCGTGCGCATCGACTGCGAAAGCCAGGACCCGCGGGTTGCAAGCACTGTCATAGCAGCGGCTCTGGGAAAGCTCGACTACGATCTCGTGCTGACGGGAACTCAATCGCGTGACACGCTTGGCGGTCAAGTGGGCATTGCTGCCGCAAGCTTGCTGGGGATTCCATTTGCCTATGCCGTCGTGGAAGTCGAGGCGCGTGAGAACAACACCGTCAAGGTACGCAAAGAGCTGGGCGGTGGACGTTATGCCGAGGTGGAGCTGATGTTACCGGCGCTCCTGTGCGTACAGACCGGCATCCAACCTCTCACCTTCGTTCCTCCGGCACGCAGGATTCGGGCTCGGCAGCAACCCGTGGCTTCATTTTCATTGGCGGACCTCGGCTTACAAGTGGATCAGCTGGCCCCACGGGGCTACCGCTTTATCGCTGTCCGTCCCCCCGAACGTACGCACCAGGTTGAGCTTCTTCAAGGAAGTCCGCAAGAAATTGCCACTGCCTTGCTCAATAAGATTCGGGAGAGCCTCTAACTATGGCGCGGGATGTACTTGTTTTGGTGGAACACTCGGAGGGTAAAGTCGAGTCTCTGACTTCCCAACTGCTGGCCATCGGCTCCCGGCTTGCAAAAGAAATGAAAGTAGAGTTGGTGGCCGCGGCGATCGGACATCGGATGGAAAATGTCGTTGAGGCCCTCCAGGGCAAAGGGATTGACAGAATCCTAGTCGTTGACGACCCCGGATTAGCTTTAGCTGGCGGGGAAGTGCAGGCGCATGTTTTTGCCGAAATCGGAAAACAAGTAGAGCCGCGCTTGGTGCTCGTCGGCTACAGCCTCGTCGGAATGGAGTTGACTCCCGCCATTGCAAGCAAGCTCAGGATGAACGCGTTGACCAACTGCGTGAACATAGAGCTGCGCGATGGTGTGGTAACGGTGACGCGGCCACTGTTTGACGGTACGATCCACGCGCAGATCGCCCTGGAAGAAAATGCCACCGCTGTGGTAGCGCTGCAGAAGGGGCCAGCCACTCTGGCGGCGCCATCGGCTAAAAAGGCGGTTGTGCAATCGATCACGATAGAGGTTAATAGCATTCCCTCTCGCAGCCGTGTGCTCGAAATCACCGAGGAGCCCAAGGGCGATGTTGATCTCGGCAAGGCAGAGATCATCGTCGCTGTCGGGCGAGGGATCGGCGACCAAGAAAAAATCCATTTCACGGCGGAACTCGCAGAGGCTCTCGGCGGGACTCTGGCCTGCTCCCGGCCCGTGGTAGACGTTGGATGGCTGCCCCGCGAGCGGCAGGTGGGCGCTTCCGGGAAGAGCGTAGCGCCGAAAGTTTACGTTGCCTGCGGCATCTCAGGCGCCATTCAGCATTTGACCGGCATGAGAGATTCCAAGCGGATTATCGCCATCAATAAAGACCCGAACGCGCCGATTTTTCAGGTGGCTCATATCGGCGTGGTCGGCGACCTTTTTGAAATTGTCCCCGCTCTGACCAAAGCGGCGCAAGAAGCCCAAACTCGCTGAAACTCGTCTGATCCCAGAACTTGGGGGGGCGATTTGAAACGCAGGATGATTGAGGTTATTGCAACTGTGAATTCAAATTGTTGTTGTGGAGACAGTCCGCAGGGTTTCTGGCAGAGGTGACAACAGCGGATTACAGCCCTATCTTCGCAAAGCGTACCGGAATTCAAGCTCCGAGACATTCCCCGAGCTATTGAGCGATGCCCATCTTGTGCCGTCCGGTATAGGATCTGCCGAAATCAGCGAAACTAATGTTATAAGGACGAAAAGACTGCCTAAAAGTGCGGTTATTATATCCGTCATAGAAGCCTCCCTCAGCTTCCGGTATAGATTGACCCTATTAGACGTTGGTGCAACGGAAAGGTTAACCGCCTTGATCTAACCGACAGCCGTACTCCCACAGCCGCGGGCCCAAAAACAGTAATAAGTCCTTAGGGGATTAAATTTGAAGTGATACTTTAGTACTTAGAAAAACGCACAGGCGTAGTCGTCGGCACGCGGCTCTAAGCCCAATCAATAGTCAAACTTAACGCCCGACGACAGTTTTCGTGAAGTCGAAGATCCATAAACTGTCCGGTACTGTTGAAGTGCGGACTTAGTTTTGGGCCCTAGCATTCCATCGAAAGGGCCCGGATCAAAACCAGCCGCTTTCAGTTGCGACTGGAGAAGCCGGATCTCCTCTCTGCTGGGAGATTTGTCTGCTGCAACATTCATTTTACCGGCCTCATCCCGGACGGACTCGGTGGCTGGAGAAGCCTTGGATGGCGCAGGTTGAACCCGTTTTTCAGAAGCGGGCATTGGACCTGACGTTTGAACTTGGTTCTCCAGAGTCGCCGACCACTCCTTGACCATCGCACATCCCGATTGAAAACGGATTAGTGCGGACTTCGTTTTGGAACCCATTGCCCCGTCGACGGGTCCCACATCAAAACCGGCGTCTTTCAGGCGCACTTGGATCAGACGAATCTCGTCTGCGCTGGAAAATTTATCGGCCACACTTTGTTTCGGTGTTTGCATCGCCCCCGATTGCTGTGAAATTCCACTTGTTGGATTTTCAAAAACATCCTTCAAGTTCGCGCATCCTGATTGCAACCGGCGCAGTGCTGACATCGTTTTAGCTCCCAATGCTCCATCCACAGGTCCCGGATCGAACCCGGCCACTTTCAGCTGCGCTTGGATCGACTTGATTTCCTGTTTGCTCGGAATTCTTTTAGCTGCGCCGGCAAGCTCATTTTTCGCGGGTTCTGCCGCCGGCGCACTCGATTCGACGGGTTGCATTTCGGTTGGGACTGCCTGTGTCTCGGCCACCTGAGAATCGTTGTTTTCGGTAACAGTCGCACAGGCCGACAGCAGAATGACTGACAGCACAATAGCTAAAATTTTGGCCATGAAAGTCTCCTCGTGTATTTGCATCCGGCGACAAGAAGCAAGCGACATGCCGGTTACAATCAAAAAAAGACTCCGAAAAATTAGCAACTTACCGGGTGTCAGGCAGTCGGGCTCCGGCTAACAAAGACATCCTTGTCGGTAAATGACACTAAATTGGCTCAGCGATAAAGTGCTGCGGTGAGGCCAATTCAATTATCGGCGATATCCCTTAGGTAAAGCCCCTTTTTTTGAAGCGAAATATAGGAAGGCGCGAGACTAAAAAGCACGACAACACCATCCACGATTTGACAAATTGGTCAGGCGTCACTGCGGCAATTTCTAGTCGACTAGCGTCTGAACAGTTGGTCTAAGCCCTTGCGAATAAGATCTTCCGTGGGATTTTTCTTCTTCTCTTTCTTTTGATCCGCAGGCGATCCCTGCGGTGGAGTCTCCCCTGAAGGAGCGGATCGCTCTTTGCCAAAAAGCCTCTGTTGAAGCTCGTCTGCTCCTTTACGCATCAAGCCGCGTTGGACCATCTTGCCTAAGTAATTCGAATCGGGTCTCGCTTTTAGCTTCGGAAGGGTGCCGGTTACGGCAAACGGTACTTCGAACTGATTCTGGTTATTGAACATGTAAGTGACTTCACGCGCGGAGCGTCCCAGGTCCGCCGATAGGTTTTGGGAGAGAAGCAGTACCGCCTGGAAATCCGCCCGCTTCTCAAAATCGACCCAACCATTTCCTTGTACCGTATAGTCGGCGGCCGCTATCCGCAGATCTTTTACGTTAATGCGCGCATCCGCCAAATCAAACAATCCCTTCAGTTCTTTGAATTGTGTATCCTTGGACTCGAAGGTCTCGGGATACTTCTTTCGTATCTGCGGATTGATGAGAGAAGTAAGACCTGGCATGCCGGTAATGCTGGAAAGGACATTGTCGGCGATGTTAAAATCGAGCAGCGCTCCCTGCAGAACCTCTGCTTGCCCTTGACCGCGTAGACTTGGTTTGATCTCGTTCCACTCTTTGCCGCTACCCGAAACCTTCATGTCGGCGTTGAGACGTCCTTGAATATCGCGCGTGGTCTTGGGATCCACGGAGCGATACAGCTCTCTGAGGTCAAGCCCCTGTGCTTTCGATACGACGGAAAAACGCGGTATGGCACTATTAAACACGTACTCTCCCTCAGCCTGCAAAGAACCGTTGAGAGCATTGAGACGGAGATTCCGAATCGTCGCGATCTTGTTTTCGAGGACGAGATTTGTCCCAAGATCCTTGTAGTCGATCTTGTAGAGCTTCCCCTGAGTTGAAGCGACCTTTCCCCGAAACGTAAGCGCCCCGTCTTGAGCGCTCAAGGTTCCCTCGCTGCTCAGGTTCTTGATCACGTCTGCCTTTCGATCTTCGGGTAAGGACGATTGAAAGTCCGCCGGCCATATTTCTGGAGTTGAAAGCTTATAGGTGAGCGTGAGAGGGGAAAAGCGGTCGATCTGCGCCGCCAAGCGGATGCGCGAGTTTCCCAAGCTTAAAGTGGTATCTTTAAGCGCAGCCCTCTGGCCGCTGAAATCGATCCTGGTGTCTAGATCTTTGATGGGTTTTGGAAACTGAGGCGGTTTGGCACTTACTCCGGAGAGAGTCAGCGTGCCTTGGATCTGCGGCGTCGCCCCCTTGCCTAGCTTTCCCTGGACAGTGGTCTTCTGGACCTCTAGATTGCCTGAAAGCTGATAGTCCTCAAGCAGCGGAATAATTTTTTCCCAACCGTCGAGAGCAAAGCGGTTGGAAGCAAGCGAGAGATTTAACACCGTAACATCCCCCAGGCTTATGTCTCCGTTGCCAACCAGTTCCATAGTATTCAGCTTCGCTTTCGTTTGTCCGATGCGAAGCAAACCGTTTCCGTATTGGCCGTCTGTGGAAACGATGAATGGAATTCCTGCAGCTTTGCGCAGAGTTTTGCCGAAGTTCAGCGCCGCGCCGGTTCCGTCCAAAGTTCCCTTTAAGGAAAGCTTCTTTAAGGTGCCCTTTAGCCGCAGGTCTTTGACTGTCACTATTCCCGATACATCCATGTCTTTAGGCAACGCCGCTCTGACGGCGGGCAAGGTAGACTTCAACTTACCAAAGTCCAGTGATTCGATATCTGCTTTGCCGTCCAGAGGAATGTCACTGAAGTCTGTGTGTGAGCCGATGGGTCCAATCTGAGCCTGCAGCTTGAAGTTCTGCTTTTCAGAAAACAGGGCTGCCGCCAGCTCTGTAGAGAAAGGCCGGTTCAGATCGAAATCTTTCACTTTGAAATCGATCTGGTTGGCGCGAAAATCGGTCCCTGCCTTTTGATCTACGTAGTGCACTTCTCCGCCGGAGACATCGACCATCGAAATCAATAAAGCCGGAGGAGCCTTCTGCCCCTTTTCCTTTTCGGCCTTTTCCGGCTCTTTCTGTTTTTCCTTTTTCTCCTTACCGAGGGTGGAAAAGTTGAACCTGCCTTCTTTATTTCGAATGACTTGGATAACCGGTTTGTGAAGGATCAACCGCTTAACCTGAAAATCCTTGCGCAAGAGAGGCAGCAGCTTCACGTTGATCTGGAGGTCTTCGGCGCTAACAAAACGACTCGATGAAAAGGACGGGTCGTCGGACATGGTGAACTTACTGAGCGTCAGTCCGATACCACCCCATAATGTCACTCCCACATCGCCCACCGATACCTTCCGTCCCAATGCCTGTTCCGCCTGGTTAAGAAAATAGTCTTTATTTCGGTTGATCAAGGAGTTCAGGTTCAGCAGAGCCACAACAACAATCGCACAAAACACAAACAAAACGGCGCTAATAATGATCCACTTGCGCATGTAATATCTCTCCCGTGCCTTGAAACGTTGGTCTTGACCTCTTTCAGTCGGGCTGTCAACCAGCTAGCCCGGATTATTCACTGGCAAGCAACGATCAAGGGACGAGCCCTCCGGATCGAAGGCAATGGGCCTATACCTTGAGACGGCCTGCAAACCTAAGTTCTGAAGCGGATACCTGGTAAACAATTCGAGCCCAGGGCCAAGCATCATAAACGTCATTGAATCTGTTCGTCTCTGTGCCTTCGCTCCTCCAAGCTCATCCCTTGATCGACACTCTGTCGTGGTTTTTCCTCGGAGCGTGAATTAGATCTGAGCGGTCAGCGCAGTCTATATTTTAGTCGAAAGATGCCTCTGAGTGAAGAGCGCAGTAAAACGAACTTCCACGAATGCGATCACGCTTGCTAAATCAAGTTTTCTCCTTTATGAGATGGCTTGCCTTTAGCTTGCTTTTACAAACCGGCAATCCGGAGAGCTGTCTCCATGGCGTTCAAAAAATATCTTGTTCTCTTGGGGTTTTGTGCTTGACCATGAGTAGCGCGGCAATCAGTGTGCTCAGCGCGGGCGCCGTTCAGCCAGGGCTGGTGAAAGTCATCGACGCGTTCCAGCGCGCGACCGCCTGCGATGTGAAGATCACTTTCGCCACTGCGCCGGTGATTCTTAAACGCATCGGCGCCGCTGACTCCCTGGATGTCATCATCGCGCCACCGGCCGTCCTGGACGAGTGGGTCAAGGCCGGCAAAGCGGCTCCAGGCGATCGGGTCACAATAGGCCGGATTGGAGTGGGGATGATGGTTTGCGCCGGTACGCCACTGCCAAGGATCGCTACTGTCGATGAGTTCAAACAAGCCCTGCTCAGCGCCGAATCCGTGGTTTACAATCAGGCGTCAACCGGGATCTATCTAGAAAAGCTATTCGAGCGCCTGGGAATCGCGGAACACTTGAAAACCAAGACCGTGCGCTACCCAGATGCCGCAGCCGTCCTCGGGCACATTCGCAAAGGCAATGGCGACGAAATCGGCCTCGGCGCCACCACCGTCATCATCGAGAGTGAAAGCAAAGGACTCAAATTCGTCGGCCCCCTACCACCAGAGATTCAGAACTACACGACTTATGCCGCCACCGTGGTGGGAGTGCGATCCGCTTCAGATACGGCTTGGGAGTTCGTCCGCTACCTCACCGGGCCTGCAGCACAAAAAGCATTGGCAGCAGCAGGCATTGCATAAAAGGAGAAAAGAGATGCCGGTTTTTTTCCGAAGGAGATATCGCTTCATTTGGCCAGCTCTCGCTCTGTCGTTTCTCTGTGGATCGGTTGGAGATCTCCTCGCCCAGACGGACTGGAAGAAGGAATGGGAAAGGGCTCTACAAGAAGCGAAAAAGGAAGGCAAAGTAGTCGTGGGCATTCCGGCGCGGGCTGAACTGAGAAAAGAGTTGGAAGCGGTTTTCAAGCCGCATTTCGGCATTGATATGGAGCTTCTCACAGCGAGAGGTCCACAAAATGCCAGCCGAATCGCGTCCGAATACCAAGCCGGAGTCAAATACTTCGACGCTTTCATTGGCGGATCCGGCACCTATGAGTCACTGGTCTATGACGGAATGGTCGAGCCATTGGCGCCGAATTTGATCCTACCGGACGTCAAGGAAGAGAAATATTGGTGGGGCGGCCATATTTGGGAAGATAACGTTAAAACTAAACGCTTTCTCTATTCTTTCATAGCCGATGCCGGGACGGGCGGCTTTTGGTACAATACGGAGGTTGCGAAACCGGAGGAGCTTCGCTCCCTCGACGAGTTCCTGAATCCCAAGTGGAAGGGCAAGGTAGGATTTCTCGATCCCAGAACTCCCGGCTCAGGCCAATCCATCTGGTCTTTTCTCTGGGACGTTAAAGGAGAGGGCTATCTGCGAAAACTCGTGCAGCAGGATCTCTTTGTCAGCCGAGATCAGCGCCAGCTAGCCGATGCGTTGGCAAAGGGCAAACTCGCCATCGCTCTGGGTGTCAGCTTTTATACCCTTGAGGGTTTTATCACGGCCAACCTGCCGATCAAGGAACTTCCCAAACTCAAAGAAGGCGCGCCGTCGAGCAACGGTTCCGGGGTGATCGGCATCGTCAAAAATCCGCCGCACCCCAATGCGGCCAAAATCTTTGTCAACTGGTTGCTGGGAAAACAAGGCCAGGAGCTGTACGTGAAAGTCATGCGCCAATCGACCCGCCGCCTCGATGTGGACACGAAATGGCTCCAGGAGCACGGCGTCCACGCAGCTAAAGACGTGCTTACGGTCGAAGAATACCACCGGGTGAGAAACCACCTGGAGGACAAATACAATGGGGTAAGGCTCCCCGCGGCGAAATTCGCCGAGCAGATCCTGAACTAGACGTTCAAATTGTTCCAGTCGTTCAAACCGTTGGAGACAGCAGTGCAACAGCCCGAATCATACGATTGAGCCACTTTGAACGTTTTGAACTGCTTGAACGGCTTGAACCGTCATACACTGGGCATCTGGCAGGGCACTCCCGTTTTCCTCATTTCGTGTTCATAGTGTTTTCGGATGTCCGGATCTTCGTCGGCGTACTCTATCAGTGTGCCGCCTCGCTTGACGTCGATGTAGACCCCGTCTTCACTGCGCTTATCGGCAATCTTAAAGCCAATGGGATGAATCCGGCTGCCGTAGCGGATGGCCAAATGGCGCGCGCCTTGCGGCCCGGTATTGAAGTGTTGGTGGAACCAGCCCCCGGGCGGACAATAGACGCTTCCCTCTTTCCATTTCACTTCCACCACTTCATCGCCGCGACCGCTCTGGTAAGGTTGAATACCTACTTCTTTCGACCAGAGTAATACATACCCCGACGACTGTAATCCCAACAGAATCGCCCCCGGACCGTGGTAGTGAGCTTTGTGATATCGTCCCGCCGGCCATTGGGCCAGGTGGCCGATTAGTCCATTGCCCGACAGCTCGAACTGGGTGATACGCACTCCTGCGCCTTTCACCTCCCGCTGGTCCAAAGTCGCTGACTGAATGTCCATGATGAAGTTCGTTTCCCAGATGTGCTGCATATGCCCGACTCGTAGCGTTTTTGTCCGACGTTAAAAAAACCGTCGGCACCCGAGTAGCGGTCTGAAAAAATATACGGGCAGTTGAAAACGAAATCCTCGTTGTGAAACACGTCTATGACTAGAGGCGCATTAGTCACGGCCAAAAACTTGACCGGCTGTCGCCCGCCGTTGATGAGCCGATGCCAAGTATTGAGCGGCGGTGCAAATAGGCTCCATGGCCCCCACTCGAACATCTGCTTCCGTCCGCCTTCCTGCCACACTTCGGTGGCTCCCTGCCCGCTCAGGATACAGATCACTTCTTCGTAAAAATGTTTCTCCGGCTCCAGCGCGCCGCCGGCAGGGATCTCCGCCACGTACATTCCCGTCACACCCTCCATACCGTACAGATTGATAAAAGCCGCTCGCCCTCCGAGCCGAGGCCAAAAATCCATCTCCACTTCGCGAACGTCTTCAACGCCGTAGCCGTCAATTACCGGTATCCCCTGACGCGCTATCCACTTAAAGTATGCGGTCTTCTGAAACGCCGCCATCAAATCTTTCACCCGATCATCTGGTGACATAAACAGTCCCTCCCTCTATCACCGAATTCTACGCCGTCACTTTCATGTTCAAACATTAATTTTCAATCTGTTTATGCGATAACTATGGTCTTGCGTCAACTTCGTAGCAACGAAATCACTGTTCTCCCCTGTCCTTCGTCACCCCTTGCTGCGGCATGGCAGTGGGAATAATGTGAGCACTAGCCACCGAACGATTCTTTCATTTCTAACTCGCAGCTGTGAAAACCACCGTGCAAGTCAGGCGCGTTGATTCGAGAAAAACGCTAGAAAAAGCTTATACCATTCGCACGCGCGTGTTCGTAAGAGAACAGGGTGTACCGGAAGAGATCGAAATGGACCGCGACGACAAACGCGCGTTTCACTTTCTCGCTTTTGCGGCAGGGAAAGCCGTAGGAACGGCGAGGGTCGTAATGCATCGAGGGACTGCAAAGATAGGACGCATGGCGGTGTTGAAAAGCTATCGTGGGAGGGGCATCGGAACGAAGCTTTTGAAGCGAGCCATCGTCATGGCGAAAAAACAAGATGCGCAGAAGATTTACCTCCACGCTCAAGTTACCGTGATCGGTTTCTATGAAGCCATGGCCTTTCGGTGCGTCGGTCCGGTTTTTAAGGAAGCCGGGATTCCGCATCGGAAGATGATCTTGGTGCAGCGATGACCGAAACGGAGTTTGCCGGTTTTAGGCTCCCGGTTCTCAAAAGGCCTATTTCTCCAGAATTTTTTTCATCCGCTGAATCACTTCGGGAGACTGAGCCACTAGCTCTTTGGCCAAAGTCTCAAGCTCATGACCGCCCACCGCACTGGGTTCCAGCCCTTTTTTTTGCGCCTCAGTCACGACGTCGGGATGATTCATCATCCTCACAAATCCGTCGCGAAGAACCTTCATTCGGTCTGGGGGAATTCCCGGAGGACCAAACAAAGGGCGACCCAGATCATCGGGAGCAAGGAGCACCTTGGCAAGACCCCGCGTCACTTCACTGGTCTTATGCCTTTCCATGAGTTCCCATATCGTCGGCACATCAGGCAGCCTTGTATCACGCTTGGACGCCCCTTGCGCGAGCACTCGGACGAATCCGGTCTTGGCCCATGTACGGCCCGGTTCGCTGCCGAAATAGGCTTGAACAGTGCCGCCCCAGCACTGCATCTCCCCTTTCTCGATGGCCAGATTAACGTCGGCCGCACCCTGGTAACCCGGCACAAGGTTTAACTTGAAACCAAAGGTATCTGCGAGAAGCTGGGGCCAATAAAAACTTGCGGTGCCGGCTCCGGTAGCGCCGCACTTGGGTGGCTCCGCAGCTTTTCGCAGGTCCTCGAGGGTTTTGTATGGCGTGTCCGAGCGAATATAAAAGATTCGGGCGGTTCTCTCCGGGGAACCCATGTAGGAAAGCTTGGAACAGTCAAACTGAACCTCTTTCGTTCCGGCAAGCTGATCAATAAATAGCGCCGGAGTGATCAACCCGAAGGTCAAACCATCGGGCTTTGCAACGTTATAGATATGATTGGCCGCGACCATGGAGCCGCCGCCCGTCATATTCTGTACGACGAAGGAGGGGTTTCCAGGCACGTATTTGCCCATGTGTTGAGCGATCAGGCGAGCCCACAAATCGTAAGCGCCGCCGGGGGAGAATCCCACGAGGATTCTCACCGTTTTGCCTTCAAAGAAAGATGTCTGGGCCAAAAGATTCGAGCTCCACGCCAAACAAGCCAAAAGCGTCAAGAAAATACTTTTCATAGGACCTCCTCGAATCCTCTGCTGATGTCAGCCACTATTATATGCGAATTACCCCGCCAAAGTTGTCTTAGCTTCACGGCAAACCTTTCTTCCGCCAAGCTCGCCCTTCTTTACAACAACGAGCTGTCGGCACGCAACGGGGATTTTCTCTTGCGACTTGCGACTTTTTTCTACCTTGACCTGCTGTTTGAATTTTCGTAGTGTCCGGCCAGACGCTTCGACTGAGCGGATCAATCGCAAAGCCTGCTTCGTTTTTGAGGAGTGACTGCGGTGTACTGCGGCAAATCGCTTTATCGGACTAAATCATTGCTCATCGTCGTCGTCATCACCATTTTCCTGCTCTGCGTTTTCCACGAAACCGCCACGGGCGCGGATAAAATAAGAGTGGCATTCTCGGCGGTTGCACCGACTCAAGGGGTGTTGTGGGTCGCGGACGTAGGCGGTCTTTTTAACAAAAACGATCTCAGCGCAGAGATTATCTATACACGCGCGGCGATTGAAACGCTGGTGGCGGGAGAAGTTGACTTCGCGCAGATGACAGGAGCGCTCATGTCCTCTGCCAGGCTGCAAGGAGCCGACCCTGTGATGATTGCCGGTGTCCAGGATACTCTGGAGGATCGGCTGATCGTCCGGCCCAACATCAAATCCATTGAGGAACTCAAAGGGAAGCGCATCGGGGTTTTTCGCTTTGGAGCGGCCTCACACCTGCGCTTCCTCTACGTCCTGGCGCGATATGGCTTGAGCGACCGCGACGTCACATTACTCCAGGTCGGCGATACTCCGGAACGGCTGATCGCGCTGTCGGGCGGTTCGATTGACGCCACTCTACTTTCGCCGCCGGACCACTTTGAGGCGCAGCGTCTGGGCATGCAGGTCTTGCTCAATCTGCGCGACTTCAAGGTGCCTTTCCAAGGAACTGGACTGGTGACGACCCAACGCGTTCTTACAAGAAAACGTGATGTCGCAAGGCGCGTTCTTAAGTCGTACGTCGAGGCGATCCACCTGCTGAAAACCAATCCCGATATCTCCAAAAAGGCCTTCGCCAAGTACAGACAAACCAAAGACGAGAAGCGGCTGGAGGACGCCTACCAAACTCTTCGTGACATCGTTAAACCCAAGCCCTACCCTTCCATCGATGGCTTTAGAACGATCATTAAAGACGCGAGCGACAGGATTCCTGCGGCCAAGACCGCCAACCCGAAGGATTTCATTGACATCAGTTTGCTCGAAGAGTTGGACCGGTCGGGATACATCGATGCGCTCTATAAAAAATAAGGCTTGACGGTTCCTGGTTTTTAGGGAGGCACAATGAAACGAAGTACCGACCGAATCTTAACCACCCACGTCGGCAGCTTGGCGCGTCCTAAAGATCTTCTCGAAATGATGGACGCGAAATTGAGCGGTAAGCCGTATGACAACGAGTCTTACAATAGGCGAGTTCGCAGCGCGGTGGCGGAGGTTGTTCGTAAACAGGTCGAGTGCGCCGTGGACATTGTCACTGACGGCGAGCAGGGCAAGGCCAGCTTCAATGCCTATGTCGTGGAACGCCTGACCGGATTCGCACCGGTTGCGAGTTCGGAGGAACGAATTGCTGCGAGAATGAAGCTCAATGAGGCTCAAGCCTTTCCGGAATATTACGAAAAGTATTTCGCAGAGCACATGTGTGGAGTCGGTCCCAATCAGCAGGTCGTATGCACCGGGCCCATTACCTACAAGGGACAGGAAGCCGTACGGATGGACATCGAAAACCTCAAAGCCGCGCTCCGGGGTTTGGCTCCCGAAGAGGTGTTTATGCCTGCCATTGCTCCGGGCTTCTGGAGCAACCAGTACTATCGTACGGACGAGGAGTTTCAGTACGCTTTGGCCGAAGCGTTGCGGGCGGAGTATCTCGCGATTGTGAATGCAGGTTTCATTCTCCAAATAGACGATCCGTCGCTTACGCGACTGTACCGCACGGATCCCTCTCTCACCGTCGCAGAACGCGTGAAGGACGCGGTGATTTACATAGAGGCGCTCAATCACGCCCTCCGTGGCATCGCGCCGGAAAAAATCCGCTATCACACCTGCTACGGTATCAACGAAGGTCCGCGCATCTTCGACATCGCCCTGAAAGACATCGTCGGCCTCATGCTGAAAGTCAACGCCGAGGCCATTTCGTTTGAATCGGCAAACGCGCGCCACGAGCATGAGTGGCACGTGTGGGAAGACGTCAAGCTCCCCGACGGCAAGATTCTAATCCCGGGCGTCATCACCCACTGCAGCAACATCGTCGAACACCCCGAGTTAATCGCCGAGCGCATCACCAATTATGCCAAGCTCGTGGGACGGGAGAACGTGATCGGCGGCGGCGACTGTGGATTTTCCTCCCAGGCCACGTTTACGCCGGAAGTTCATCCCACCGTCGTCTGGGCGAAATTCAAAGCATTAGCCGAAGGCGCGGAAATCGCGACGAGGAAGCTGTGGCGGCACACATGAAGTGTCAATCTCGATCCTACAGGCATGTCGCCCTGAGCCCTTGATGTCCCGTCATCCTGAGCGAAAGCGAAGGATCTAGATTCTTCGTCGCCTTCGGCTCCTCAGAATGACAGATCATCACTTGAGCGAGAGAGGTTACTGGTGCCGACATGAGATTCGGTGTCCAGATGTTCATTAGCCGACGGAGCCGCTACCTGATATCGTTCATACTCTGCGCGCTCTTGTTCGCACCGTCTTCAATCGTCCTCGCGCAGGACATCGAAGCCGAAGAGTATCGACAGAGTGAAGCCGTTAAACAGCGCTATCCTGACCCAGCTGTTGCGTTCAGCACGCCGGGCTTCGCCCCTGGGAAAACAGATTTCACCTCCCATGACGAGATGATGGCCTTTCTCCACCAATTGCATGGTCAGGCGGATAATATGTCGTTACGCATCCTGGGATATTCGCAAGAGGGGCGGGCCATTCCGCTGTTGGTTTTCAGCAACTCAGGGCGCTTCGCCGCCGCGGACCTGCTGCAGCTCGACCGACCCGTCGTGTTCCTTCAGGGACTCCAGCATGGCAATGAGCCCGCCGGTGGCGATGCCATGTTGGCTCTTGCCCAAGATCTCGCCGCCGGGCCGCTTCGCCCTCTCCTTGACAAGATCAGCGTATTGATTGTTCCGCGTTGCAATCCCGACGGCGCCCATTACTTCACGCGCGACACGCCGCGCCGGATCGACATCAATCGGGACCACATCAAAATGGATCTTCCCGAGACCATCGCCCTGCATCGGGCGCTGAACGAGTTTCAGCCGGAGGTGATTGTCGACGCGCACGAATTTAGCGTGGCGACGCGCTGGATCCAAAAATTCGGCTTGCTGCAGTTTTGGGATCTGATGCTGATTTATGCCACGAATCCTAATCGCGCCGGAGCGACTTTTGTAGAAGGCCATATCCGCAATACGGTAACGACTGAGGTCGAATCGAAAAAGATGACCTTTCCCGTCGGCACTTTCGTCTTCCCGATGGCGCAAA
>Ga0209874_1000044_pt1 | contig 28829 bp, 20 predicted proteins | sample GWRWN1_20_30_FD_187216 | JGI IMG/M metagenome (GOLD analysis project Ga0209874, IMG submission 187216) | Riverbed sediment microbial communities from areas with no vegetation in Columbia River, Washington, USA - GW-RW N1_20_30 (SPAdes)... | ecosystem: Environmental > Aquatic > Freshwater > River... | reverse complement strand
CACGATGAGCATCACGGACCTGCTCGACGACTGGTTCGAGTCCGACGAGATCAAGGGGATGCTCGCGGTCAACGGGATCATCGGGACGTGGGCGGGGCCCGACGAGCCCGGCACGGCCTACGTGATGCTGCACCACTCGATCGGTGACGTCGGCGACGGGCACCTCGGTTCGTGGGGGTTCCAGCAGGGCGGGATGGGGGCGGTGTCCGATTCGATCCGGCGTTCGGCCGAGTCCTACGGGTGCGAGATCCGCACCGACGCCCGCGTGCAGAAGGTGCTGACGGCGGGCGGCCGGTTCGCGGGCGTCGTGCTCGAGAACGGGGAGGAGCTGCGTGCGCCGCTCGGCGTGACCTGCATCCACCCGAAGATCGCGTTCCTCGACCTGATCGGCCGCGAGGAGCTGCCCGCCGACTTCGTCTGGGACATCGAGCGGTGGCGCACGCGTTCGGGCGTCGTGAAGATCAACGTCGCGATGTCCGAGCTGCCGGACTTCATCGCCGATCCCGGCAAGGAGCTGCAGGACCACCACACGGGTTCGGTGGAGCTCTGTTTCTCGCCGCAGTACGCGGAGGAGGCGTTCCAGGATTCCCACATGGGGCGCAAGGCGTCGGTCCGGCCCTTCGTGGACGGCGTGATCCCCACCACCCTGGACAAGAAGCTCGTCCCCGAGGGCGTCCACGTGTTCTCGATGTTCACGCAGTGGGTGCCCGACGACTGGAACCTCGAGCCGCACCGGGACGAGCTCGAGCAGTACGCGGACCGGATCATCGACCTGTACACGGAGCTCGCGCCGAACTTCAAGGCCGCGGTGATCGACCGGCAGGTGCTCGGGCCCTACGACCTCGAGCAGGAGCTCGGGCTGATCGGGGGGAACATCTTCCACGGCGAGCTCTCGGTCGATCAACTCTTCCACATGCGCCCGGCGCCGGGCTACGCCGACTACCGAACGCCGATCAAGGGCCTGTACCACGGCTCCTCCGCCACGCACGCGGGCGGCGGCGTGAACGGCATCCCCGGCTGGCAGGCGTATCGTGCGGCCGTGAGGGACCGGGCGGTCAAGAAACCGCGGTGACGTCCGAGCGCCGGCGCACCGCCCTCGAGCGCATGCTCGAGGCGCGATCGGTGGCGGTCGTCGGGGCCAGCGTGCGCGAGGGCTCGGTCGGCCATCAGAGCGTGGTCGAGCTCGTCGAGGGCGGGTTCGAGGGGGGGATCTACCCGGTCAATCCGAAGTACGACGAGGTGCTCGGTCATCGGGCGTTCGCCTCGGTGGCCGCGATCGGTGAGCCCGTCGACCTGGTGATCCTCGCGGTCTCGAACGCGCTGCTCGAGGAGCAGCTGCGCCTGGCCGCGGAAGCCGGCGCCGCCAGCGCGGTGATCTTCGCGAGCGGGTACGAGGAACCGCGCGAGGGCATGCCGGTGCTCACGGAACGGCTCGCGTCGATCGCGCGGGAGGCGGGGATGGCCGTGTGCGGCGGGAACTGCATGGGGTTCGCGAACCTCGAGCGGCGGGTCCGGGCGCTGGGCTTCTACGAGCCGAAGGACGCGCCGGTCGGAGGCGTGACGTTCCTGTCGCACTCGGGCTCGGCGTTCAGCGCGATGATCCACAACGACCGGGCCCTCGGGCTGAACCTGGCAGTCTCGGCGGGGCAGGAGTTCGTCACGACGGTCGCGGACTACCTGCGCTACTCGCTCGGGCTCGAGAGCACGAGGGCGGTCGGGTTGTTCATCGAGACCGTGCGCGACCCCGACGCGTTCCGGGACGCGCTGGCGCTCGCGAACGAGCGCGACGTTCCGGTCGTGGCGCTCAAGGTCGGTCGGCAGGAGCGCACGCGCGAGCTGGTGGCGGCGCACTCCGGCGCGCTCGCGGGCGAGGACGGCGCGTACGAGGCGTTGTTCGACGCCCAGGGCGTTGCGCGCGTCGAGAGCCTGGACGAGATGGCGGACACGCTGGCGCTGTTCGCGGCGGGGCGGCGGGCCGGCCAAGGGGGGCTGGCGAGCGTCCACGACTCCGGAGGGGAGCGGGCGCTGATGGTCGACGCGGCCGCCGAGGTCGGGGTCCGGTTCGGGGAGATCTCGGACGAGACCTCGGCGCGGATGGAGGCGCTGCTGGATCCTGGGCTGCCGCCGGTGAACCCGCTCGACTTCTGGGGGACGGGCAGGGACGCGCACGAGATCGTCACCGGGTGCGTCCGCGCGTTGCTGGGGGATCCGGAGGTCGCCGCGCTCGCGTTCGCGGTCGACCTGACCTCGGAGGAGCACTCGGCCATGGGCTACATCGCCATGGCGCGCGAGACCTTCCCCGAGACCGACAAGCCCTTCGCGATGTTGTCGAACTTCTCGAGTGGCATCGACCGGAACGACGCGAAGCTGCTCGACGGGGACGGGATCCCGGTGCTCGAGGGAACGCTCACGGGTCTTGCCGCGTTCAAGCACCTGTTTGCGTATCGCGACTTCCGGGCGCGCGAGCCGGTGTCCAACATGTCGCCCGTGTCGGACGACGTGCGCGAGTCATGGCTCGAGCGGCTGTCGAGCGGGGAACCGTTCGACGAGCTCGAGGGGCTCGCGATGCTCGCCGACTACGGTGTGCCGGTCGTCGAGAGCGTTCGGGCGGACACGCTCGAGGACGCGATCGAGGCGGCGGAACGCCTGGGGTTCCCGGTCGCGGTGAAGACGGCGGCACCCGGGGTGCAGCACAAGTCCGACGTCGCCGGCGTGCGCCTCGGGGTGGACGACTCTCCGTCGCTCGAGGACGCGTACACGGACCTCGAACGGGAGCTCGGTCCGCGGGTGACCGTGAGCCGGATGGCGCCGCCGGGCGTCGAGATCGCGCTCGGGATCGTGCGTGATCCGCAGTTCGGACCGCTGGTGCTCGTCGGGGCGGGCGGTGTGCTGGTCGAGGTGCTGAAAGATCGGCGGCTCTCGATGCCGCCGCTCGACGAGGCGAGAGCGCGCTCGATGGTCGACCGTCTCGAGGTGCGACCGCTCCTCGATGGTCTTCGGGGCCAACCCACGGCCGACGTCGATGCACTCTCACGGGCGCTCGTAGCGCTGTCGTGGCTTGCGAGTGACCTCGGCGACCACCTCGAGGCGATCGACGCGAACCCGGTGATCTGCGGCCCGAGCGGCTGCGTCGCCGTCGACGCGCTCCTGATCCCCCGCTGAGCGCTCGGGTGATCTCGTACGGACGGGCTATCCGGTCGGGCAGGCCGAAACGTGGAGATACGTGCGGCACTCTTCGTCCGTGAACCCGCGGGTGAGACGACCCCGGGCGATCTCGATCACGTCGGCGAGCGTGATGGAGTGAACGATGATCCTGCCGTTCGAGTAGATCACCGTGAGCCGAGAGCCGTCTGCGCTGAACGCGACGGCTTCGACGTCGCTGGATTCCACGGGCGAGGTGAAGACGAGCTGTCCGGAGGCCACGTTCCATACACGAGCGGTGCCGTCCAGGCTTCCCGTCGCGAGGCGCGACCCGTCTTCGCTGAACGCCGCGGCCGTGATCCGCTGGGTGTGACCCTTCAACACTCGGAGGGGAGTCCGTTCACGCAGGCTCGCAGGGAATAGCTGCTCTTCGATTCTCACGAGCCGGACATCGTTCCCTTCCAGCGTCGCGACGACATAGCCGTCCGGGTGGACCAGTACCGCACCTTCACCGGGTCCCGCGGGGAACCTGGATAGCTCGGCGAGGATAGCTCGCCAAAACCGATCCTTCGACCAGGCGAGCGTTCGCCCGCTGGCGACGTCCACAACGTAGCGCGACGGGCCGCTGATCAACAGACGGGTTCCATCCGGATCGAAGGACAGCAGCCACGGCGGCTGGCGAAGGCCCTTCACCTCCCTCCCAGTCTGGATGCTCCACAGCCTTCGTCCCGTCACGATGTCCCACAGTCGGATCGTGCCATCGGCCCCTCCTGTGGCCAGGAGTGGCTCGTCCGGGCCGATGGCAACCTCGGGAGCCGCAAGGCCGCCCAGCAGGCCGGCCGGTAGATCGGCGGCGGCGGAGACGGTGAGGACCTCGCGCCCTGAGTCGAGGTTCCACACCTGGGCGAGCCCTTCTCCATCCGCGGCCGCCAGGAAGGATCCGTCGTCGCTCAGATCGACCTTGAAGACGTTGGGACAACCATAGGCGAGGTCACTGCCGGCGGGGCTTCCGTTAGTACAGGACCGGCCGGGGGAAGGAAGGAACAGCAGACGAGCGCCGGTTGTCAGATCCCACACCCCGACGGAACCGTCTCCCCCGACGATGGCGACGGCTTCGCCGTCCGGCGTGAAGTGGAACGAAGAGATGCCCGAACCGATGAATCCTGCCGCGTCGATCGAGATCGCCGGCGCGGCGCGACGCAGCAGCTCTTCCGCTTCCGGCACGATGGCGCCGTCCACCAGCGTTCCGGCGGCCTCGAGCGCAAGCAGGAGGGCGAGCTGACGATCTCTTTCGAGATTCGCTGTCGCCGCCGAAGTCAGCTCGCGTGCGGTCGCCAGACGCGATGCACGCTGGGCTTCCGAGTTGCGGATGACCACGATCGCCGTCAGCGTTCCGGCGAGCACGACGGCCGCAGCGAACAGCGCGACCAGTGCGCGGAGGCGCTTGACCGAGCGGCGCTCGAGCGCCCGCTCGCGCTCGCCGCGCGTCGCCTCGGCGGATTGTTCCGTCCCTCGACGAGTGACGCTCGCCACGAGGTAGCCACGCTCGCTCGGCCCGAACGCCAGTCTCGTCGTCGATGCCCAGGAATCGAACTGGTCAAGGCGTGATCCGGTCAACAGGAAGCTCGGCTCGGCTCCGCTCCGCTCCCACTCGTTCGCCGCGTCGGACAAACGCCGATGCATCCGCAGGTCTTCCCGACCCTCATTAATCCACCCGCGGAGACGTCCCCACGCGCTGAGGAGCGCTTCATGCGCGACCTCGACGGTCGGCTCTCGGGTCGAGGGGTCGCGATCGAAGGTAAGCAGCCGGTGACGACCGTAGGAGTCGACGGCCGACTCCATCGCGCTCGCGTCAACCTCGATCGCCGACAGTTCGAAGAGCGGAACCCGACGGCGTGTGTCCGCCGAACCCTCGCCCAGCGACACCAGCCGGAGGAAGAGCTGGCGGACGGCCTCCCGGCCGGCGGGCTGGCGTGTCGCGTATAGGTGCTCGGCGCTGGCGGCGAGGGCCCCGCCGACCCCGCCGATCTCGCGATACGCCTCGATGGTGAGGCGCCCGTCCTCGCGCCGGTCGTAGAGCTCGGTGAGCGCGTACTGGACGAGCGGAAGGGCGCCCGGTTGTTCGGCGACGTCGGCCGCCACCTGGGGAACGAGCGCGCTGTCGAGCCTGAGCCCCGAGCGCTCCGCCGGGCGGACGATCGCCCGCTCGAGCTCCTCGGGCGTCAGGGGGCTCAGCACCTCGGTCGTCGACCCGAGCAGGGGGCCCATCCGCGGATACCGGAGCGGACGATCGTAGAAGTCCGCCCGCAACGTGGCGACGACTCGGACGCGGCTCCCAGCATCGGTCGCCGCGACACGGAGGCTCTCGAGCAGCAGGGCTCGTTCGTCCTCGTTCTCGGTGAGCGTGAAGGTCTCCTCGAACTGGTCGACCACGAGGAGGAGCTCCGAGCCCTCGGGGACTATGGCCTCCGAGGCTTCCAGGAGGCCGCGGGGCCCCGACTCGAGGCGGCTGAGCAGCCCGGCGGGCGGGTGGACGGCGACCTTCATGATGGCCGCATCGAGCTCCTCGAGAGGATGGTGACCGGGGTGCATCTCCGTCACGAACCAGCGCTCGGAACCCGGGATCGCGCCGCGGCGGATCGCCGCCGTCAGGCCCGCCCTGACCACGGAGGACTTCCCGCTCCCGCTCGGACCGACTACGGCGACGAATCTCGACGACGGACCGCTGCTCGACAGGCGCTCGAGCAGCCGCTGGAGGAACGCCTCCCTGCCGAAGAAGTCGAGGGCGTCGGCCTCGAGGAACGGCCGCAGACCTTTGTAGGGGTTTCGGGTCTCGGCGACGACCGGCGGGCGGCCTTCGGTCCTCGTGTCCAGGACCGAAGCGAGCTCGGCTAGGATCCCCGAGTCGTCGTCGGATCCCTGCGCGGTCTCCGCGCGACGTAGCGCCTCACTGACCTCCATGGGGAGGCGCTCCCCGAGCGTCTCACGCGCCAGGGCGGCGAACGCTTGGAGGTCGTCCAGGACTCCCGCCGAGCCGCTCCCAATGGAGAAGTCCGTGAGATAGGCGTTGCCTTCCTCGTCGAAGAGCACATTCGACGGGAGGAGATCGCCGTGCATAACCCCTCGTCGGTGGGCCATCGTGAGGGCGGAGGCGACCTGCTCGAGGATCCGGGTCGCTCGCTCGTGAGGGATGGCGTCCGAGCGATCGATAAACTCCCGAAGGCTCCCTCCCCGGAGGAACCTCGTCACCACGTACGCCCGGCCCGGCTCGCGCCAGTAGTCGTAGACGGGCGCGATGTGGGGATGCTCGAGGGCAGCGACGGCCTGGGCGTCGGGTTCGAAGCGCCGGGCGAACGCCGGGTCGTTCGCACGGTGCTCGTGCACCGCCTTGACCGCCACCTCCCTGCCCACGTTCGGTTGCGTCGCCCGGTAGACGACGCCGAACGCGTCCTCGCCCACGCGTTCGAGCAGTCGGTAACCACGCAGCGGCTCTCCACCGGGATCCAGGTCGGGGCTCTGGGCGAGGATCCGTTCGTGCAGCTTGCGGAGCTCAGGTGAGGGGTCGATCCCGAGCTCATCGGACAGGATCCCGCGGACCCGCTGATAGACCCCCAGCGCCTCGCCCTGTCGCCCAGAGCGGTATAGGGCGAGCATCAGTTGCTCCCAGAATCGCTCCCGGAGTGGATGACGCGCCGTGAGGCTCTCGAGCTCGCCGATGACCTCTCCGAGCTCTCCGAGCGTGAGCTGCGCATCGATCCGCTCCTCGAGAGCCGCAAGGCGGAGGTCATCGAGCCGCGCCGCCTCCGATCGGAGCGACGCTTCGGTCGCGAGTTCTCCGAAGGCGGGACCACGCCACAGGTCGAGCGCGTGGTCGAACGCGCCGACGGCCGCCTTCGCATCGATCGGCAAGAGTCGCCGCGCGTCGCGCAGGAGGGACTGGAATCGAGCAGCATCGAGCTCCGACGGCTCGGCCCGCAGGACGTAGCCCGCCCTGCTCCCTTCGACTCGCTCGGCTCCGAGGGCCTTGCGCAGGTGAGAGGCGTAACTCTGAAGGGCGTTGCGAACGGTCTCCGGGGGCTCCTCACCCCACACCTCATCGATCAGGACGCCCGTCGGTACGAGGTGGTTGGCGCGAAGGAGCAGGTGGGCGAGGACCGCCCGCTGCTTGGGCCCCCCGAGGGCGATCGGGGGGCCTCCGTTCTCGACGACCTCGATGGAGCCAAGGACTCGGAACTCCATCGGACGACGGTAGTCCCTGGTCGCCGAGATGGGAATGCCGGGTGCTGCCGCCCCGCGATCGCTCACGGCGGCAGCGTCGGTGGCGTCGCTGAAAACTTGCTGAAACCCACAAGTCAGCCAGTGACACGCCTTCCGCACCGGGCGTTCATGTACCCGGTTCGACCGTGCGCCCATGCGCGCGATCGGTCGACTCGGAGCTTCGGTCCTCGCTCTGCTGACGCTCGCGGGGGGATGGTCCCTGGTTGCGAGAGGGGCCGCGCGCGTGGAGATCGGGTCCGGCGTCGTGGTGGTCTCGGACGACCCGGCCCAGCAGGAACTCGCTCGGTGGGCGGTCGCGCGGTTCGAGCGTGCGGGGCTGGATGCTCCGACCGTCCAGATCAGGTTCCACGCGGACAGGGCCGGTTGCGGCGGACACCTTGGCTACGCCAAGGATGGTCGGGTCGCCGTGTGCACCGTGCTCGTCAACGAGATGGCCCGCCGGAACCTGCTCCACGAGATGGGCCACATCTGGATCGACCAGAACGTTCCGGACACGAGGCGCGAGCAGTTCCTCGACCTCCGCGGCCTGTCCTCGTGGAACTCATCAACCGACCCGTGGCAAGAGCGCGGTTATGAGCAGGCTGCTGAAACGATGGCGTGGGCGCTCGGAGATCGGATCCTCAGCGCTCAGATCCCCGACAACGAAACGGCGCAGCTCGCCGCCGCGTTCGAGCTCCTGACCGACACCAGTTGGGCTGCATTGAATCACTAGATGGACCCGGGTCCAGGCGGATGGATCGACTCATTTTCCCATCGTCCGGCTTCGCGACGCGGGTAGCGGCCGCGTGGTCCATGCTGTCCGCCCTTGCTAGCCTGGAACGGTCGCGGAGCGGAAGGAGGAGGCCATGGCCGTCAAGCCGATCCCCGACCAGTACCACAGCCTCCAGCCGTACCTGCTGGTGGAGGGGGCTCCCCGCCTCGTCGAGTTCCTCAAGGCGACGTTCGACGCCGAGGATCTTGGCAGCATGCCGACGCCGGAGGGCAAGATCGGGCACGCCGAGATGCGCGTCGGCGACACGGTCGTGATGCTCGCCGACGCCTCGACCGCGGAAGGAGTCAGCGGGCCGATGCCGGCGACCGTGGTCGCCTACGTCGAGGATTGCGACAAGGTCTACCAGCGGGCGCTCGAGGCGGGAGCGACGACGCTCCGCGAGCCGCAGGACATGTTCTACGGCGACCGCAGCGCCGGCGTCGTCGATCCGCTCGGGAACCACTGGTGGATCCACACGCACATCGAGGACGTGTCCGAGGAAGAGATGATGCGGCGTGCCCGGGAGCAGCAGGGCTCCTAGTTCGACGATCAGACGAAGTGACTCGGGTCCGGCTGAGTCCCCTCGGGCCAGCCCGGGTAGTCGTCCCCCGGGTACTCGGACGGCTTCCCGTAGCAGTGGTCGATCGGCCGCAAGGGCTGCGCGTCGGTCCGCGGGTTCTTCCCGAACGCGAACGCGTGCTCGAAGTTGTGGGTGCGTTCGATCCGCTCGGTGAGGTACGGCAGCCCCCAGTTGTCCGCGACGAACCGGAGCGGGCTCGAGAACTCGCCCTCGGCGTCGTCGACGTAGCCCTTCCTCGCGTACGGGCTGAGCACGAGCATCGGGACGCGGAACCCGAACCCGAGGTCGTCGACCTCGGGCGGCGGCACGTGGTCGTAGAACCCTCCCCACTCGTCCCACGTCAGGAACAGCGCCGTGTGCTCCCAGTCCTCGCTCTCCATCACCGCGTTGACGATGTCGGTGAGCCAGTTGTGGGCGAAACACGTGCTCTCGGGAGGGTGATCCGAGAGCTCGAACCGCGGGGTGACCCACGTGACCGCGGGAAGCCGTCCGGCGCGGATGTCCTGCGGGAGTCGGTCGACGGAGCGGATCCGTTCGGGTCGCCACAGGTCGGTGTGGAAGACCCCGTCGATGCCGTTGAGCGCGTTCCAGAAGTAGCCGGACTGGCCGGGCTGCGCCGCGTAGAACGCCCACGACACGCCGGCGTCCTCGAGCTGTTCGGGAACGGTCCGGAACGTGAAGCAGGAGTCGTGCTTGGCGAGGTTCCCCCGCTCGTCCTTCACCAGGACGAAGACGTTCTTGCCGACCGCGTCGCACCCCCAGCTCTTGAACGTCCGGCCGTCCGAGAGCTGACGGGTCTCGATGTTCTCCGGGTTGTCGAGCGCGCCCCCCGACTGGCCCGCCACGAAGAAGAAGTGGTTCGGGTAGGAGGGGCCGCCGACCGACGCGAAGAAGTTGTCGCACAGCACGTAGTCCTTCGCCCACGACCAGTAGTTCGGGATCGATGTCCCCTCGAATTGCGTGTAGGCCCACGGGTCACCGAACTGCCCGTTACCGAACCCGTCGTACGTACCGTCGTTCACGTCGTTCAGGTGCGCCGCCCGGTCGTGGGGGATGTCGCCGGGGAGCCAGTGGGGGCTCGCTGTGAGCGGCACCTCCTGCCCGAACTTGACGCCGACCGTCGCGCCGTTGGCGCCGGGGAACCTGCCGTACAGGTTGTCGAAGCTCCGGTTCTCCATCATCACGTAGATCGCGCGCTTGATCGGCCACCGCGTGTCGGTCGCCACGACGGACGCGGTCGCGCCCGGCGCCACCACCGGCTGCTTGCGGCCTCCGCCGGTGCACGCGTACATCGTCGCGCCGGCCAGGGCGAACCCGCTTGTGCGCAGGAACGATCGCCGGGAGAACAGCGGCGATTCGTCGTGTCCGAGACGTTCGTAGCTCGAACGCTCGACGGGGGGTTGGGGGGAGGCTCCGTGCACGGTTGCCCAAGCTATCAAGCAACCCCGCGAACGATATCCTTCTGCGACCCTCAGCCCATGCGTCAGCACAGGTTCTCCACCGCGTTCTCCGGCGCGTTCTCCGGCGTGTTTCCTGGTGCGTTCTCTGGCGCGATCGCATCCGTGTGCGTCGCGTTCGCGCTCGCCGCGTGCACCGGCGACGCCGAACCCGGCGCGCCGTCCACGACGCCTCCGGTCACCCACATCTCGGGGACGGGTCCGATCGCCTCGCCCACGGCGCCGGCGCTCCCGGACGAGGCGCCCGCCGCGCGTGGGCCGGTCGCCGCGGACTGCGTCCACGGGTGGATGACGCCGCCCCGCGACGCGCAACGCTACGCGGAACCGCTGCGGGTGATCCGCCGGGCAACGGGCGTCGAGGGTCCGCTCGAGGTGGTGGACCTGCGCTTCTTTGAGGGGCCGGAGTCGCCGCCCTCGGACAAGGGCTACCTCCTGGACATCGTGCGGTGGTACGTCAAGGCGTTCGCGAAGCACGACCTCTCGTTCCAGGGACGGTTCCTGGTCGAATCCCGCGAGTTCGGGACCGGTCTGGCCGCGGTCGCCCCCTACGACACGAGCGGCTTCCGGTCGCCCGACTGGGTCGGGTTCCAGTTCGACAGCGGCGACCCCGAGGCGAGGGTCTATCCGGGTCTGCCGGGAACCTGGGACGGGGTGCCCTACGACTTCGTGAGCGGGGGTGCGGGGCTGGAGATCCCGGGGTTGCCCGACGAGGTGGCCGGATGCCTGTCGGCGACCTGAGCCGGGTCGCCCACCTTCGGGACGTCCCGGTCGCTAACCGCCGGCGAGCACCGCGGCGCCCACGGCGCCCGACAGGTCGCCGAACTCGCTCGAGAGCATCGCGGGGGGACGCTCCGGCACGAACAACGACGGTCGCATCTCGTCGCGGATCCGATCGACGAAGGGCGGACCCAGGCGATCCGCGAGCCCGCCGCCGATCACGATCGCCTCGAGCGCCAGCAGGTTCTGCACGGACGCGAGCCCCGTGCCGAGCGCCCAGATCGCATCGTCGATGAGATCACGGGCCATCCTGTCGTGCTTGTCGAGCGCTGCCGCCCACACCCCGCTCGACAGCCGTGTCCGTCCCTTCTTCTCCATGATCTCGAAGAGCTCGGTCTTCTGCCCCTCCTTCACGAGGTGGCGTGCGTGCGCCTCCATCTGCCCCCGGCCCGCGTAGGCCTCGAGGTGCCCACGCCGACCGTCCGAGCAGACCCTGCCCCCGGGCTTGACGATCGTGTGGCCGATCTCGCCGGCCGCTCCCTGCCCCTCGTAGAGCCTGCCGTCAAGGACCAGGCCGCCCCCGACGCCGGTCCCCACCCACACCCCGAGCAGGTGCGTGTAGCCGCGGCCGGCGCCGCGACTCCATTCCCCGAGGATCGCGACGCGCACGTCGTTGTCGAGCCGGACCGGCACGCCGCCGAGCGCCTCGGCGACCTTCGCCCCGAGCGGGACGGGTTCGGCCGCCTGGAAGCCCGGGAGGTTCGGCGAGCTCGAGACCGTCCCGGCCTCGGTGTCGATCGCTCCCGGCGCCCCGATCCCGACCGCCCCGAGGTCGGTCGGCTGCGCCCCGCCGTCCGCGAGCGCCTTCGCGACCGCCTCGCCGATCGCCGCCACCACGTCCTTCGCGCCCGTGAGCGGCGTGGACAGGCGATGCACGCCCACCACCTTGTTCTCGCGGACCGCCGCAGACTGGATCTTGGTCCCGCCGACGTCGACACCCACCGTGATGGTGCCCAGCGCGCCTCCTTCCACGATGGGGAAGCCTGGCCGGACTGGCCGCTAGGGGGCAGTATCGGTCAGGACGGCCATCCCGTATAGGCCTCGTGGCCGCGCTTGCGGAGCTCGTTGCCGATGATCATCCGCTGGATCTCGGAGGTGCCCTCCCAGATGCGGTCGACCCTGAGCTCGCGCCACAGGCGTTCGACGGGGTGCTCGCGCATGTAGCCGCGGCCCCCGTGGATCTGGAGGGCGGCGTCGGCCACGCGGCCCGCCGTCTCCGAACACACGAGCTTGACGGCCGACGCGAGCGCATGCAGCTCCTTGCGATCGGCGCCACCGCGGGCCGCCTGCCAGCCGACGCGATACAGCATCGATCTCGCCGCCATGATCTGGGCGGCCATGTCCGCCAGCATGAATTCGACGGCCTGGAACGCCACGATCGGCTCGCCGAACTGGACCCGCTCCTTCGCGAAGGCAAGCGAGAGGTCGAGGGCTCGAGTGGCCGCGCCCATCGTGCGCGCGCCGATCATGATCCGCTCCTCCACGAACCAGTTCTTCGTGAGATCGTAGCCGGCGCCCACCTCCCCCAGCACCGCGTCGAGCCCCACGCGGACACCCTCGAACGCGAAGATCGGATGCTCGAACACGAACGTGTGCGAGTACTTCGGCGTCCGGACCAGCCGGACGCCGGGCAGGTCCTTGTCGACCAGGAACACCGTCGGCTTGGCACCGTCGCCGTCCACGTGGGCGTGCACGAGGAAGAAGTCGGCGACGTCGCCCGACGTGACGTGCCACTTCGTGCCGTCGATCACCCAGGAGTCGCCGTCGCGCCGAGCCGAGGTGCGGACCATCGACGGATCCGAACCGGCGTGCTCCTCGGTGATCGCGTACGCGTCGCGCCGCTCGCCCCGGCACGCCGGGAGGAGGTACCGCTCCCTCTGGTCGGGGGTGGCGTTCGCGAGGGGGATCGACGGCCGCCACGGGATGTCCCAGAGGCCGCCCGTGGCCCGGCCCCATTGCTCCTCGATCAGGACCTGTTGGAGGAGGTCGAGGCCCCAACCGCCATCGTCCCTCGCGTGGTTGATCGCGTTGAAGCCCGCGTCCAGCACCGCCTGCTTCGCGTTCGCAGAGCTCTCCGCGCTGAGCCCATCGTGCTCCTCGCACTCGAGCTCGAGGGGGATCAGCACCCGTTCGGTGAAGCTCCGGGCGCGATCCCTGAGCTCGAGATCCTCGGGCGTGAGGCGGAAGTCCATCGGCCGGGCGAGCCTAGCGAACGCGCATGCGCCGCGCCGGTCCGCTCACGACGCGGGCGGGCAGGTCGTGCCGCGGATCGCGAGGGTCTCGCGTTCGAGACCGACGTCCTTCCATCCCACCGCAAGCAGGGTCCCGTCGGGGAGGGCGTCCACCGCCGAGAGGGCGTCCGACCCCGCGATCGGTGGTCCGTCGACAGGCACCCACCCGCGACCGCCGTACCGGTAGACGGCCGCACGAGTGGTCCCCAGCTCCCTCGACGGACGCGAGCCCACCGCCCAGATGTCGAGCCCGCCGATCGCCGCGACGTCGACGAGGTCGGCGTCGCCGTGGGTGATCGGGGTCTCGGTCCACGCCTCGCCGTCGAAGCGTTGGATCGGCGTGCCCACGGCCCATGCCTCGCTGGGAGCGCTCGCCTCGATCGCGTGCAGCGTCCCGCGGATCTCGGTCGGGCTCTGGCTCCACGCCTCGCCATCGAACCGCAGGATCAACGGCCGGAAGTGGTGGTAGCCGACCGCCCACAGGTCGGTGGGTGAGATCCCTTCGACGTCGACGAGGGCGGACTTGCCGCCGCCGGCCGCGCGCCCCAGCTCGACGTCGGCCCACGCCGTCCCGTCCCAATGCAGGACGAGCGCCCGCTCCAACGATGCGGCCGGGTCGCCGACGGATCCGACCGCCCACACGTCCGAGGGTGAGATCGCGGCGACGCCGTTCAGCACGCCATCGATCTCGGACGGGAGCTCGACGTCGGACCAGGCGGTCCCGTCGTAGTGCAGGACCAGCGGCTGCTCGCCGAACCCGCTCGAGGTCCGTCCGACGGCCCAGACGTCGTTCGGCTCGGAGGCGTCGACGGCACGGAGCTCGTTCAGGGTGCTCCCCGGGCTCGGCCCGGCCACCGCCTGCCATCGGTCGCCGTCCCACCGCTGGATCGCCACCGCCGTCGGGATCTCGGGCTCGCCGAGCCCGCCGACGGCCCACGCCTCCGCCGACGTGACGGCCGTGACACCCAGCATGGTGGTCGCCGCCTCGCCGGGGTTCGCGGTTCGAACGACGTCCCACGTGGGGGCGCAGGACTTGGTCGTCGGGGAGGCCGACGGGCGGCTGGAGCGGGGCGGCGCCGCGACGTCGTCGGGGCCACCGGCCGTGTAGACGACCGCCGAGCCGATCGCGAAGGTGGCCACGGCCGCGACCGAGGCGTTCACCAGGCCTCGCCGTTGGAGGCTGTTCACGGCCGCCGCGCCCTGTTCACGCCGTCAGGACCCTCGCGTGTGCACCGCGGTTCCCGAGCGCCGGGTCACTCGCGGGCGCACCGCGGTTTCCGGGCGCCGGGCCACGATGTCCGCCATTGCGCGGCACATCGCGCGGCCGGTACCCTCCGGCTTCCGTGGGCGTGTTCGAACGCGACGTCGTCATCATCGGGGGAGGCCACAACGGCCTCGCGTGCGCAGCGTACCTTGCGAAGGCCGGCTTGGATGTGCTCGTCCTGGAGAAACGCGGCGTCGTCGGGGGCGCCGCGGCGACCGAGGAGCCGTGGCCGGGCTACCGGGTCTCGAGCGCGTCCTACGTGGTGTCCCTGATGCCCCCGCAGGTCGTGCGCGAGCTCGACCTGAAGCGATTCGGGTACGAGGTCTCGATCATCACGCCCGACTACTTCGTGCCGTTCCCGGACGGGACCTCGCTCACGCTGTGGGGCGACGTCGAGCGCGACGCCGCCGCGATCGGTCGGTTCAACGAGCGAGACGCGGCCGCGTACGTGGCGTTCGACCGCTACTTCGATCGTGTGGCGCGGTTGCTGAAGGACCTGTTGTTCGTCGTGCCGCCGAACATGAACCTGCGCGATCTCCCGAAATGGGCGGCCACGGCCGGGCGCTTCCGCAAGTGGAGCGGACGCGATCTCCACGAGGCCGTGCGGCTGTTCACGATGAGCGCTGCGGACTTCCTCGACGAGTGGTTCGAGGACGAACGGGTCAAGGGCGCGCTCGCGACCCAGGCGATCATCGGCGCGTGGTGTGGGCCGATGACGCCGGGCTCGGCCTACGTGCTGATGCATCACTGGATCGGCGAGGTGGACGGTCACGCCGGCGCGTGGGGGTGGGCGAAGGGCGGTATGGGCGGGATCTCGACGGCGATGGCGCGGGCCGCCGAAGCCGCGGGTGCCGAGATCCGGACCGACGCCGAGGTCGACCGGGTCGCGATCAATGCGAGCGGCCGGGCGGTGGGGGTGGCGCTCGCGGACGGTTCGCTGGTCCGAGCGCAGCGCGTCGTCTCGTGCGCGCACCCGGTCACGACGTACCTGTCGCTGATCGGCGAGGAGCGACTGCCGGGCGACGTCGTCCGCGACGTGAAGCGGTACCGGACGCGCTCTGGCTCGGTGAAGCTGAACGTCGCGCTCTCCGAGCTGCCGGCGTTCCCCGCATGGGACCAGGAAGGCAACGTGCACAAGGGCCTGGTCGCCGTCTCACCGTCGATCGAATACCTCGAGCGGGCGTGGGACGATGCGAAGTACGGCCGGATGAGCGAACACCCCTACGTCGAGGTCGTGTTCCCCACGGCGCACGAACCCGAGGGGCTCGCCCCGACGGGCAAGCACCTGATGCTCGCGTTCAGTCAGTACGGCCCGTACGAGCTGGCCGACGGATCGTGGGACGAGGGCGGCCGTGACGGCTACGCGGCCCGGGTTCTGAAGGCGCTGGGGGAGTTCGCGCCCTCGCTCGAGTCGGCGGTCGAGCACCTCGAGGTGCTCACGCCGCGGGACATCGAGGAACGGTTCGGCCTGATCGGCGGGAACATCATGCAGGGCGAGCTCACGCCGGACCAACTGTTCAGTTTCCGCCCGATCCCCGGGCACGGCGACTACCGGACGCCGCTCGCCGGGATGTACCTGTGCGGTTCGGGCACGCACCCGGGCGGCGGCGTGATGGGCGTCCCGGGGCGGAACGCCGCCTCGGTGATCCTGCGGGACCACAAGCGCGGCGAGTTCATCGGGCGCATCAAGAACCTCGCTCGCTAGATGCTGACGCAGCTCGCCCGGGCCGTCCGCGAACGCCGGATCTCGGCGGTCGAGCTCGTGCAGGAGTCGATCGCACGGATCGAACGCCTCGATCCGGCGCTGAACGCGGTCACGGCGATCTGGCCGGAGGAGGCGCTCGCCGAGGCGAGTGCGCTCGACCGGCGCGGCGCCGAGGGCCCGCTCGCCGGGCTGCCGCTGCTGGTCAAGGACAACACCGACGTCGCCGGCAAGGTCACGAACTTCGGCTCGCGGACGATGCTCGAACGCCCACCCTCCGAGCGGAGCGAGATCACCGTGGAGCGGATGGTCGCGGCCGGCGCGATCGTGCTCGGCAGGACGAACATCCCCGAGTTCGCGTTCCAGGGGTGGACCGACAACGACGTCTTCGGGGCGACGCGCAACCCCTGGGGGCTCGAGTGGTCGCCAGGTGGCTCGTCCGGAGGCTCCGGCGCCGCCCTGGCCGCCGGCCTGGTTCCGCTCGCGACCGGGACCGACGGCGGGGGTTCGATCCGGACGCCGGCGGCGTTCTGTGGTCTCGCGGGCCTCAAGCCCACGGCGGGCATGATCGGGAGGCGACCGATCCCGTCATGGCTCGAGGTCTCGACACAGGGACCGCTCGCGCCGGGTGTGGAGGACGCGAAGCTGCTGCTGCACGTGATGCGCGGCCCGGCGCTGGGCGATCCGTCGGCGGCACCGGCCTGGCAGTACGGCGGGGGGATGCCGAGGCGCGTGCTGGCGACGACGCGCTCGAGGGACTTCGGCCCGCTGCCGCCCGAGGTTGACGAGCCGTTCCGCGCGGCGCTGGCGGCCATCGAAGGCGACCTGGGTTTCGCCGTCGACGAGATCCCCACGTCATCGCTGTTCCCCACGGCGGGCGTCACCGGCGGCGAGTCCCGCGACGACTGGTACGTCACCGTGACGGTCGAGGAGGTGCAGTTCCTCGGTCGCTCGTGGGTCGAGTCCCACCTGTCCGACTTCAGCGCCATCTTCCGGTCTGAGATGGAGCACGCGTTGGGGTTCACGCTCGACGACTACCTCGCGGCGCGCCGCCGGCGCTTCGTCTACACGGAGGATCTCGACCGCCTGCTCGGCGGCGACTCGGTGCTCGTGCTGCCGACCCACGGGTACGAGGGCTGGCTCGCGGACGGGACGCTGCCCGGCACCGGGCGACCCGCAGGTCCCGAGGGCTACAACGCCGGCGAGTTCAACCTGAGCGGTCACCCCGCGCTCAGCCTGCCGGCGGGGACGTGCTCGAACGGTCTCCCCTTCGGTCTCGAGATCGTCGGGCCCCGCTACCGGGACGACCTGGTGCTGGAGTTCGGCGCCGCGTTCGAGGGGGTCCGGCCATGGCCGACGGTCGCGCCGGGGTACGAGCCCTTCGCCGTTCCCTAGAGATGCCGAAGGGTTCACGGCCCCAGCATGTACCCCAGGCGCCGGGGCAGGCGAGCGAGCCGATCGGTCACGAACCCGGGGCGACGTCCCTGGTCCAGGCGATCGTCGCGACGGACGATCGCGCGGCCGACGACCCGTTCGCCGATCGAGAAGAGCGGTTCCGGCGGGAACCGCATCCGGTCGCCGTCCGAGATCGGGAGCGTCGTCGCCTCGTCCTGGACCCCGAGCGCGAGGCCCGACAGGATCTTGCCGCCGAGGTGACACGGGCCGACCCCGTTCCCGGTGAACCCCAGCCCGTAGTGCGTGACCCCGCCCGGCAGGGTGCCGAAGAACGGCAGGTGTAGAACCGCGACGTCGATCGGGCCGCCCCACGAGGTCTCGAGCGGCACGCCGTCGAACGCCGGGAACCACCGGCGGAAATCGCGCACGAGCTCGGCGGCCGAGCGCGCGTCGTAGCCGTAGCCGGCCGAGTCGGCGTCGTTTCCGGTGACGCGGAAGCTCGAGCCGCCGAACGCGATCCGTCCGTCTCGCGTCGGCCGCAGGTAATGGAGGGAGGTCCGCAGGTCGTACACGCCCTCGCCGCCCGTCCAGCGCATCGCCTCGAGGCGCTCGGGTGCGGGGGCGCTCATCACGATGTACGTGCCGCGGAGGAGCAGCGATCGCCGGAAGTCCCGCAGCGCCCGCGCCCACGCGTTCAGGGCGACGATCGCGTGTCCGGCCCGGACCACGCCGGACCGCGTTTCGGCCGCCGGCCGGCGGGCGTCGAACCGCACGACGGGCGTCCCCTCGAAGATCCTGACGCCGCGCTCGACGAGCGCCCGCCGGAGCCCCCGCGCGAGACGGGCCGGGTGCACGGTCGCGGCGTGGGCGACCCGGAAGCCCGTCCGAACGACGGGCGAGTCGAAGCGCTCGCGCACCTCGTCCTCGGACAACGGCCGGTACACGTCGGCGAGCCCCAGACGCCCCGCCTCCGACACGGTCTCTCGGACCGAGGCGTCGTGCGCCGCGCTCGTCGACACGCCCAGGTCGCCCGACGGCTCGTACCAGGCGTCGACCCCGGCGTCCTCGCACCATGCGCCGACCTCGTCGATCGACCGCGCCGCCGCCTCGATCGTCCGCCGCCCACCTTCGCCGTGACGCTCGAGCAGCAGGTCGGCCTCGTCGTACAGCCCGTTGACGAATCCGCCGTTGCGGCCGCTCGGCCCACCGCCGCAGATGTCGCGCTCGAGGAGCACCACGTCCAGTGCCGGTTCGCGCTCCTTGAGGAACCACGCGGTCCACATCCCCGTGTACCCGCCGCCGAGGACGACGACGTCGGCGGCGGTGTCCCCCCGGAGCGAAGGCGTGTCGGGTTCTGCGAACTCGGGCAGCGCGAGCGCCTCCTCGAGCCACCAGCTCCGGCGGGCCGGCCGGGGGACGTCGAGATCCGTCAACGGGGTCCGAGGTTGTAGCCGAGCCGTCGCGGGATCCGAGCGATCGCCCGCGTCAGAGCGCCCACGCGACGTCCCGCGTCCTCGCGGTCGTCCTTGCGACGGATCGCGGCGTTGACGAAGAAGGCCCCCGGCGATCGGAACGGTTCGGGCGGGAACCGCTTGGGCCTGCGCGTCACGACCGCGAGCCGCGTGAAGCCGTCCTCCGCATGCAGGGCGAGGGCGGCGAGGATCTTGCCGGCCAAGTGGGACGGCCCGACGCCGTTGCCGGTGAACCCGAGGCCGTAGTGCACGTTGCCGCGACCGAGCGTGCCGAAGAACGGCATCGTGAACCCGCTGACGTTGATCGGGCCGCCCCACGCGCACTCGATCGGTACGCCCTCGAAGCTCGGGAACATCCGATACAGGTCGTCGGCCACCCGTCGCGCGTAGCGCGGCTCGTAGTCGTACCGATGGTCGATCCGACGCGCGAGGTTCGGCTGCAACCCGCCGAGCCCGAGGGCGATCCGGCCGTCGGGCGTGGTCCGCGCGTAGTGGATCGACGAGCGCAGGTCCCGGATCGCCTCGCCGCCCGTCCAGCCGAGCGTCTGGATCCGGTCCGGGGCGGGCGCGGTGACGACCATGTACGACCCCCGGAGCGTGAGCCGCGGCTTGAAGGCCTTCCACCAGGTCGCCCACGCGCCGAGGCCCACCACGGCGTCGGCGGCCCGCACCGAGCCACCCCGCGTCTCGGCCGTCACCCGCGCACCCATGCCGAGCCGCGTGACCGTCGTGCGTTCGTGGATCCGGACGCCGTTCTCGATCAGCAGCCGCCGGAGGCCCCGCGCGAGCCGGGCGGGATGGACGGTTGCGGCGTCGGCGATCAGCACCCCGCTGCCGAACCGCGGGGACGCGCACCGCCGCTGGACCTCGCCGGCGGTGAGGATCCGGTACTCGTCCTCGACGCCCAGCGCGCGCGCGGCCTCCAGCGAGCCCTCCCAGGACCCCTCGTGCCGCTCGTTCGTAGCAACGGCGAGGTCGCCGCCGTGGCGGAACCACGCGTCGACGCCGTTCGCCCGGCACCAGGTGCCGATCTCGGTGGGCGCGCGACCGCACGTCATCAGCAGCTCCATCGCGTCGGCGTCGCCGTAGGTCTCGCGGACGTCGCGGATCTTCTCCCACCACCCGTCGCAGAACCCGCCGTTGCGGCCGCTCGGGCCGCTCCCGCAGATGTCGGATTCGAGCAGAACGACGTCGAGGTCCGGTTGCCGCTCCTTCAGGAACCACGCGGTCCACATGCCCGTGTACCCGCCGCCGAGGATCACGACGTCCGCGGTCGTGTCGCGTTTGAGCGGCGGCGCGTCCGGCCCCGCGAACTCGGGCAGCGCGAGCGCCTCCTCCAGCCACCACGAGCGTTCGGCGGGGCGGGGCGGGTCGGCGCGCCGCATCGTCCTTCTCGTTTCCTCCGAGGTCGCGGCCTGCCCGCGACGGGGCTGCGGTATCGTGCGAGCCCATCCTTCCATGTCTCTTTGGCCAGGTCTGATGGCCAGGTCGTCAGGAGGACATCGCCATGGTCGATCGCCCACGGTCCCACATGGTCACGGACGGGCCCGAACGAGCACCGGCCCGCGCGATGCTGCGGGCCGTCGGATTCTCGGAGGAGGATTTCGGCAAGCCGCAGGTGGGCGTGGCGTCGTCGTGGAACGAGGTCACCCCCTGCAATTACCACCTGGACAAGCTCGCGGCGCTCGCGAAGGAGGGGGTGCGCCAGGGCGACGCCGTCCCGATCGAGTTCACGACGATCGCCATCTCCGACGGCATCGCGATGGGACACGAGGGGATGAAGGCATCGCTGATCAGCCGCGATGTGATCGCGGACTCGGTGGAGCTCGTGATGCACGCCGAGCGGCTCGACGGGCTCGTGGGCATCGCGGGGTGCGACAAGTCCGAGCCGGGGATGCTCATGGCGATGGCCCGGCTCAACCTGCCCTCGGTCTACCTCTACGGGGGGACGATCCTCGCCGGGACGTACAGGGGCCGAGATATCACGATCCAGGACGTGTTCGAGGCGGTGGGGGCGCACGCGAAGGGCTCGATCGACGACGCCGAGCTCCTTGGGATCGAGCGCGCGGCGTGCCCGACCACCGGCTCGTGCGCCGGCATGTACACGGCGAACACGATGGCCGCGGCTGGAGAGGCGCTCGGCATGTCGTTGCCGGGCAGCGCCAGCCCGCCGGCCGTCGACTACCGGCGCGAGGTGTTCGCGCGGGAGTCGGGCCTCGCGCTGACCAAGCTGCTCGGCTCCGGTCTCCGGCCCAGGGACATCCTGACCCCGGACGCGTTCACGAACGCGATCGCCGTCGTGATGGCCCTGGCGGGTTCGACGAACGCGGTGCTGCACCTGCTCGCGATCGCGCACGAGGCGGGCGTCCGGCTCGAGCTCGACGACTTCGACCGCATCAGCAGGGCGGTGCCTCACCTCGTCGACGTGCGGCCCGCGGGCAGGTTCGTGATGCAGGATCTCGACCGCGTCGGTGGGGTGCCGGTCGTGATGAAGGAGCTCCTGGACGCCGGCCTGCTGAACGGCGAAGCGATCACCGTGACGGGCAAGACGATCGCGGAGAACCTCGAGCGGGTTGGGCCACCCGCACCCGACGGGACGGTCGTCCGGCCGTTCTCGGAGCCGATCCACCCGGAGGGCGGCACCGCGATCCTCTACGGTTCGCTGGCGCCCGAAGGCTCCGTGATGAAGATCGCCGGGGCCGCGTCGCTCGAGTTCCGCGGGCGGGCGCGGCCGTTCGACTCCGAGCAGGAGGCGTTCCAGGCGGTCACGAGCGGTTCGATCGTGGCGGGCGACGTCATCGTGATCCGGTACGAGGGCCCGAGGGGGTCCCCCGGGATGCCGGAGATGCTTGCGGTGACCGCGGCGGTCGCGGGTGCGGGCCTGGGGGCGGAGGTGGGCCTGATCACCGACGGGCGGTTCAGCGGAGCTTCGAAGGGGTACAGCGTCGGCCACGTTTCTCCGGAGGCATTCGTCGGCGGCCCGATCGCGCTGGTGCGCGAGGGCGATCCGATCGCGATCGACGCGGAGAACCGCAGGATCGATCTCCAGGTCGACGACGCGGAGCTCGATCGCCGGCGCACCGAATGGCACCCGCCCGAACCTCGCTACGTGAGCGGTGCGCTGGCGAAGTACGCGAGGCTCGTCGGTTCGGCCTCGAAGGGCGCCGTCACCTGGTGACGCTCGTCACTTAAGTCCCCCGAGCCGTCGGTTTGCGCCGGCCGATCCGAGAGGCACAGACTCGGCCCGATCCGATCACATCCGAAGGGCGAGGTCTGGGCGTGGAGCAGCCGCTTCCGGCGGAACGGCACCGCCGGATCCATGAGCTCCTCAGGCAGGAGCGGGTCGTGCGCGTCTCGGTCCTGTCCGAGCAGCTCGGCGTCTCCGAGGTGACGATCCGGCGCGACCTCGAGGTGCTGGAACGACGAGGGATGCTCGAGCGCACGCACGGCGGCGCGGTCGCCACCCAGTGGGTTCGGTCCGAGCCGGCGTATCGCGACGCCGCATCGACGAACCCGCTCGAGAAGCGCCTGATCGGGGCCACCGCGGCCGCTCTGGTCGAGCCCGGGGACGCCCTGTACCTGAACGGGGGGACGACCACGCTCCAGGTGTTCCGGAACCTGCGTGCCCGCGGGCTCAAGGTGGCCACGAACCACGTCGGCATCGCGCTCGAGGCCGCCGACCGGGACGTGGAGCTGCTCCTGCTCGGCGGCCACTACCGGGCGCCCAGCAACTCGGTCGTCGGACCGTTCGCCACCGAGGCGCTCCGGCGGACCCACGCGACGAAGGCGTTCATCGGCGTGGAGGGCATCAGCGTCGGGTCGGGCCTGACCACGCCGGTCGCGGCCGAAGCCGAGATCGCGCGGGTGATGATCGAGCAGACCCGAGGCCGGGTGCTCGTGGTCGCAGACCACTCGAAGATCGGGACGGTGGCCGACTTCGTGATCGCCCCGCTCGAGGAGGTCGACGCTCTGGTGGTCGACGAGGGTTGTTCCGAAGCGTATCGGCAGCGTTTGACCGAAGCGGGGATCGAGGTCATCGTTGCGGCCGAACGGGCCTCGGCCGCCTGCGGCGGCCGGTGATCCGGGGCGGTTGGAGAAGGGAGGGAACCGCATGTCGATGAGCGATCAGGCGGCGAAAGATAGCGCCGATCTCGAGAAGTTCGGCTACAAGCAGGAGCTGAACCGCGGGCTCGGAACGTTCAGCTCGTTCGCGGTGGCGTTCAGCTACATCTCTCCGTCGACAGGGATCTTCACGTTGTTCGGCGTCGGGATGGCTGCCCTAGGTGCCGCCCTGTTCTGGACGTGGCCGGTCGTGGCGCTGATGCAGTTCATCGTCGCGCTGAACTTCGCCGAGCTCTCCAGCCACTTCCCGGTAGCCGGATCCGTGTACCAGTGGACGAAGTACCTCTCCGGCCGGACCTACGCCTGGTTCACCGGTTGGTTCTATCTGGTCGCGGGGATCCTCACGGTCGCCTCGGTCTGCGCGACGCTCCCGATCGCGCTACTGCCGATGCTGAACACGATGCTCGACACGAGCTTCAATACGAACCTCGGAAGCGCGGATCAGGCGGTCGTCGCGGTCATCACGCTCGTCCTCATCACGATCCTCAACATCTTCGGCGTTCGGCTCGTCGCGATCGTCAACAACACGGGCGTCGTCTTCGAGATCCTCGGCATGGTCGTCTTCGCCATCATCCTGGCCATCGCGTACGACAACCAGGGCGTCGGCGTGATCTTCAACTCGGATGCGACGGGGAACATCTTCGAGTTCCCGGCCCCCGTCAGCCTCTCGTTCTTCCTGGTTGGCATGTTCATGAGCCTGTACGTGATCTACGGGTTCGACACGGCGTCGACGCTCGCGGAGGAGACCCGCAACCCGAGGACGGAGGCCCCGAAGGCGGTGCTCGGGGCCGTGGCGGGTGCGTTCGTGATCGGCGTGATCTTCCTGTGGGGGGTGTTGATCGCGGTGCCGAACATGGCGGACGCCGTTGCGGCGTTCGCAGGACCGGCATTGATCATCGACGAGGTGTTGTCCGATGCGCTCACCGTGATCTACCTGTTCGTGGTGGTCGCCGCGATCTTCGTGTGCTGCATGTCGATCCTGACCGCGACGATCCGTCTCGCGTTCGGGATGGCGCGCGACAACCAGCTGCCGTTCTCCAAGACGATGGCGAAGGTGAACCCAAGGCTCCACACACCGGTCGCGACCTGCGTGATCATCGGCGCACTCGCGGCGACCCCGTTCATCCAGTTCTCCGGCCCAACCGTGATCGCGGTGGGGGCCACCGCGTCGATCTACCTCAGCTACCTGCTCGGGAACCTCGCGGTGATGCGAGCCAGGATGCGCGGGTGGCCGAAGGCCAAGGCTCCGTTCTCCCTCGGTGGGTGGGGGAAGATCGTCAACGTCGTCGCGATCGTGTGGGGACTGGCGATGCTCCTGAACTTCCTCACGCCGGCGTCCGTGGACAGCGCGTTCGACCCGAACGCGTCGGGTGCGAACTACCTTCGGATCTTCGCGAACCCGAAGGCGGTCCAGACCGACTGGTATGTCGAGGGCGATCAGCTCGTGGACTTCAAGATCGACTTCCTGAACGAGATCCCGATCATCTGGCTCGTCTTCTCGGTGGTGCTGATCATCGGCGCGATCTACTACCTCGCGGTGCAGCGCAACAAGCCGTACGAGGCGGTGGTTCCTCCCGACGAAGACCTCGCCGGCATCGTCTCGGTCTGATTCGCGAGCCCGAGGACGGAGGGGCGGCCGGCGGCCGCCCCTTTCGTCTGTGCCATCATCGCATCGATGAAGATCGTCATGACGCCGCGGGCAGACGACTTCGTCCGTGCCTCGGGTGGCGCCGTATGGGTCTGGCTGGACCCGCATCGCGGGGTCGTCGGCTCGTACGTGTGGCTCGAGGCGCATCCGGAGCCTCCTCGATCGAGCCGGCGCACGAAGTTCACGCGAGCGTCGCGCCGTCCCCACCGCTTCCGAACGGTCGAGCACGACGGCGTGGTCCTCCACTACGACTTCGGCAACATGACCGAGCCCGAGGAGCTCCATCTCGATCGCAAGGGGTGGCGTCGCGGCACCCATCGGCTCGAGGCGTACTGGAACGGGTCCGTGTTCGTCGGCGACGACGTCCCGCCCCCGGTCAGGCCTTGATGCGTTCGCCCTTCGGGTCGTACAGCGGCTCGTCGACCACGTCGGCGGCGATCCATTCACCGAAGACCTCCACGTCGACCGTGGTTCCGATAGTGGCGAGCTCGGCGGGCAGGTACGCGTAGGCGATGCTGGCGCCGACGGTGTAGCCGATGCCGCCCGACGTCACGCGCGCCACGACGTCGCCGCCGGAGCGGACGGGTTCGTTGCCGAGCGTCGAGGAGCGCGAGTCCGCCAGCACGAGGCACGCGAGCCCGCGCCGGACGCCATCAGTGTGGAGGCGGTCGAACGCCTGCTTGCCCAGGAAGTCCTTGTCCGACGCGACCGCGAACGCAAGGCCGGCCTCGAGCGGAGAATTGTCGGGGGTCACGTCCGAGCCCCAGGCCCGGTAGCCCTTCTCCAGGCGGAGGGAGTCGATCGCCCGATACCCGGCCGGGACCATCCCGTGTGGCGTGCCGGCCTCGAACAGGGTGTCCCACAACGCCGCGCCGAGCTCCGAGGGCGCGTAGAGCTCCCAGCCGAGCTCGCCCACGTAGGTGACGCGGAGCGCGCGGCAGGGCGCGTCGCCGACGGTGATGTCGCGGGAGGTCATGAAGGGGAACGCGCCGTTGGACAGGTCGTCCGAGCAGACCGACGACACGATGTCGCGCGCCCGGGGCCCCCACAGCCCGAGGCACGCGAGGCTCGAGGTCACGTCGCGGATCTCGATGCCGCCACCCGGCTCGAGGTGCCGTGCGATCCACGCGAGGTCGAGGCTGCCCGAGGCCGTCCCGGTCACGATCCGGAAGCGTTCGGGCGCCAGCCTGGTCACCGTGAGGTCGCACTGGATGCCGCCCCGGCGGTTCAGCATCTGCGTGTAGACAACGCGCCCGTCGGCGACGTCGACGTCGTTCGCGCAGATGCGCTGGAGGAACGCGCACGCGTGCGGACCGGAGACCTCGATCTTGGCGAAGCTGGTCTCGTCGAACAGCCCGGCGCGCTCGCGGGTCGCCACGTGCTCGGCCGCGATCGCGGTCGACCAGTGCTCGCCGGCCCACCCCCGCGGCCGCAGGGACGCGTACGCGGGATCCTCGTTCGAGCGGAACCAGTTCGCGCGCTCCCAGCCGGCCTTCTCGCCGAACTCTGCGCCGAGCGCCTCGAGGCGCGCGTAGGTTGGCGAGACCTTGAGTGGCCGGCCCGCCCGGTAGTCCTCCCCCGGGTACTTCACGTCGTAGTGCTTCGCGTAGATCTCGTGGGCGCGCGCGAGCGCGTACCGCCGGCTCCGGTAGTGCCCCCCGAACCGCCGGACATCCATCTTCGACAGATCCATCGACGGCTCACCGTCGACGATCCATTCGGCCGTGTACCGCCCGACGCCGGCTCCCCCGGTGATGCCGTGGGCGCAGAAGCCCGCCGCCACGAAGAAGCCGCGGACCTCGGTCTCCCCCAGGATGAAGTCGTCGTCCGGCGTGAACGCCTCGGGACCGTTGATGAAGCGGTTGATCTCGGTGGTGCGCAGGGCGGGGATCAGATTGAAGGCGCCCTCCGCGATCGGCTCGAACCGCTGCCACTTCTCCCCGAGCAGGCGGTGGTTGAAGTCCTGCGGGATCGGCGTATCGACGTGCCACGGGTCCGGGTTGCGCTCGTAGCCGCCGACCACCAGACCGCCGACCTCCTCGCGCGCGTACACGAGGTTGTCGGGGTCGCGCAGGGTCGGGAAGCCCGCCGTGACGCCGTCGATCGGCCTCGTGATGAGGTACTGGTGCTCCATCGGCACTACGGGGATCTCGACGCCCGCGAGCCGCCCGAGCTCGTGGGCCCAGATCCCGGCGGCGTTCACGACGACCTCGGCCTCGATAGCGCCGTGGTCGGTGACGACGCCGGTCACCCGGCCGTCGCGAACCACGACCTCCTGCACACGGACGCCGGTGCGGATCCTCGCGCCACCGCGCTTGGCGCCCTCGGCGAAGGCCATTGTCAGCCCGGTGGGATCCACGTGGCCGTCCGACGGGACGAACTGCGCCCCCAGCACGTTCGTGACGTCGAGCAGCGGGAACCGTTCGAGCGCCTCCCGAGCCGAGACGATCTCGACGGGCAGGCCGAAGCTCTTGGCCCAGCCGGCCTGCCGGGCCAGCGCCTCGAGCCGGTACGGGGAGGACGCGAGGTGCAGCGTCCCGACCTCGTGCCATCCGGGGTCGACGCCGGTCTCCTCCTCGAGCTTCGGGTACAGCTCGACGCCGTCCATCATCATCCGCGTGTGGCTCACGGAGTTCCGGAGCTGAGCGACGAGGCCCGCCGAGTGGAACGTGGAGCCGCTCGTCAGCTCGGAGCGGTCGAGCAGCAAGACGTCGTGCCATCCGAGCTTCGTCAGGTGGTAGGCGATGCTGGTCCCCGCGACGCCGCCACCGACGATCACGACCCGGGCGCGATCGTCCTTTCCGTCAGTTGGCGCATCGGTTGGCGCATCGGTGGGCACGTCAGATCGCCTCTTCGGCCTGCTTCAGCCAGCGCTCGAAGCGTTCGTCCGCCATCGAACGCGAGAGCCGGTCGAAGTGCCTGTCCGCGTAGGCGACGTAGTCGATGTCGAGCGTGGACAGGCCCTGCTGGATCACGCCCCACATCGCCTCGCGGTAGTCGGACATGACCCGCATCAGCCGCAGGCGGGCGCGATGCGCGTCGGTCGGCTCGCCGAACATCAGCCGGAGCAGCCGCTCCTGCGACCCCTCCGAGAGCCCGTTGTTGATCGAGAGGTTGCCCAGGTCGAAGAACGGGTCGCCCATCCCCGAGTACTCGTAGTCCACCAGCCAGAACCCGTCGTCCCCTTTCAGGAAGTTGTCCGCGAGCAGGTCGTTGTGACACGGACGGGGGGGGACGGGTGCGCGTGCGAACGCGGCCTCGATCCGCTCCGCCTGCGCGTGCGCCGGACCGTAGGCGTCGGGGATCGCGACCCCGTGCTCCTCGGACACGCGCCGGTACTCCTCGACGATGCGGAACGCGTCGAACGTCGTCGGGAGCGCGGGCCCCGCGTGGATCGTCGAGACGACGCGCACGACGTCGACGAGCACCGACCCCTGTTCCATGTCGCCCTCGGCGAGCGGTTCCCCGGGGACCCAGGCCGTGATCAGGCATCCGTGTTCGGGCAGGTGGGCGACGACCTCGGGTCCCACCCCCGCGGCCGCGGCGGCGAGCGCCGCCTCGTACTCGGCCGCGCGGTCGATCCCGAGCAGCGCGGTGTCCTCGTGCGAGAGTCGGAGGAAGAACGTCCCCGAACCCACCTCGACCCGGTAATTGCGGTTGGTTCTCCCCGCCTCGATGGGGGTGATCGCCGGCTCGTGCCCCCGCCACTCCGGCACGGCCGCGATCACCGCATCGAGCTGGGGGTCGGGGCCCACGGCGCGAGACGCTAGCCGGGGTGATCGTTTCCGGTCAAGGCTGAGCGGTTCCGAACGACTACGCCCTGTCGGCCGACCGTTCCTGCTCGGGTCACCCATCCGGTGGGTTGACAGGCGAACCCACCTCCGTACACTGGCCCAACGATGTCCATCACGGAGAAGACCGGACCGCGAGCCCTCGTACTTATCGCGTAGGCGCGGCCGGGCCGAGACAGGCCCGGGACCCGCGCCAGATGCCCCTCGCCCAGCGAGGGGC
>Ga0209874_1000043_pt1 | contig 28920 bp, 31 predicted proteins | sample GWRWN1_20_30_FD_187216 | JGI IMG/M metagenome (GOLD analysis project Ga0209874, IMG submission 187216) | Riverbed sediment microbial communities from areas with no vegetation in Columbia River, Washington, USA - GW-RW N1_20_30 (SPAdes)... | ecosystem: Environmental > Aquatic > Freshwater > River... | reverse complement strand
TCCGGACCCGAGGCGTCTCGTCGATCAGCTCGACGACCTCGCCGAGCGTCCAGTTCAGTCGCCCGCGTACCGCTGCTCGCGCCATGGGTCTCCGTAGATGTGATAGCCGTAGCTCTCCCAGAAGCCGGGCTCGTCGTGATCCATCAACCGAAGACCGCGAACCCATTTCGCGCTCTTCCAGAAGTACAGGTGGGGAACGAGGAGCCGGGCGGGCCCCCCGTGTTCGGCCTCGAGCGGCTGCCCGTCGTAGGCGAACGCGACCCACGCCTTGCCGTCGAGGACGTCCTCGAGCGGCAGGTTCGTCGTGTAGTCGCCGTCCGAGAACGCCATCAGGTGGGTCGCCTGGTGCTGGACGCCCTCCAGGAGCGCGTCGATCGCAACGCCCTCCCACGTGGTGTCGAGTTTCGTCCACTTCGTGACGCAGCTGATGTCGGCCCGGATGTCCTCGCTGGGAAGGGCCCGGAACTGTTCCCAGCTCCACGTCTTGAGCGTCGCCACCTCGTTGTCGATGGAGAACGTCCACTCGTCGAGCGGCGTGTGCGGCGTCGGACCCGCCGACAGAACCGGGAAGTCGTCGACGAGGTACTGGCCCGGGGGGAGCCGCGCGTCCTCACGCTCGCTCGCGCGTTTCCCGCGGAAGCCGCGGGAGATGTACCCCATCCGTTCCCCCGTCCTTACGTCCCTCGAGCGACCGTGATCGTATGCCGCATCGGCCTTGGGAGCATCCGCCACGAAGTCGGCGTCCTCGAACCCGGTCAGTTGGTAGTCGCCAGGCACAGACACGGGGATCAACGGCCGTTCGCTAGGCCGCGGCTGCCCCGGGCGTCGACGTCGGTCCCGGCCGACGATGTAAACCGGTTGCGTCGCTCTGGGCTTTGTCGGGTGGAGGATCGTTGATGGGTGTCTCCTGACGAGGCGGACTTCCGCCAGGTGTACGAGCAGGCGTTCCCGGTCGTGTATCGCGTCGCGTATCGCTTCTCGGGGCGGCGCGAGGCGGCCGAGGACGCCGCGCAGGAGGCCTTCGCGAGGGCGTTCGAGCGCTGGGGCCGCCTGCGCGCAGAGCCGTGGGTCGTCGGATGGATCGTCACGACCGCCCTGAACATCCTTCGCAGAGGGGCGCGCCGCGTGCCCGAGCCGTCGCGGGAGGGCGAGGAGCCTCGCTCCCCGGCGACGGACGTGGAGGGCGCGTTGGACCTGTGGCGTGCGATCAGGGAGCTCCCCAGGAGGCAGGCGCAGGCGGTGGTCCTGTACTACGTGGTCGACCTGCCGGTCGCGCAGGTCGCGGAGGTCATGGGCTGCCGGGAGGGGACCGCCAAGGCGCACCTCGACCGAGCCCGCGACCGGCTGGCCCGGCTGCTGGAGCCGTCGGAGGCACGATGGGAGGAGGGATGACGATGCGCGTCGACGAGGAGATCAGGTCTCGGCTGGAGCGGTCGCTCGAGATCGTGGAGGCGCCGTCGACCCGGGTCGAACCGGTCGTCCGCCGCGCGAGGAGCCTGCGGCGACGACATCGTGCCGCCGCGCTGATGGTCGCCGCCGTCGGGATCGTGGCCCTGGTCGTTCCGCTGGTGCTGCTGTGGCCGCTCGGTCGAGACGAGGTCGCCGACGTCGGCCCCGCGACCGAGCCGGGCCGGTTGGTCGTGGCGGCCCGCGTGCCGATCGCTCCGGGGATCACCGATGTCGCGACAGGCTTCGGCAGCGTCTGGGTCACCGGCAACAACGGCGTCACGCGGGTGGATCCGGGTTCGGACACGGTGATCGCGCACATCCCCGTCCCTGGGACCGGCGACTACAGCGGCATCGCGGTGGGCGAGGGTTCGGTGTGGGTGACCGCGCCCGAGCTTCGGCCGGACGGGTCGAGGGGCAACCTCGTCCGCATCGATCCCGATACGAACGAGGTCGCGGCGACGATCCACATCGGCGGCCCGATCCAGTACCTCGCCGTCGGTAGCGGTTCGGTGTGGGTGACGCTGCCGGACGCCGGGACGAGCACGGTCTTCCGGGTCGACCCGGGAAGCGATCGCGTGATCGGGAGCATCCCCGTGGCCGAGGCGTCCGGCCCCGTCGTCATCGGCGAGGGATCCGTGTGGGTCACCCACCCCTGGGTCGGCGGAATCGTGACCGAGATCGACCCGACGACCGGCCAGGTCGTCGACACGCTGGATGTCGCGAGCGTGCAGGCGGTCGGCGACGGGTCGCTGTGGGGATCGACCGGCGAGTCGGTGCTTCGGATCGATCCCGACTCGGGAAGTGTGCTGGCCACGATCCCGATCCCTCGGGCTCAGACCGTGGCCTTCGATGGATCGACGGTGTGGGTCCTGGTCTCGCCCCGCTCCAGCGACCCGGAGCTCTTCTATCCGATCGCCGGCACCGCGGGTGTGGTCCGGATCGACCCGGCGACCGATCGCGTGCTCGGCGAGCCCGTCGCGCTCGAGGATCTCCAGCCCATCGCGATGGCGGCGGACGATCGGGGTGTGTGGGTGGCCGACTACTACGACGGGATCCTTAGCCGGGTCGAGGTCGGCGGATGATGGTTCGGAGGTCCGCCGCGATCACCATTGCCGTGTGAGGACCAACCGCGCCGTCCACGACCTACCATCGATCTCGGGCTGCCGTCCCTAGGACCGTGAGGTCCGACTCGATCGGACGTGTCGGGCGAGCCGTCGCGACGAGGGTCAGCCGACTGCTGTCACGTGTTAGGTCTTCTCTTGGGGGCGGACCAAGAGGTCGGCGCCCGTCGCGGTCTCCTCGGCGTCCAGGACCGCGTTCTCGAGCTCGGGGGCGAGGTCCCTCGCTACGACGACCGTGAGGCCGCGCGCGTCTGTCGGCTCGTCGTTCGGTCCGGCCTCTCTGATCGGCTCGACCCCGACCGACAAGCGGCCGTCTGGCTGAGGATTCGGAACGAGGCGGATCCCTCCGTCGCCGCGCTCCTCTTGCTCGAGAACCTTCTTGAACACTGATACAGCTGCGTCGGTGACTTGAAGCATCGCGCGCCTCCTTCCGACGTCGTCTCTCTCTCTTACCCCCCGCGCTCGACGGCACACGCGGACTGGCCGGCTCCGCCTGGCGGGCGTTTAGCGAGTCGCGCTCGCGTTCTGGATCTCGACCGCCCGAACCATCTCCTGGAACACATCAACTCTTTGACGACCTTCCTTGGCTCGGCTGTGGCGTACCTCACAGCGTCTCGAACACCTGTTCGATATCGTCGCCGCACATGAGCATGCTGCGATCGGCGCTCGACGAGCTGCGTGGGGAGGACCTCCGCTCGTTGTCGGACGATGCGCTCGCAGGTCACCTGGACGAGATCGAGCGCGCCGATCGCATCCTCGAGTTCGAGCGCGGACGCAGCCTGGCGGAGCTCGAACGTCGCAAGGTCTACGCGCTTGACGGTCACCTGTCGGCCGCGGCATGGTTGGCGCACCGGCAAGGGCTGTCGCGTTCGGCCGCCGAGGGCCGCGTCCGTCGCGCTCGTGCGCTCGAAGCGATGCCGGAGGTCGCCCGCGCGTTCGGGGAGGGTGAGGTCTCCGAATCTGCGGTTCACGTGCTCGTTTCCGCCCAGGAGGCTGCTCCCGAGGCGTTTGCGCGATCCGAACCCGCGCTCGTCGAGGCTGCGCGCTCGATGCCCTTCGGCGAGCTCCGCCGGGTGACCGAGACGTGGCGGATCGCCGCCGATCCCGCACGGGCGCTCGTGGACGAGGATCGTCGCCACGAGCGCCGGCGCTTGGACATCTGCCCCACCGAGGACGGCATGACGGGCGTGCGGGCCGAGCTGGACGCGGAAGACGGCCAGGGGCTCATCACCGCGATCCGGGCGCAGATGGACGCCGAGACGCGTTCGTCGACTGCGCCTGCCCCGCGCACGCCCACGCAGCGCCGAGCCGATGCGCTCGGCGAGATCTGTCGTCAGTGGCTCGCCTCGCGCGAGCGTCCAACCATCGGCGGCGAACGCCCGCACGTGGTGGTCACGGTCGACCTGGAGACGTTGATCGAGCGTTCAGGACAGCGCTCGGAGCTGCAGGACACCGGCCAGATCACGCCCGAAACCGCTCGCCGGCTCGCCTGCGACGCCGATGTCACCCGGGTGATCACGCGCGCGGGCTCCGAGCCGCTCGAGCTCGGCCGCCGCATCAAGGTGGTTCCGCCCGGCCTCCGACGCGCCGTCGCCGTTCGGGACCGCGGATGTCGGTTCCCGGGCTGTGGACGGCCACCCGGCTGGTGCGACGCCCATCACGTTCGCCACTGGGCCGACGGTGGCGAGACCTCGCTTGGCAACCTCGTGTTGCTCTGCCGGCCACATCACCGAGCGATCCACCGCGGCTTCGGCGTCGAAATGATCGACGGTCGACCGCTGTTTTGCCGGCCGGACGGCACGATGCTCGAGGATCGCGCACCGCCCCCGACCTGACCGTGACCGTGCGGATCAGCTCGTGGGGCTCCTCCTAGGCGAATCACATGGTGCTCGATCGGCCGTGGACAGATGCGGTGGCCCCGCATCTCTCCGGCGCCTCGCGCGTGCGTTACCTCAGCCCTCGAGCAGGTCCGGCCACTGCTCGAGCGTGTAGGCCATCTGCCAGAACCCTCGTTCCAGGCGCGAGCTGGTCGCGAAGATGTCTGCGATGTCACGCCAACGCTTCTCGGTCGTCGCTTCGTGGACGATGAGCTCATCGAAGTCCCGGCGCATCTGGGCGACCATGTCGACGACCTCCGGCCTCGAGAAGTATCCGATCCAGCCGCCATAGGCGGGATGGGTGGTGTCGGTCCGTTCCAGAAGTGCGGTGGCGATCTCGACGTAGCTCCATGAGCAGGGAAGCAGCGCGGCGATGATGTCGAGCGGGCCGCCTCGCAGAGACAACGCCTGCATGTAGCTCGTGTACGCCACGTTCGCCGGCGCCATCGCGATCGAGCCGCCCCGGTCCTCCGCGCCGAGCTCGATCACCTTGGCCAGGAGCTCGCGATTGCTCGGGATCTCGGCATCGAGGACCTGATTCAGGTCGACCGTGAAGTTCCGCAACTCACGCTCGGTCCGCGACTTCGCCGCCCCCATCGCCAGGCACCGGCCGTACTCCTCGAGGTAGAAGTTGTCCTGCTCGAGGAAGAACCGGAACTTGTCGAGGGGCAGCGTGCCTTCGGCAAGTTCCGTGATGAACGGATGCCGATGCAACGCCGTCCAGATCTGGTCGCACTCTTCGCGGAACGCGCCCGAAGCCGAGGTCGTGGTGTTCATCGGTCAGTCACGCCGAGCCCCGAGACGCGAGCAAAGTTGTCGCCCATGATCCCCTCGAGCTTCTCCTGCGGGATCGGTGGCAGTCCGAGGACCGCTGCCTCCTCGTTCACGGAGAGCAGCTTGTCACGCAGGGCGACGGGATCGTAGAGGAAGCCCGGGTAGTCCGTGCCGAAGAACAACTTCTCGAGTGGCACGAAGAAGGGCTCGGATCGGTGCAGGAAGAGGAAGAGATCCCGTCTCGTCCGTGTGGCGATGAAGTACGAGAGCTCCGCATAGAAGTTGGGATGCTTGGTGAGCAGGAACAGGGCCTCGTCGACCCACGGGAGACCGACGTGGGCGATCGTGAGCCTCAGGTCGCGGAACTCGCGCCCGACGTCGTCCAGGAGTGCGGGCCGACCGAGCTCCAGCTTCGCATCGATCCGCGTAGACCCCGCCTGGTGCACCATCACGGGGATCCCGAGCTCCTGCGCCTTGGCGAAGATCGGGAAGGCGAGCTCCCGATCGTTCGGAGCCCAGTGCTGGTACATGGGGTAGAGCTTCACCCCCGAGAGCCCCAGTTCGAGGATCGCCCGCTCCAGCTCGACCACGGCGGCTTGTGGCCCCCGGTACGCGGGATTGACGGAGGCGTAGCCGATGAAGCGGTCGGGCGTCGTTCGAACGCAGGCCGCGATGTAGTCGTTGCACTTGTCCGGGCTCGGGGCCCCCTCCACGCCCAGGATCCCTTCCGGATCGACCGTTCCGATCAGGATCCGTTCCTCGAGAACCTGCGGCGACACCGCGAGGAGCACGATCTTGTCGAACCCGGGATGGTCGCGAAGGCTCTCCTTCGGACCGATCAGCGGCCACCCCCGCCTGGCTTGCCCGTTCGCCTCCCAGTCGGCCTCGTCCGGCTCGCGGTGTGAGGGCAGCAGCCCCATCGAGCGGAAGATGCACAGGGAGCCCTCGCGGCCGTACTCGAGCGTGAACTCGGGGTCGGAGGCCAGACCCAGGATGTGGGAGTGGGCGTCGATCTGCATCGTCTGGATCGAGGAGCGGGGGAGGACCGTGCCTCCCCCGCTCATCGGCGATCTCAGCAGCCCGACATGTAATCGTTCGTCGCGATCGTGGTCGGGTCGACCGGCGTTTCCAAGAGCCCGTTGGAGGTCATCCACTCACCGAAGGTCGCCCACGCGTCCAGGTCGAAGCAGCCCGTCTCCAGGCCCTGCGCCGAGGACAGGAGCGGCAGCGTGTCGGGCACCATCGCCCCGATCTCCTCGTCCGTGTACTCGGTGTTCGCCTTCATCGACTCGATCGATCCAGCCTCGTCGGCCTGGGCCGCCTTGGTCGCCGAGACCGTGGCGGCGAGGAACCGGGTGACGGCGTCGGCGTAGGCGTCGTCGCTCTGGAGGCGATCGCTGTTGGCCACGATGATCAGCTCGTCGTACTGGGGGACACCGAGCTCTGCCATCTTCACGATCACCGGCGGCTCACCGGTCTGAGACTCGATGTGGATCCCCTCGATGTTGAAGTAGGTGCCGATCGCCGCGTCGACCTGCTCCGACAACAGGGCGGGAACCAGGTCGAAGCCGACGTTCACGCTCTTCACGTCCGATTCGGAGAGTCCCTGGCTCTGGCGGATCGTCTGGAGGATCGCGTCGTCGAACGGAAGTCCCGCGACGCCGATCGTGGCGCCCTTGATCGTGTCCACACCCTGGACCTTCGAGTCCGCGAGGGCCATCAGCGAGTTCAGGGGCTGGGGGATGAGCGAACCCACGGCGATGACCGGGAGCTCCTCCTGAGCCGCGAAGAACATGTCGCCCTCGTAGAAGATCGAGAGATCGAACTGGTCCGAGGCGACGAGCTTGAGTCCTGCCGTGACGTCGGACGGTGTCTTGAACTCCACCTCGAGGTTCTGATCGTCGTAGAACCCGTTGTCCAGCCCGTAGTAGAGCCCGACGTGGTCGGGGTTCGGGAACCAGTCCAGCGCCACCCTGAGTGTGGCGGGCGCCGCCGTGCTGCCGGTCTCGGACGCAGTTGCGCCCGTCGGTCCGGTCGACGTCTCCGAGTCATCCCCGCAGGCCACCAGCAGGACGCTCATCACGACGCCCACCAGCAGCAAGCGGGGAACGCTGTTTCGCATCTTCGAGCTCACGAGCCACCCCCTCCGATCCGTTCGTCCTCGTCGTCATACGTGCGTTATGAAGCCACGGGCTCAACCTCCGGTGCTCGAGGTCATCCCCCTTTCCGTGCCCACGGGATGGTCAGGCGCTCGACCAGGGACACGGCCCCGAAGAGCGCCAGCGCCATCACGGTGATGAAGACGATGTCGGCGAAGACCAGCGGTGTGTCGAGCCGCCCCTTCGCCTGCAGCATCTGCCACCCGAGGCCGGATTCAGAGCCGGCCCACTCCCCGAAGACCGCGCCGATCGCCGCGTAGGTCGCCGCCACGCGGGTACCGGTGAAGATCTGCGGCAGGGCCGACGGGAACTCGACCCGCCGGAAGATCCCCATCCGTGTCGCATCGAGCGTGAGCATCATGCGGATGTACTCGGGGTCGACGCTCGAAAGACCGTCGATCGTCCCCACGACGACGGGGAAGAAGCAGAATAGGGTCACGACGGCGACCTTCGGCCAGAGCCCGAACCCCAGGACCAACACGAACACCGGCGCGAGCACGACGGTCGGGATGCTCTGCGATGCGATGAGGAGCGGGTAGAGCGAGCGTTTGGCCCAGGTCGAGAAGTGCAGGAAGAGCCCGAACGCGAGGCCGGCCGCGACCGCGAACGAGAAGCCGACGAGGGTCTCCAGCAGCGTGACGCCGGCATGGCCGAACAGCTCGCCGTAGTTCTCCCGGATCGTCTGGGCGATCAGCGATGGGGGCGCCCAGATGTAGGTCGGGACGTCGAGCGCCCTGATCACGAGCTCCCACACGACCAACGTGAGGACGACCACGAGCGCGGGCGGACCCAACCGCCCCAGGATCCGCCGCACGTTCGCCGGCTGGCTCTGCGGCGTGGTCTCGTTCGAGGTCTCTTCGATGACGACCTTGCTCATGACTCCAGCGCCTCCAGTGCGGACTCCTTCAGGGCGGTGAACTCGCTAGACGTCACGATCTCGCGGCGTGGGCGATCGCGCGCGAGGTCGGTGACGAGTGTGCGAACGATCCTCCCGGGTCGTGCGGAGATCACCATGACGCGCTGGGTGAGCAGGAGGGCCTCGTCGACGTCATGCGTCACCAGCACCACGGTCCGCGGCTCCTGCTGCAGGGCCGTAAGCAACCACTCCTGCATCCCGGAGCGAGTGATCGAATCGAGCGCGGCGAACGGCTCATCCAGGAGCAGGATGTCCTTCTGCGCCATCAGCGTCCGCAGGAACGCCACCCTCTGGCGCATCCCACCGGAGAGCTCGGCCGGCGTCCGCTGCTCGAACTTTGCGAGACCGAACCGCTCGAAGAGGGGGCGCGCTCGTTCCCGCGCCTCGCCTCGTCTCACCCCGCGGTTCTCGAGGGCGATGGCGGCGTTGTCGATGGCGGTGCGCCAGGGCAGCAGAAGATCGCGCTGCGGCATGAGGGCACAGCGCCGGAGGCGCTCCTCGGGCGTGATCGCGTCGCCGATGGCGATCGAGCCCTTGTTGGGCTGGATCAGGCCCGCGATCGCGGACAGGAGCGTCGACTTGCCGCAACCGCTCGGGCCGACGATCCCCACTCGCTCGTGCCGGTCGATCGTGAGGCTCACGTCCACGAGCGCAACGACCTCGCCGAAGCGCTGGTGAACCTGTCGCAGCTCGATAGCGGCGGCCGAGGCGGCCATGGAGGGTGTCAACCTGGCCCCGGCAGCCTCCGGTTGCGTTGCGTGGGGCGGGCCGAACGAGGCCTCGGCTGCCATGCGGCATATGAGATACGAGATGCCAAGGGTTTGTCAAACGGCGTTCTGCGCACGGTTTGACGCCCCGGCCGGAGGAGCGTTAGCTTCGGCGCGAGATATCAGATACCACGTGCGACGTCGGGCTGGTTCACGGAAAGGCTCGCGGCCGATGGGCAACGTGAACGAGGCGCTCACCACGACGGCGGTTTCCGACACGGCTGCAAAGGTAGCGGAGGTCCTCGACCTCGATCGGGCGGTGCAGCTCGTTCAACAGGTGTGCCGGATCCCCTCCGTGCTCGGTGAGGAGGGGGAGCTCGCGACGTTCCTCGCTTCGGTGATGTCCGACTCGGGCTTCGAGGCCGTGCAGCTGCAGCCCGTGCTGCCGGACCGACCGAACGCGACCGGGCAGGTCGTCCTCGGCGACGGCCCGACGGTGGTACTGACGGGGCACCTGGACACCAAGCCGGTGTCGCACGGCTGGAGTGTGACCGACCCCTTCTCCGGCGCGCTGATCGATGGGTCCGTCTACGGCCACGGCGTCATGGACATGAAGGCGGCCCTTGGGTGTCAGATCGTCGCGATCGAGGCCGTGCGAGCGTCCGGCCTACCCATGGGAGGGACGATCGGCATGGCAGCCGTCTCGGACCACATGGGTGATCAGCTCGGATCGATCGCGTACTTCGACACGCACCGGGCCGACCTGTGCGTGCTCGGCGAGTTGACCGACAACCAGGTCTGCCTCGGGCATCGTGGCCGCTACTACTTCGATATCACGACGGTGGGCCGTTCGGCTCACACGTGCCACAAGCACCAGGCCATCAACGCGAACGTCCTCGCGGCCCACGCCGTCCTGGCACTCGAGGCCTCGAGGTACGAACCCGAACTGGAGCCGTGGATCCTCGATCTGTTCGGCTCCGAGACCTACATGGCGCCCGGACGCATCTACGGGGGTCTGCCGCCCGGCGGGCCGTCGATGATCCCCGACGAATGCGTGATCCGCGTCGACTGCCGCCCGCAGCCCGGTGTGACGATCGAGGACGTGCGGGCGGAGATCGATCGGTGCCTCGAGGAAGCGGCGAAGGCCGATCCGCGCTTCCGAGCGGAGGTCGCGCTGGCCGACGTCAAGTCCGGCTACCTCGCGGCGCCCGAGGACGACGTGGTCCGGCTGATGCGCGCGGCCGTGCGTCAGGTCCGCGGCGAGGATCCCCCCCTCGTGGTCGAGAACTGGCTGGGCGACACCGCGAGCTTCGGATCGAAGGTGCCGACGGTGATCTTCGGACCCGGCGGGCCGCCGGTCTACTGCCCCGACGAGCACCTGTCCGTCGAGGACATCCACGAGGCGACGAAGGTCTACGCCCTCTTCGCCGCGTTGGCGCTCACCCCGTCGGAAGCGGCGTGATCGCGTGAGCGCTTCGAAGGGATTCGACAACCTGCTGGACCGATGCCTGGCCGTTCGGCCGGGGGAACAGGTCGTGCTGTTGACCGACGAGGGGAGCGACGGCCAGGTCGTCGAACGCCTGGTCGCCGGCATCGAGGCGAGGCACGGCGTCCCGGTCATCTCCCGCATCCCGACGCCCCGGCTGCCCGGCTCGGAACCGCCCAGCACGGTCGCCGCGGCCATGCGGGAGGCGGGCGCCGTGATCGAGCTCACGAGCCTGTTCATCGGTTCGAGCCAGGCCCGCCGCGCCGCGACGCAGGCCGGCGTGCGCTACCTGGCGATGCCGGGCGTCCGGCTGGAGACGTTCCGCGACGACGGACCGCTCGCGGTCGATTTCGACGCGATCCGCGCGGACGCCGAGCACGTGGGAAGGGCGTGGGGGGAGGCGTCGACCTTCCGCCTGACGACTCCGGCCGGCACCGACCTCCGTGGTTCGGTCCATGGAAGGCCCGGGAGGGTCCTGCACGGTCTCGCGCGCGAGAGCGGTGCGTACATGGCGCCGCCGGACATCGAGGCGGGGACGGCGCCGGTCGAGGCCTCGAGCGAGGGGACGGTCGTGATCGATGCCGACCTCCTCTTCATGGGGCAGGGGCCGCTGCCCTCGCCGGTCGCGTTGGCGTTCGCGGACGGTGAGCTCGTCTCGATCGAGGGGGAGGAAGCGGGTCGTCTCCACGAGATGCTGGCGCGCTGCGCCGACGACCGGATGAGCAACCTGGCCGAGGTCTCGATGGCCTTCAACCCGTCGGGGCGCGTCTGCGGTGTCCCGATGGAGACGGAGTCCGCCAGGGGCACGGCGCACATCGCCCTCGGGAACTCGATCGCGTACGGTGGGACCGTCGACGCGGTGGCGCATCTGGACTGCGTGATGCGCGACGCCACCCTGGAGCTCGATAGCCGTCCGGTGATGGTGCAGGGAGAACTGCTATGAGGCCACCCCGGGTTCTCCTGGCCAAGCCGGGCCTGGACGGGCACGATCGCGGCATCAAGGTGATCGCGATGGCCCTTCGCGATGCCGGCGCCGAGGTCGTCTACCTGGGGCTTCGGCGCACCGTTCCGGAGATCGTCCAGGCCGCCGTCCACGACGACGTCGACGTGATCGGCATCTCCGTCCTGTCCGGCGCGCACCTGGCGCTCGCGGGCGACCTGCTCGAGGCCTGCGATGCAGGGGGCGTCCACGCTCCGGTCGTCGTCGGCGGCACGATCCCCGAGGCGGACGTCCGGGCCCTCCGCGAGCTCGGCGTCGCGGCCGTGTTCCCGGTCGGGACCGGATTGCACTCGGTCATCGACGGGGTTCTCGCGTTGGCCTCGCGAGATCGGGTGAGTCGATGAGCGACGCGGTCGACGCGCGGACCGACTCGGGGATCCCGGTCAGAGGGGTCTACGCCGAGGGCGACGTCGCGCCCGGGCTGGAGCGACGGCTCGGTGCACCGGGACACCCACCGTTCACCCGCGGACCGTACCCCACCATGTATCGCGGACGGCTGTGGACGATGCGCCAGTTCGCCGGGTTCGGATCGCCGGAGGAGGCGAACGAACGCTTCCACTACCTCCTCGAACGCGGGCAGACGGCGCTGTCCGTCGCGTTCGACCTGCCGACACAATTGGGGTACGACTCGGGCCACCCCGTGGCCCGACCGGAGGTCGGACGCGTGGGGGTCGCGATCGACACGGCCGAGGACATGGTCGACCTGTTCGCGGGGCTGCCTCTGGACGGCATCTCGGTCAACTTCACGATCAACGCGACGGCACCGATCATCCTTGCCATGTACCTCGTCGCCGCGGAACGGCAGGGCGTGTCCGAAGGAGAGCTCGCCGGCACGCTCCAGAACGACATCCTGAAGGAGTTCCTCGCTCGCAAGACCTACGTCTTCCCGCCGGAGCCCTCGATCCGACTGTGCTGCGACGTGATCGAGTTCGCTTCGGGACGGCTGCCCAGGTTCAACCCGATCTCGATCACTGGGTATCACGCACGGGAGGCCGGCTGTGACGCGATCCAGGAGCTCGCCCTGACGCTCGCCTCCGCGATCGCGTACGCCCGAACGCTCGTGGACCGGGGGCTGGACTTCGACGCGTTCGCCCCGAGGTTCTCGTTCCACTTCGCGACGACGATGGACCTGTTCGAAGAGGTGGCCAAGCTTCGGGCGGCTCGGCGGATGTGGGCTCGCATCGCGATGGAGCGCTTCGGTGCGAAGGACCCGAACTCCGCTCGGCTGCGGTTCTTCTCGGGCAACTCCGGGACCACCCTCACGTCGCAGGAGCCGCTGAACAACATCATCCGCTCCACCATCCAATGCCTTGGGGCCGTGCTCGCAGGAGCGCAGTCGATCCACGTGATGGGCTACGACGAGGCGTTCGAGATCCCGTCGGAGGAGGCCGTGACCCTCTCGCTGCGGACGCAGCAGATCGTGGCGCTCGAGACAGGCGTGCCGCGGACCGCCGATCCGTTGGGTGGCTCGTACTACGTGGAGGCTCTGACCGACGAGATCGAGGCGCGCGCCGACGCGCTCCTCGCCGAGATCGAGACGCTCGGAGGCGCGGTGGCGGCCCTCGAGCAGGGCGTCTCGCAGCGGTGGATCGCGGAGTCGGCCTACCGGATCGAGAAGGAGATCGCGGATGGCACGCGTCCGCGCGTCGGGGTGAACACGCACGCGGACCCCGAGGGAGCGTCCGTCGGGCCCCCCGAGCTGTTCGAGTTCGATGCATCGATCGTCGACCGACAAGTGGCGCGCACGGCGGAGCGCGTCGCCGCGCGGGATCAACTCGTGTCCGCCGAGGCCACCGCCGCGGTCGAGGCCGCGGCGCGCGAGGGCACCAACGTCATGCCGTCGCTGATCGAGGCGGCGCGCGTGGGGGCGACGCTGCAAGAGCTGGCGGACGTGTTCCGGTCGGTGTTCGGCGAGTTCAGGGAGCCGCATCCGTGATGAGTCGACCCCTCGAGGGTCTGCGCGTGCTGGACCTGACGAGGTTCGTCGCGGGATCCCAGGCGACGGCCCTGCTCGCGGCGTTCGGCGCAGACGTCGTGAAGCTCGAGGTGCCACCCGGCGGCGACCCCTACCGAGTGCAGGGGACCGAGCGGCTGGGCGATCAGTCGGTGCTGTTCCTCTCGCTCAACTCGGGGAAGCGCAGCGTCGGTCTCGACTTCCGGTCACCGCTCGCGGCCGAGGCCATCGACCGGTTCCTCGCGTCCGCGCACTTCCTCGTCGAGAACGCCCGACCCGGGAGCCTCGGGCGCTACGGATTGGACTGGGAGACCGTCCACGAGCGGTACCCGTCGATCGTCTACGGCTCGATCTCGGGCTACGGCGACGTCGGCCCCGACGCCGCGCGAGGAGGGTTCGACCTGATCCTGCAGGCCGAGAGCGGCTTGATGAGCGTCACCGGAAGCGAGGGCTCGGGTCCGGTGAAGGTGGGTGCACCCGTCCTGGACGTCGGCGCGGCGCTCTGCTGCGCGTTCGGACTGTTGGCCGCGCACATCGAGCGCGAACGCACGGGGATCGGGTCGCACGTCTCGTCGTCGCTGCTGGAGTTCGCGCTCGGCGCGCTCGGTTCGCTCGCGGCGAGCACGTTCGTCTCGGGTGAGGCGCCCGGGCTGCTCGGGACGCACTCGCCGACGTTCGCTCCGTACGGCGGGTTCCGAACCGCCGACGGATGGATCGTCCTGGCCGGAGCCGGATCGGAGGACCTCTGGGTGCGCTGCTGCAAGGTGCTCGGGGCCGACGACCTCCTCGATGACCCTCGATTCGCGGACAACGCCTCCCGGGTACGACATCGCGACGAGCTGACGGATGCGTTGGAGGAGGTGCTTCGGCAGCGGCCGACCGCGCACTGGCTGGCATCGCTGGAGGCGGAAGGGGTGCCGGCCGCCGAGGTTCAGAACGTCGCGCAGGTCTTCGCGAGCGAGCAGACCCAGGCGCTGGCCGTCGTCCAGGAAATGCATCACGAGACGGCGGGTGAGTACCGCGTCGTGGGTCCCCCGGTCCGACTCGGTCCCGAGCGCTTCGCGTATCCGTCCGCCGCCCCGTCCCTCGGCGAACACACCTTCGAGGTCCTGAACGAGCTCGGGTTCCGCCGAGACGAGGTCGAGAGGCTCGTCGCGGAGGGGGTGGCGTTCGCATCGTGAGCGACGTCACGGAGACGATCGTGCGTCGGACGATCGAACTGGCGCAGGTGCCCGCTCCGACCGGCTGCGAGGGGGAACGCGCCGCGATCGTCACGTCGTGGTGGGAGCGCGACCGCCTCGCCGAGGTTCACCTCGATGACGCCGGAAACGTCTGGGGGCGGGCGCGGGACGGCGACGGCCCGATCGTCATCCTCTGCGCCCATCTGGATACCGTGTTCGGACCGGAGATCCCACACGGCGTGCGTGTGGACGGTGACACGCTCATCGGGCCCAGCGTCGGGGATGACTCGGTCGGGGTCGCCGCTCTCTCGGCCGCCGGCGTGGCGCTGCCGGGGGGGCGTCTGCCCGTGTGGCTGCTCGCCAGCGTCGGCGAGGAAGGCCTCGGGAACCTCCGCGGCGCGACCGCCGCACTCGACGACCCACCGAGCTCCGTGGGTGCGTTCGTCGCCGTCGAGGGCAACTACCTCGGTCGCGTGTCCACGGTCGGCGTCGGCTCGGTGCGCCGGCGCATCCGCGTGATCGGTCCCGGTGGGCACGCATGGGAAGACGCCGACGCGCCGAGCGCCGTGCACCACGTCGCCAGCCTGACCGCGGCCATCACGTCGAGCCCTCCTCGATCGGGGACGTCCGTCAACATCGGCCGCATCGGCGGGGGCGAGGGGATCAACATGCGGGCGCGAGAGGCGTGGTTCGAGATCGATCTCCGCGCGGACGATCCGAACGAGCTGGCCGCGCTCGCCCGGGCGGTGGACGAGGTCCTCTCGGTGGACGATCCACGCATCGCCGTGGAGCAGGACGTGCTCGGAGAGCGGCCCGCGGGGCGGATCGACGGCGACCACCCGCTCGTTCGCGCGGCGCGGCAGGCGCTCGACGAGGTGGCGATCCCCGTCGTGACCCCCGCGACGAGCACGGATGCGAACGCCGCGCACGCTCGCGGGATCCCGGCGATCGCGGTTGGCGTCACGAGGGGGTCCGGGGAGCACACGGGGCAGGAATGGATCCAGACGGGTCCGATCGAGGCCGGGCTCCGGGCGCTCGCGCGGACGATCGAGCGATTCGAGGAGCTCTCGGCATGAGCCTGCGATCCGGTGTGGTGCTTCAGGGCGCGTATCCGCCGGCCGAATTCCGCTCGATGGTCGAGCGGATCGATGCGCTCGGCTACTCGAACCTCTGGCTCACCGATTCGTCGCTGCACGCACGCAACTCGTACGCCTACCTGACGCTGGCGGCGATGACATCGCCCCGGCTCCTGCTGGGAACCGCCGTCACCAACCCGCTCAGCCGTCATCCCGCCATCACCGCGGCCGCGGCGGCCACGGTGGACGAGATCTCCGACGGCCGGATGATCCTCGGGATCGGCACGGGCGATCGCCCGCTCCTTGCCCTCGGGAAGCGACCGGCGAGCCTGGCGTCCGTGCGCTCGGCGATCGGTGCGATGCGCGCGCTGTGGTCCGGGGCGGGGGTGACGGTGGAGGATCCCGTCTTCGCGCTCCACGACGCGCGCCTGCGGTTCGGCGCCCGGGCCGACATCCCCGTCTACGTCTCGGCGAGCGGTCCGAAGACCCTCGAACTGGGAGGCGAGATCGCCGACGGTGTGATCCTGCTGGTCGGTCTGTTCCCGGAGGCGCTCGCGTGGGCACTCGAGCACGTCGCTCGGGGGGCAGCGAGGGCCGGGCGGCCGCGGCCTCACGTCGCCGTGTTCGCGTACGGAGCGATCGACGACGACCAGGACGCCGCCCTGGCTTCCGCGCGCTCGATCGCGGCGTGGTTCCCGCAGACGGCCCCGGTGATCTGCGAGCTCGGGGGTCTGTCACGATCGATCATCGAACGGGTCCGAGCGCGATACGCCGGTGGAGAGTTCCAGGAGGCGGAGGAGGCGGCGCGCATGCTGCCGGACGAGTTCGTGCGGAAGGTGGCGCTCGCGGGCGACGAGCGGCGGGCTCGGGAGCACATCCGGGCCGTCGCGGACGCGGGTGCCGACTCCGTCCACGTCTTCCCGCTCGGACCGCGCAGGATCGAGACGATCGAGGCGTTCTCCCGATGCTTCTCCGATGTGTTGCAGGGAGCCGCTCGATGAACGGCGGATGGCGTGTGATCGGTCTGCATCACGTCGCGATCGCGCACGACGACGATCCGACGTGCGAGAACGCCCTCTCGTCGCTCATCGGTCTCCCTTCGCATGCCGAGGAGGGGCCTGGGTTCCTCGAGCGCATGTACGAACTCGGTCCCACCTCGGTCCAGACGCTGGAGGCGACGGGTGACGGCGTGGTGCGACGTTTCCTCGACACGCGCGGGCCGGGACTGCATCACATCGCGTTCGAGGTCGACGCGATCGATCCGGCGCTCGCCGACCTGGACGAGCGCGGCGTTCGACTCATCGATCGCGAGGCCCGCCCGGGCGGGATGGGGACCCGGATAGCCTTCCTCCACCCGGCGACGTTCGGCGGCGTGCTGGTGGAACTCGTCGAGAAGCGCCGCGGGCCGAGCACCACGGTTGAAGTGGAGGAAGCCTGATGGAAGAACGCTCCAGCTCGGAGGTCACGGAGTCGGTGGCCGTGTTCACGGCGCGTCCCGACCGGCGGAAGATGACGGACTGGGTCTGCGACGAGCTGCGCGAGGCGATCGTGAACCTCCGGCTCCGACCGGGGGAGCCGTTGCGCGAGGCGGCGCTCGCCGAGAAGCTCGGCGTGAGCAAGACGCCGCTGCGTGAAGCGTTCGCTCGCCTCGAGCAGGAGGGCCTGGTCGAGACGACCTCGTTCAAGGGCGCGGTCGTCACGGGATATTCCGAGCGAGATCTCAAGGAGATCTACGAGCTCCGCGCGTTGCTCGAGGGGGAGGCCGCTCGAGCCGCCGCTGCGAACGCGACCGACGCCGCCATCGCGGAGTTGCGCCATGTGGTCGACAGGAGCCGGAAGCTCCGGGACGAGGGTGATCTGGTCGGATTGGCCGAGCTCCTGGGTCAGTTCGATGTGATCGTGTTCTCCCAGGTCACGAACGAGCGGATCGGCTCGTTGATCGAGAATCTCCGGGCGCATCTCACGCGCATCGGGAGGCTCACCGAGAGCATCCCGGGCCGTGTCGAGGCCTCCGTCGAGGAGCACGCCGCGATCGTCGAGGCGATCGTCGCGCGTAACCCCGACGAGGCGGAGCGACTGATGAGGGTCCACATCGCCAGCGTGCTCGCCGACCAGCTGGGGGATCGGGAAGCCTCGCCCGATGGAGAGGTGACGTGATGGCGGCCCGCGCGGACGTCGGCATCACCTCGATGCTGCGCGAGCGCGGAGCGGACGCGTGGGCGGCCGCGGTACAGCATCCGATGGTGAAGGGCATCGCCGACGGATCCCTGTCGCACGAGACGTTCCGTCGGTACTTCATCCAGAACGTCCTGTACCTGGAGGAGTATGCGAGGGCCATCGGCATCATCGTCGGGAAGGCTCCCGACCGCGACTCGTTCACCACCCTGACGAGATTCCTCGCGCGGATCGTCGAGACGGAGATCCCCTCGAACCTCGCCTTCCTCGAACGACTCGGGGGCGACCCGGATACGGTTGCCGGGCACGGGGTGATGCTGCCCGTCACCTACGCGTACACGCGCCACCTCCTTTCGACCTGCGCCCTCGGGGACTGCGCGGACGGATTGACGGCCGTGCTGCCATGTCAATGGAGCTACGGAGAGCTCGCGCGTCCTCTCATGGCGGGTCCACCCGGAGATCCGATCTTCGCGGACTGGATCGCCTTGTTCGGAAACGACGAGTACGACGTCTTGGTTGCGCGCTCGAACTCCCTGCTCGATCGGCTTGTCCTGCCCACCGACGAGGGCCGAGTGCCCGCGCTCTTACGGATCTTCGAGCGATCGACCTGGTACGAGGCCGCGTTCTGGGACATGGCGTACGCGAACACGGCCGATCCGACCTGGGAAGGAGGAGGAAGTTGATGCGTGCGGTGCGGATCCACGAGGACCTGTCGCTCCGTGTGGACGAGCTCGTCGATCTGGAGGCCGGCGACGGGAACGTGCTCGTCCGGATCCACGCTGCCGGCGTGTGCGGGACCGACCTTCACATCCTCGACGGCATGATCAAACCCGAGGCGTATCCCATGACGCTTGGCCACGAGGCCGCCGGCATCATCGAGGGCGTGGGGGAAGGCGTATCGATGGCTGCGGGAACGCGCGTGGCCATCTACAACAAGATCTTCTGCGGGCGCTGCGAGCAATGCCTCAAGGGCCGAACGAACATCTGCGACAACGAGCCCGAGCAGCTGGGGTTCAACCGCGATGGCGGTGACGCCGAGTACGTGGTCGTCCCCGAGAAGAACGTCGTGGCCGTTCCCGATGGCGTCGATCTCTCGACGGCCTCCGTCCTGACCTGTGCCGGTATGACGGCGGTGCACGCCACCAAGCTCTCCGGCCTGCGACTGGGGGACACCGCGGTCGTCGACGGCATCGGCGGGGTCGGCATCATCGTCGTGCAGGCGGCCGCACACGCGGGTGCGCGGGTGATCGCGATCGGGGACTCGGAAGAGAAGATCGATCTCGCCACGGCGCACGGAGCCACCGACGGCGTGCTGGTCTCCACGCCGGAGAGCTACGACGAGGTACCGGACCGGGTCCGGGCCCTGACCGAGGGCCGGGGAACCGACGTGTTCTTCGAGCTGGTCGGGACGACCCAGACGATGAACGCCGGGATCAGGTCGCTGGCCAAGGGTGGTCGGTTCGTGTCGACCGGCTACACGAGCGAGATGCTCCAGATCCACCCGATCGAGTTCATCCTGCCCGAGACGACGTTCATGTCCACGGTCGCCGCGACGCGGCTCGATCTCCAGGACGCTCTGATGCTCGCGTCGAGGGGCGCGCTCACCGTCCCGATCGCCGCGCGGTACCCGATCGACGGGATCCACGACGCGCTGGATGCGCTTCGCAGTCGCACCGTCCTTGGGCGACAGGTGCTCGAACTCACTGCCTGAGTAAGGAGGGGCACGGCATGGCGACGACGATCTCGCAACCGCGGATCGAGTTTCTGAACCGACCACTACGCCTGTACATCGAGGGAGCGTTCGTCGAGACGAGCGATTCGTTCGCGACGGTCAACCCGGCGACGGGGGCGACCCTCGCGGAGGTGCCACTCGCGACCGAGCGTGAGGTCGACGCCGCGGTCACGGCCGCGGCTCGAGCGTTCGACACGTGGCGGTTCACGCCGGCCACGACCAGAGCCCGGCTCATGTGGGCCCTCGCCGACGTCCTCGATGCGAACAAGGACGAGTTCGCGACGATCGAGGTTCTCGACAACGGCAAGCCGATGTGGGAGGCGCAGGCGGTGGACATCGCCCTCACGATCGAACTGCTTCGCTACTACGCGGGATGGACCACGAAGATCGAGGGGAGGGTCTTGCCGAACTCGATCCCGGGCATGTTCACGGTCGCGAAGCGTGAGCCCGTCGGCGTCGTCGCCGCGATCACCCCGTGGAACTTCCCGCTGCTCGAGGTCGCCTACAAGCTCGGACCCGCGCTCGCGGCCGGCTGCACGATCGTGGTCAAGCCGTCGGAGCTGGCGCCGCTGTCGACGTTGCGGTTGATGGAGCTCGTCGATGAGGTCGGCTTTCCGCCCGGGGTGGTCAACGTGGTGATCGGCGGCCCCGATGTGGGCGCGGCGCTGGTGCGGCACCCCGGCGTGCAGAAGGTCGCGTTCACGGGGCAGACCGCGACGGGCAAGGAGATCATGCGGGCCGCCGTCGATGGTCTGAAACGGGTCACGCTCGAGCTCGGTGGCAAGAGCCCGAACATCGTGTGTGCCGACGCGGATCTCGAGGCCGCGGTCGGCGGTGCGTTCGGTGGCGTCTTCTTCAATCAGGGAGAGGCCTGCGTCGCCGGCTCGAGGTTGCTCGTCGAGGCGCCGATCGCGGACGAGCTCGCGTCCAGGGTCAGCGAGAAGGCCAAGGCGATCCGGTTGGGATCGGGCCTCGACCCGAACGCCGAGATGGGGCCGCTGATCACGGGGGCCCACCGCGCCCGAGTGAAGGGCTACGTGGAGACCGCGCGAGAGCAGGGCGCCGACGTCCTCGTCGGCGGCGACGATGCCACCGTGAGCGGGTTCGAGGGTGGTTTCTTCCTGCAGCCGACGGTGCTGGGCGGCGTGCGCGCCGACATGAAGGTGGCTCAGGAGGAGATCTTCGGACCCGTGTTGTCCGTCCTGTCATGGGAGAACGAGGACGAGCTCCTGGCCCTTGCCAACGGGGTCGACTACGGCCTCGCATCGGGCATCTGGACGACCGATGTGAGCAAGGCGTTGCGGATCGCGGACCGGCTGGATGCGGGCACGGTGTGGATCAACACCTACGGGATGTTCGACGTCGCGGTGCCCTTCGGAGGCAGGAAGCAGTCCGGGTTCGGCAGGGAGCTGGGCGAGGAGGCGCTCGAGCCGTACCTGCACTCGAAGTCGGTGTGGGTCGACCTCACGTCGGCGGTGCCCCAATCGGGGCAAGGGATCTCTCGGTAAGGAGGCGATCAGATGAGCGACCGGATCATCATCAAGAACGGCATCGTCGTCACGATGAACGACGCGGACGACGTGATCTTCGACGGGACGGTCGTGATCGACGACGATCGGATCACCGATGTGGGCACGTCCTCGGAGGTCGCCTCACGCGTCGACGCGACCGACGCGACGGTGATCGATGCCACCGACAAGGCCGTGCTCCCCGGCCTGGTCGACCTCCACTACCACACGGCCATCGGCAAGGGCTGGAGCGACCACCTTCCCCTCTGGGAGTACCTCGAGACCTGCTGGTATCCGATCATCCGCGCCCTGAGCCCGGAAGAGGCCTACTGGGCGGCGCTGGCGAGCTACAGCGAATCGATCAAGTGCGGCGTGACCACGGTCAACGACATGTACCGACGCCTCGACGGGCTCGCTCGCGCCGCCGAGGAGATCGGGATCCGGGCGGTGCTGTCGAACGATGTCGCCGACGACGAGCACGACCTCGACACGCTCGAGGACAACAAGACAGCCTTCGAGCAGTCTCACGGAAAAGCCGACGGGCGGATCGAGGTCTACATCGGGATCGAGTGGCTGCCGCTCGCGTCCGAGGCCCTGCTGAAGGAGGCGCGAGTATTGGCCGACGACCTCGGCACCGGGATCCACATCCACCTGAACGAGTCGCTGACCGAGGTCGAGAACTCGAAGGAGCGGTTCGGGCGCCGGCCGACCGAGGTCGCCTACGACTGCGGGATCCTGTTCGACCGATGCATCGCCGCGCACTGCGTGTGGCTCTCCGACACGGAGATCGCCCTGATGCGAGAGACCGGAACGCAGATCTCGCACAACCCCTCGTCGAACGCGAAGCTCGGCAACGGCATCGCGCGCGTGCCCGAGATGCTGGCGGCCGGTCTGAACGTCGGCTTGGGGCACGACGCGGCGGAGTGCAACAACAGCCGTGACCTCTTCGAGGTCATGAAGTTCGCCTCGCTGATGCACCGCGCGAGCAGGGTCGATCCGAGCCTGCAACAAGCGCCCGACGTCGTTCGGATGGCAACACGCAACGGCTCCGATGCGCTCCGCCACGACACCGGCGAGCTCACCCCCGGGAAGAAGGCGGACGTGATCGCGGTGGACCTCGGCAACCAGATGTTCACGCCGCTCTTCCCCGGGTCGAAGGCGCACCTGTACTCCCACCTCGTGTTCGCCGCGAACGGCAGCGCCGTGAACACGACGATCGTGGACGGGAAGATCCTCTACCGAGATCGGGAGTTCACCACGATCGACCAGGGGAAGGTGCTGCACGAGGCCAACATCGCGTTCCAGCAGGTGCTCGACCGGATGGTCGTGCCGTCCTGAGGGGAGCCCGGACGTGAGCACCCCGAGCCGGCATCGGGGAACGGAGTTTGACAGGGTGCCCGGCCCGACGCAGCGGACGCTGATCACGAACGCGGTCGTCGTGACGATGAACGATGCGCACGATGTCCATTTCGACGGCGTCGTCGCCATCGAGGGGGATCGGATCGCCGCCGTGGGTCCGAGTGCTGATGTACTCGCCCGCTTCCGCGACGGTGCGCGCATCATCGACGCCAATGGCGGTGCCGTCATGCCGGGCCTGGTCGACCTCCACTACCACACCGCCATCGGGCGTGGCTGGAGCGACCACCTACCCCTGTTGCAGATCCTGCAGCAGTTCTGGTACCCGGTGGTCCGAGCCATCGACCCGGAGGCCGTCTACTGGGCGGCGCTCGCGAGCTACGCCGAATCGATCCGGTGCGGCGTGACGACGGTCAACGACATGTACCGGCACATCGACGCCCTGGGCCAGGCCGCCGAGGAGATCGGCATACGCGCGGTGCTGTCCAACATCGTCGCCGACGACGAGCACGGACTGGACTCGCTCGAGGACAACGCGTCGGGTCACCGCTCGAGACACGGATCCGCGAACGGGCGCGTCGAGGTGATGGTGGGCATCGAGTGGCTTCCGCTCGCCTCGATCGGCCTCCTCCGAGACGCGAGCGAGTTGGCACGAGACCTGGGTTCGGGGATCCACATCCATCTCAACGAGTCCGTGGGCGAGGTGGAGATCTCGAAGGAGAAGTTCGGTCGTCGTCCGACGGAGGTCGCCTACGAGTGTGGGCTCCTGAGCCCGGGCTGCGTCGCCGCGCATTGTGTGTGGCTCTCGGACACCGAGATCGGGTTGATGCGAGATACCGGCACCCACATCTCCCACAACCCGACGTCGAACGCCAAGCTGGGGAACGGGATCGCTCGGGTCCTCGACTACATCCAAGCCGGGATCAACGTGGGGCTGGGGCACGACTCGACCGAGGGCGTGAACACCGGCGATCTGTTCGAGGTCATGAAGTTCGCCTCGCTGATGCAGCGCGCCGTTCGCATGGACGCCAACCTGTTGCAGGCAGGAGATCTCCTCAGGATGGTCACCCGGAACGGTTCCGCCGCGTTGGGACACGAGACCGGCATGCTCGCCCAGGGAAGGAAGGCCGACCTCATCGTCATCGATCTCGACGACGTGGGTTTCACGCCTCTCGTCGAGGGCAATCGGAACCAGCTCTACTCGCATCTGGCCTTCGCGGCGCACGGGCGAGCCGTGACCACGGTCATCATCGATGGCACCATCGTGATGCAGGACCGGGAGCTGCTGACGGTGGACGAACGGAAGATCCTGCGGAAGGCAAACGAGGCGTTCGTTCGAACCCTCGACCGTGCCGACGTGGGGTCGGTGCAGACGATCGTCTAGTCCTGGAGGTCTCCGCCAACGATCTCCTCGGCCCGGTGGCACGCGACTGTTCGGCCGTCGATCACGCGCAGCTCCGGCACGTCGGTTCGGCAGCGATCGATCGCGTACGGGCATCGTGGATGGAACGGGGCATTCCGGTCGACCGCGGCCAGGTCCGTGAAGGTGCCGCCGATGTCGATCGCGAGCGAGATGGGCTCGCGGTCGTCTCCCATCTCGGCGTTATACGTCACGGACGCGCCTCGGCGCACGGTCGTACCCTTCACGTCGTGAGCGCCCCCGGCGTCGTCGCCTCCCGGGAGGACCTCGAGCTCGTCGAACGCCTTCGGGCCGGCGACGAGCTCGCATTCATGATGCTCGTCGAGCAGCATCAGGCGTCCATGCTCCGGATCGCGCGGATGTACGTGTCGTCGCGCGCCGTCGCCGAGGACGTCGTCCAGGAGGCATGGCTCGGCGTGGTCAAGGGCATCGAGCGCTTCGAGGGCCGCTCCTCCCTCCGAACGTGGATCTATCGGATCGTGGCGAACATCGCCAAGACGAGGGGAGCGGCGGAGGGCCGCGTCGTCCCGTTCTCCGCGCTCGTCGGCGACGACGAGACGGATCGGGGGGTCGAGCCGTCGTGGTTCCACGATGCGAACAGCCGTTCCCCGGGCGGATGGAAGGCCATCCCCGAGGACTGGCGGGGGATCCCCGAGGATCGGCTCGTCGGCAACGAGACCCTTCGCCGCATCGGGCTGGCGATCCAGACCCTGCCGCCGTTGCAGGCGGAGGTGATTCGGCTGCGGGACGTCCTCGGGTGGAGCTCCGACGAGGTGCGCAACGCCCTGGACCTCTCGGAAGTCAATCAGCGGGTGCTCCTGCATCGAGCGCGCACGCGCGTGCGCCGAGAGCTGGACGCCTACCTGAGGACGGGATCGGAGGACGCATGACCGCGCGAGCCATGACCTGTCGCGAGGTGATCGACCTGCTCACCGACTACGTCGAGGACGCCCTCCCGACGCAGGAGCGACGCCGGGTCGAGGCGCACCTCGCGACCTGCGACGGGTGCACGACCTACCTCGAGCAGGTGCGGAAGACGATCCGGCTGACGGGCATGCTGACCGAGGAGCAGATCCCCGACGAGGACAAGCAGCGGCTCCTCGCCGCGTTTCGAGACTGGACCCGGTCCGGCAGCCCCGGGGGATGACACGCGAGCCGAGCCCTACTTGGGCGTCTGCTCATCCATGGTGGAGCTCCCGAGGAAGACGGCCCCCTCGGCGATCGCGAGCGTCGTCGACGTGATCTGACCCTCGACGCGAGCGCGTGGGCCGAGCGCCACCCTGCCCTTGCCGACGATGTCGCCCTTGACCACCCCGCCCACGTCCACGTTGTGGCCGCGGATGTTGCCGTCGAGCCGGCTGTCGGCCGGCAGGGACACGTCGCCCTTCGCGGCGAGGTTGCCCTTGACCTGCCCGGCCAGGACGATGCTCCCGGCCTGGATGTTCGCCTCCACCCGACCCTGGGGGGAGAGCGTCACCTCCCGTTCGGCGGTGATCTTGCCCTTGACCTCTCCCTCGACCCTGAGGGAGCCGGCGGCCACGACGGTGCCCTCGATCCGGGTTCCCGGACCGACCACCGAGACCTCGGGGGTCTCGTCTCCACGGAACATGCAGCACCTCCTTGGACCGCAAGCGTATAGGCCGAACGCGATGGTTGCCCCGGCGGGACGGCCCCGGCGACAATGCCGTCGTGTCCGCCGACCAGATGACCGCCGACCGCCCGTTCTCGCTCGTCCTCGTGGGCGTCGACGGGTCGGAACGCTCCGTCGAGGCCGCACGCCAGGCCGCACGCCTCGCCTCGGCCGCCCGCGCGCGGCTGATCGTCGCCTACGTCATCGAGGACCGCCCGTACGAGGAGGGGGACTCCGAACGCGCCCTCGACGCCGCCAGCGCCGCCGCGCGCGCCGCCGGCGCCGACCCTGAGGCGCGGGTCGTGACTAGCGATGCCGGCGATGCCGGCGACGCCCTCGTCGGGGAGGCCGAACGCGACGGCGTCGACCTCCTGTGCGTCGGGCCCGACTCGGGATTGTTCGGCGGCGCGATCCGGTTCGGCCATGTGGCCGCGAAGATCCTGCGCGACGCCGCGTGCTCGGTCCTGATCGCGCGGCCGGCCGGACCGGCGTTCCCCCGGCATGTCGCGTGCGCGATCGACGGGTCGGACGCGTCCGTGCTCACGGCGCTCGCCGCCGCCGGCGTCGCCCGGGCCACCGGCGCGGAGCTCCGACTGGTGCACGTCGTCCCGGTCTTCCGAGGGCGCAACGAGGAGTGGACGTTGGGACCGCAGGACCAGAGCCCGCCGGAGCTCGAACCCTCGGTGAAGGCCGTGTCGAGCCTCGGCCTCGAGCCGATCCGCGAGATGGCGATGGGTCGTCCCGAGCGCACCCTGGTGCGCGTGGCCGAACGCGACGAGGTCGACCTCGTGGTCGTGGGTCACCGGGGCGTGAGCGGGATGACGCGCCGGCTGCTCGGCAGCGTGAGCGAGCACGTAGGCCAGCGCGCCCCGTGCTCGGTGTTCATCGTGCGGCCCTCGGGTACGGTCCGTGCGTGACCCCCGGGTCTTCCGTACCTTGTTGCCTCCCAGGGGAGGCGAGTAGGGTTGCGCCCTTCCCGCCGATCGAACCGCGAGCCGAGCACGACCCCTAGCGAACCAGCCATGGCCGAACCCGATCCCACACCGACCGCCGGCACCTCCGTCGTGGACCCGACCGCCGCGTCCGAACGCGCCACGGCGGCCGCCGGATCCGGGCGCAAGCTCGTGCGCGTCGCGCTCAAGCTCGCGACGTTCGCGGCGGCGCTGTTCCTGTTCGTGTTGGCGATCCAGCTGATGAAGGAGGGCGCGAAGGCGCTCGCGCCCACGCTCGAGGGCAGTCCGCTGTTCAGCAACGCCGTCTCCACGCTCGGGTTCGGGTGGCTGGGCGCGTACATCGTGCTGTCGGGCTCGCCGATCGCGGCGGTCGCGCTCAGCCTGTACGTCGGCGGCGCGACCACCCAGCTCCAGACGTTCACGATGCTGTCGGGCTCGCGGCTGGGCGCGTCGTTCGTGGTCCTGCTGGTCGGGTTCCTGTACGCGCTGCGCAACCGCGGCCGAAACCGCGGCGAGTCGATCGGGATGGGCGTGCTTGCGCTCTCGCTCACCGCCATCGTGTACGTGCCCGGGATGCTGATCGGCTACGCCATCCTGAAGTCCGGGGTGCTCGACGGGATCCACTGGAGCGCGTCCGGCGACGTGCTGTCGATCGTCGACGTGATCTGGGGGCCCGCGGTCGACGTCATCACGAGGCTGCCGGGCTGGACGCTGCTGCCGATCGGGCTCGGGCTGATCCTGCTGGCGTTCCGCCTGCTGGACCACGTGCTGCCGCAGCTGGACGGCGAGCGGCACGGCGGCGACAAGGGCTCGTGGATGAAGCGGCCCTGGCCGATGTTCGGCCTCGGGTGCGTGGTCGCGACGCTCACCCTCTCGGTCTCGGTGGCGCTCACGCTGCTGGTGCCGCTCGCGAGCCGCGGCTACATCACGCGGCGCGAGTCGATCCCCTACATCATGGGCGCGAACATCACGACGCTCGCCGACACGCTCGTCGCCGCGATGATCCTGGGGAACCCGGTCGCCGTGCAGATCGTCCTCGCCGAGGCGATCGCCGTGAGCATCGTGTCGCTGTTCTACCTCGCGCTGCTGTTCGGGCCGCTCACGCGCGGGATCATGGCGCTCGACGAGTGGGTGATGTCGACGAACCGGCGGCTGTGGTTCTTCGTCGCGATCCTGTTCGTGTTGCCCGCGATTCTCCTCACGTCCGGCATCTGGCTCGGCCCGATCGCGCACTGAGGCCGCCCGGCGCGGCCGCCGACGGGCCGCGGGCATCGGAGCGAGCTGATACCGAAATCGGTATCGGCCGGCGTCGGAAGAAGGGGGGTCCAGTCAGCTTCCGCTGGACGCGAGGTCGCGTTCCAGCTCCGCCGCCGAGTACTGCTCCTTGCGGACGCGCACGTCCAGGTAGATGAACACGCCCACGAGCGCCATGTAGGGCATCGTGATGACCGAGGCGATCGAGGCGCCGATGCTGCGGGCGGCCCAGTTGTCCCCGAACGGCGCCGTCAGCAGGCTGTTGACGATCCCATTGATCAGGAAGGCGACGATGATGGTGCCGAAGACGGGCCATCCTCGCCCGCGGACCAAGTTCCAGGACCGGCGGAGCGCCTCGCGTCCGCGTTTGTCCTCGATCACCAGCGCGGGGATCGCGCAGGTGAGGAACGTGATCACGATGAAGCCGGGGACGATCAGCAGCAGGAAGCCGACCGCGATCGCCAGGCCGGAGAGCAGGCCGACCAGCACGATCGACCAGAAGCGAGCGAACCCGTACCGGTAGCTCTCGCCGATGTCCAGGTCGCGGCCGAGGAAGGTCCCGGCCGCGGCCCGCGTGATGGCGCCCGTGAGGACCGTCCACATCAGGATCGACGTGATCGCGACCACGAACGAGGCGAGGATGCCCCCGACGAACGCGCCGTTCACGGTGACCTCGACGCCGTTGCGCAACTCCTCCTCGGTGAGGCCCTGGCGGATCCAGAAGTCGCCGACCAGCACCTGCAGGAATGAGAGCGGGATGACGATCACCGCCACGATCACGAACAGGTTCTGCCAGTGCCGGCGGTAGAGCTCGAACGCGTCGGTGAGGAGCTCGCCGACGCTGCGCGGGCGGAGCAGCCTGGGGCTGCCAGGCGGTTCGGGGACTCGGGGTTCCATCGGATCTCCTTCCCATGGCCGTGCGGCCGACCGCGTGCGGCTCGTCGGGCACGCCTCGAAGGCCACTCTACCCGGCGTCCATTCGCGGTTCGAGTTTGGCTACCGCGGCCCCTGAGCCTCCGCCTCACGAGAACGCCGCAGCCGCCGATCGGCCTCCGCCCCGTCGCCTCGGCGTTCCGAGACCTTGGCGAGCGCCCGCCAGGTCCAGCTCGCGAGCTGGCGTTCGCCGAGCTCCTCGGAGATGCGGATCGCCCTGCGGAGGTCCTCCTCGGCCTCGTCCAGGCGGCCGAGCTCG
>Ga0209874_1000042_pt1 | contig 29042 bp, 25 predicted proteins | sample GWRWN1_20_30_FD_187216 | JGI IMG/M metagenome (GOLD analysis project Ga0209874, IMG submission 187216) | Riverbed sediment microbial communities from areas with no vegetation in Columbia River, Washington, USA - GW-RW N1_20_30 (SPAdes)... | ecosystem: Environmental > Aquatic > Freshwater > River... | reverse complement strand
GGAGGCCTGGCGACCGCGGCGAAGGCGGACGGCTCGACGGACTGGAAGGTCGTTGCGCGTTCCGTCGTCGTCGAGCCAATCAGGACGGGACGGGCACTCGTCGGCGCCAAGAGGGCCCGGACCTCACTCCAGCGCGCCGCTAAGGCACTCTCGTGAGTAAGCGCGTTCTCGTCGCAGCCCCGCGGAGCTTCTGCGCCGGCGTCGTTCGAGCCATCGACATCGTGGAGAAGCTGCTCGAGCAGCACGGTCCGCCGGTCTACGTGCGGCACGAGATCGTGCACAACGTCCATGTCGTCCGCGACCTCGAGGCTCGCGGCGCCGTCTTCGTCGACTCGGAGGACGACGTTCCGGAAGGCGCTCTGGTCGTGCTCTCGGCCCATGGCGTGGCTCCTCAGGTGTACGAGCGTTGCGCCCAGCGCGGTTTGAAGGTCGTCGACGCGGTTTGCCCGCTCGTCTCGAAGGTGCACGCCGAGGCGCGCCGCTACGCGGGCCGTGGTCTCAAGATCGCTCTCGTCGGACACGCAGGGCATGTGGAGGTCGAAGGGACGATGGGCGAGGCGCCCGAGGCGATGGTGCTCGTGGAGACAGCGAAGGACGCGCGGAAACTCGAGCTCGAGAACGGCGAGCAGCTCGCGTACCTGACTCAGACGACTCTGTCGCTCGACGACACGGCCGAGGTCGTGGATGCCCTACGCGATCGCTTTCCCGATCTGGTCGGACCGCCGTCTGCGGACATCTGTTACGCGACGCAGAACCGCCAGGACGCCGTGAAGAAGATCTGCGAGGAGGCCACCCTCGTTCTCGTCGTCGGCTCGCAGACAAGCTCGAACGCGAACCGGCTCGTCGAAGTCGCCCACTCAGTCGGTGCGGAGGCTCACCTGATCGACGACGAGGACGATCTCGAGCCGGCCTGGCTGGTGGGGCACGAAACCGTCGGGTTGACTGCGGGTGCCTCTTCTCCGGACCTGCTAGTCGACCGCGTCTTCGCTCGCCTCGCCGACCTCGGCTTCACCGAGCGCGAAGAGGTCGAGATCGCCCGCGAGGACGTCTTCTTCAGGCTTCCGGCCGAACTGCGCTAATTTCCTTCAAATGGCAGTGAACGTGGCTTATCCCGGCCGCGACGGCGCGCATTCCGCGGCCGCCTGCGACCGGCTCTTCCCGGACGGGGCCGACCTCGTCCCGCTCCCGAGCTTCACGGCTGTCGTCGAGGCAGCTTCGGACGGCTCCGTCGCCTTCGGCGTCCTGCCGATCGAAAGCTCACTCACCGGCCCCGTCGCGGAGACGCACGACCTCCTCTACGACTCGCCTCTCTCCATCACCGCGGAGACGATCCTCCCGATCCGGCACTGCCTGGTCGGGCCGGCTGAGATCGCTGTCGAGGACATCCGCGTCGTCCGCTCGCATCCGGCCGCGCTCGACCAGTGCCGGCGGCTCCTCGCGGCAATGCCCTGGGCAACCGCGATAGCGGCTGCCACGACCGCCGATGCAGCCCACCAGGTCGCCGAGCACGGCGATCCGCATGAAGTGGCCATCGCCAGCGAGCGGGCGGCTCAGGCCTACGGCCTCGCCGTCATCGCCGGCGACGTGGGCGACCACCCCGAGGCGTACACGCGCTTCGTGTCGGTCGCGCCCTACACGCGGCTCGACCGGGAGAGCGAGACGTGGCGTACCGCGTTCTCGTTCATCACCGACCACAAGCCGGGAGCGCTGCACCGGGCGATCGAGCCGTTCGGCCGCCACTCGCTGGACATGGTGCAGCTCGTCTCCCGCCCGATCCCGCAGACGCCCTGGCGCTATCGCTTCGATGCTGTCCTCGCGGGCCATCCGCTGGACGCCGTCGTCGCGGAGACGCTCGCCGAGGTCGGCGGCCTCACGCGCGAGCTACGGGTCTTCGGCTCCTACCCCGCGCACGAGTAACAGGCAGCGCTAGAGAGGGACCCGGAGCTCCTTCTCGAAGCGCGTGTGCTCGCGCTTGACCCTCATGCCCGCGCGCTCGTAAAAGCGCTTGGCACCGGTCCTATTCCAGGAATCGACGGCGAGCGCGACGTGGGCGCGGCCGCGGCGGTGGAACTCGACGAACGCCTGGTGGAGGAGGGCGAGGCCGAGCCCCCGGCCGCGCCAGCCTCGGGCGACGGCGAGCTGGCGAACCCAGCCCTCGCTCTCGTAGTCCGGGCAGACGATGCACCCGGCCAACTCGTCCCCGGCAAACGCGAGGAACCAGAGCGAGGGGTCGAACGCACCGCGCTTGATGTTGTGAGCCTCCCACTGCTCGAAGGGCTCGAACGGCCGACCGCGCTGGTTGTCCGCGAAGGAGCGCGCGATCACCCCGTACACGGCTTCGGCATCGCGGTCGGGGTCGAACGTGCGCACCGTGATTCCCTCTGGCCACTCGGGTTCCGGCGGCGGCTTGTCGAGCGGAAGCACCATGCGCCAGTACGTGCGCATGGAGCGATAGCCGGCCCGCCGGAGCAGTTCGCGGCCCGACTGGTTGACCGTGCTCAGAGCCTGGCCGAGGACGATCGTCGTCCCGGGCGCCGCGCGCTCGAGGGCCCGCCCTTCGACGCGCTCGAGCAGCATCGAGCCGATCCCTTGCCCGCGGTGCTCCGGGTGGACGAACACGTCGGCGTCGCCGTCGAAGCGCAGCAACCCGTAGCCCGCGAGAGCTCCCTCGGGCGTCTCCACGACCCACGCGTCCCGCTCGAGGTCGAAGCCGGGGCTGCCCCAATCCGCGAGGAGGTCGTCGAGCTCGAAGTCCGGCGCGCCGAATTCGTCGACGTCGAACGCGACGACGAGATCGGTCACCGCGTGCGCGTCGGCTTGGACGGGGGCCCGGACCCTCATCAAAGCTCTCGGGCGACCGCGCCCACGAAGCCGGGCAAGGTCTCGAGCGTGTAGCCGCCCTCCAGGACGAGAGCGGCGCGCTCGCAGAGCCCGCTGGCACGGCGTGCAAGTTCCGCGAAGCCGGCCTCCGTCACTTGCATTCCGCCGAGCAGATCGCCGGCGCCGGCGTCGAATCCCGCCGACACGAGGAGGAGGTCAGGCTCGAAGGCGCCGATCGCCGGCTCGACGATCTGTTCCATCGCTCCAACGTACTCATCGTCCCCCGAGCCGGCGTCCAGCGGTACGTTGATCGTCGTCTCGTTGCCTTCCCCCGGTCCACCGGAGCCCGGCCAGAAAGGCCATTGATGGAGCGAGACGAAGAGGACGGACGGGTCGCTCCAGAAGATGTCCTGCGTGCCGTTACCGTGATGCACGTCCCAGTCGAGGATGGCGATGCGCTCGGCGACCAGCTCGATCTGGGCCCAGCGGGCCGCAATGGCGACATTACCGAAGAGACAGAAGCCCATCGCGCGTCCGGGTAGGGCGTGGTGGCCGGGAGGCCGGACGAGCGCGAACCCGCCGCGCTCGACGGCGGTGATCGCCGCGCCCGCCGCGAGCCGCGCGGTCTCGTACGAGGACGGCGTGCAGAGGGTGTCCTCATCGAGATTGACGGTTCGGCCGCTCTCCGAGGTCTCTCGGACGAAGCGAATGTAGTCGGGGTCGTGGCAGTACGAGAGCTCCGCTTCAGTCGCCCGCCGCGGCTCTTCGAAGTCGGGAAAAGCCTCGTGGAGGACGCGGATGCGCTCCTGCCGCTCGGGGTGGTCGCCGGTGGGGTGCAGGCGGGCGAAGTCGCCGTGGCTGATGAACGGGATCAAGCCGAAATCCGGTCGCGGAGCCGCTTCGCCAGCGCCCCATGCCCCCACTTCTCGACGAGCTCGGCGGCGCGCTCCCAGGTCGGCTGCGCGTCGGGAAGCTCCGGCACCGGAGCCTCGTACTGGAGACGCGTCATCCGCAGATACGTGCGCAGGTCGTCTGCGATCGTCGGGAAGCCGCCCTCCTGGAGCGCGGCATCGAGCGAGCCGTGCTTCTTCAGGACGGCGGCCGCACGACCCGGGCCGACGCCGGGGGCGCCGGGGATCCGGTCGGACGGGTCTCCGCGCAGCGCGACGAAATCCGGTACTTGCTGAGGGTCGACCCCGTAGCGCTCACGGACCTCGTCCGGCCCGATCCGGTCGAGCTCGCTCACGCCTCTGCGCGGTTGCAGGACGGTCGTCTTCGGGCTTGCGAGCTGGAAGAGGTCGCGGTCGTTGGTGAGAACGAGAGCCGTGCCGCCGCGCGCCTCCTCCGCGGCCACCGCCGCCGCGAGGAAGTCGTCCGCCTCGTAACCGGCTCCCTTCGCCCACGCGAAGCCCAGCGCTTCGACAAGGTGCGGCAGCCGGTCGAGCTGGTCTGTGAGCTCCTTGGGGAAATCGCGCCCCGACTGGTACTGAGGGAGGAGCTCATTTCGGTACGTGGGTTCCCCGACAGTGTCGAAAGCGACAAAGACCGCGCGCGGGCGTTCGGTCTCCCAGACGCGCAGAAGCATGTTCATGAACCCCACGACCGCGTTGTCCGGCTGCCCGTCCGCGCCCTTGATGGACTTGGGGAGGGCGTGCCAAGCGCGGTGCGCCAGGTTGTCGCCGTCGATTGTGAGTAAAGGTGGAGGTGCCATCCGGCCGAATAATGGCCTGTTTCCCCTCTTCGCTATCTTGAATTCGTGGGTAAAGCGCTCGTCATAGCCGAAAAGCCGTCCGTCGGCCGCGACCTCGCGGGCGCGCTTCCGGGCACCTTCAAGCAGAGCCAGGACAAGACGCACCTCGTCGGCGACGAGTACATCGTCTCCTGGGCGGTCGGGCATCTCGTCGGCCTGGCCGCTCCCGAGGAATACGACGATCGGCTGAAGAAGTGGCGTTTCGCCGACCTGCCGATCGTGCCGGAGAAGTTCAAGCTCGTCCCCAACGACGACAAGGCGAAGAAGCAGCTCAAGGCAGTCCACAAGCTCATGAAGAGCGACGAGGTCGAGCTGATCGTCAACGCCTGCGACGCCGGCCGCGAAGGCGAGCTCATCTTCGCCTACCTCTACGAGACTTCCGGGGTTCGCAAGCCCGTCAAGCGCCTCTGGCTCAACTCGATGACGAAGAAGGCCATCCAGGAGGCTTTCGCTGCTCTTCGAGATGGCGACGAGATGAAGCTGCTCGAGGAGGCAGCCCGCTCCCGCTCGGAGGCCGACTGGCTCGTCGGGATGAATGCGACCCGCGCAGCGTCGATCCGCCTGCGTGCGGCCTTCGACGGAGCCGTGTCGCTCGGCCGCGTGCAGACGCCGACGCTTGCGCTCGTCGTTCGCCGTGAGCTCGAGATCCGTGCCTTCAGGCCGGAGCCCTACTGGCTCGTGGAAGCGAGCTTCTCCGCTCCCGAGGAGCGCCTCTACAGCGGCCGCTATCTCGGCGGCAAGCGCATTCCCGAAGAAGACGCGACCAAGGTCGTCGAGGAGACTCGCGGCAAGCCCGGGCTGATCACGAAGCTCGAGAAGAAAGAGGAGCGCGAGAAGCCCGAGCTCCTCTACGACCTCACCTCGCTCCAGCGCAACGCGAACGTCCTCTTCGGCTTCTCCGCGCGCCGCACGCTCGGGGCTGCGCAGAAGCTCTACGAGGAGCACAAGGCGCTCACGTACCCGCGCACCAACTCTCGCTTCCTGACGAGCGACATGATCGGCGAGATCAAGCCCACGGCCGATCTCGTCGGGCGAAACAGCAAGTACCAGGAAGCCGCCCGCTACGTGACACGCCTCGACAAGCTGCCGCTCGGCCGCGTGGTAAACGACGCACGCGTCGAGGACCACCACGCCATCATCCCGACGAAGTCCGAGCACGATCTTGCGAAGATGGGGCCGGACGAGGCCCGGATCTACGACCTGGTCGCCAAGCGCTTCCTGGCCGTGTTCCATCCGGAGGCGGTCTTCGAGCGGACGCGCGTCGAGACGACCGTCGAGAAGCACGTCTTTCGCACGAGCGGTCGCGTGCTGCTCGAGGCAGGCTGGAAGAGCGTCTACGGCGCCGAGGCGAACGGAAAGGCCAGGGAGGAAGACTCCGGCGGCGACCAGCTCCTGCCGGTGCTCCGCGAGGGCGAGCAGGTCGAGACCCGTTCGGTGGAGTCGCTGCGCAAAGAGACCCAGCCGCCGCGGCGCTTCAGCGAGGCTTCGCTCCTCGCCGCCATGGAGACGGCCGGCAAGGACATCGAGGACGCCGAGCTGCGCGAGGCCATGAAGAACTCCGGGATCGGGACTCCCGCCACGCGTGCCTCCATCATCGAGCGGCTCATCCAGGTCGGCTACATCGAACGCGAGGGCCGTGCGCTGCACGCAACCGAGAAGGGCGTGCAGGTGATCTCGTTGCTCGGCCCCCATCCGCTGACGTCGGCCGAGATGACCGGGGACTGGGAACGACGGCTCGCGCTGATCGAGCAGGGTGAGGACACCCGCCCGGCCTTCATGTCCGACATCCAGAAGTTCACGACCGAGACCGTCGCCGAGCTCGACAAGCTCAAGGGGGTCAAGATCGAGCGCGCCAACCTCGGCCCGTGCCCGGTTTGCGGCCGCGACGTGATCGAGAACCGCAAGGGCTACTCGTGCTGGTCCAAGGACGATCCCGGCTGCGGCTTCGTCATCTGGAAGAAGAAGGCGAGCAAGATCCTCCCGACCGCGGTCGTCAAGGAATTGATGGAGACGAAGCGCACGGCGAAGGCCGTGACTGGCTTCAAAGGGCGCTCCGGGCGCAATTTCAGCGCGAAATTGGCTCTCGAGCAGGGTGACGACGGCAAGTGGCGCGTCGAGTTCGACGAGGAATGGGCCCGCAACGGCGCCAACCGAACGGCCGAGCCGACGTCTGAAGCTGTAGAAGCCTGAGCCTCAGCGCAACAGCTCCGTAACAACCACGTTAGGACCCAGTTAAGCGCCCGTTCAGGTGTAGCCGAACGAGGGAATTCGTCCTACAGTCAGAACGTTGGATTGGGTTGGAGCCATCCGTCCAGCCTCGTTTACCGAAAGGAATTTCAGAAATACGTGACCCAGAACTCTTCTATGCATGAGCTTCTTGACACGATCCAGGGTCGAACCCTGGTTGAAAGCGCTGAAGAGCGCGGCTACGTCGAGCCTGCAGAGCTCGAGGCGCTCGCGCTCGAGCTCGAGCTCGGCGACGACGACATCGCCGAGTTCACGCACGAGCTGGAGTCGATCGGCCTCGAGATCGGCCCGCCCGTCGACGAGGCGCCCGAGGAAGTCGAGATCGCAGCCGGCCCCGTTCAGGGGGCGGGCGACAGCCTGCAGCTCTTCCTCGCGGACGTCGGCCGCCACAAGCTTCTGACCGCCTCTGAGGAGGTCACGCTCGCCAAGCGGATCGAGAAGGGCGACGTGCGCGCCAAGCGGATCATGATCGAGTCGAACCTCCGCCTGGTCGTCTCGATCGCCAAGGGCTATCGAGGCCTCGGCGTTCCGTTTCTCGATCTGATCCAGGAGGGGACCCTCGGCCTCAACCGCGCAGTCGAGAAGTTCGACTGGCGCCGGGGCTTCAAGTTCTCCACCTACGCCACCTGGTGGATTCGCCAGTCGGTGCAGCGCGCTGTCGCCAACAACGCGCGCACGATCCGCGTGCCCGTCCACGTTGTCGAGCGCCAGCAGAAGCTCGGCCGAGCCGCGCGCCGGCTCGAGGTCGAGCTGGGGCGCGAGGCGACGAAGGAAGAGCTCGCGGAGGCGACCGGCCTCCCGCTCCAGCACGTCGACGAGGCGCTCGGAGCCGCGCAGGCGTCCGTCTCGCTCAACCAGTCGGTCGGCGCTGACGATGAGGGCGAGCTGGGCGATCTCTTCGCCGACCGCGAAGCCGTCGACCCGTTCGACGAGGCCGAGGAGTCGCTGCGCAAGCAGGGCGTGCGCCGGGCTCTCGACGCTCTTCCCGAGCGCGAGCGGCGCATCCTCGAGCTGCGCTTCGGCTTCGAAGGCGATCCGTGGACGCTCGAGGCGATCGGCCATGAGCTCGGCCTCACGCGCGAGCGCGTGCGCCAGCTCGAAGGCCAGGCTCTCCATCGTCTCGCCGCGATCCGCGACCTCGCCTCTGTAGCCAGCTCGAACTAGCGCGCCAGCGATCGACGGCCCACTCGATCTCCTGGGCCCACTCGTCCGCGCTCCGAGGAAGGCTAGCCGCGATCCCGTATCTCGCCCTGGAGCCGCCTGACCTCCGTGACGAGCCCGAGCACATCGTCTCGGCCGTGGTCGAGGAACCTCTTCACGGCCCGCACGGCCCGCTCGCTTCCTACATCCACTCTGTATCCCCAGCCGTCGAACTCGGGGTATAAGCGGCCTGATAAGCGCTTCGGCATCGCCCTCGCCCTGCGCTCGATCTCCCGCAGCTCGTCCTCGTCCATGCGTTCCTCTGTCCGATAGCAGGGCGGCGAGGATAACGCGATCGCGCTCCATCGGCCGCTGGATGTTCAAGGAGGGGATCATCCTTCCGCGAGCATCTATGAGCGATGCCAACCCCCCGGGGCCCGTTTCAGCCGCCGCCCTACCGTACCGCGGGTTGCGGCGCTGAGCCGGGGTCCTGGCTGATCTTGCCGTCAGTGGGGCTCCGTGAGTCAAGGCAGCCCGATACGTGGACAACTTGGGACGCCGGGAGCCGCGGACAAACGGGTCGCAGCCCGTCCCCCAGCGGCTCCCACTCTTCTACGGGGCCGCCGCCCTCAATCCGCATGCTTTCGAGCATCTGAACCTTGTCCACAGCTTCACCAAACGTTCTCCGTCACGTAACCAAGAACGGCTTGACATCCCCTTCAGGAGGCATAGGCTCGGCGTCGCTTAGGGGAAGTGACTGCCGGCGTTCAACAGGCAGCCTTCCTCGTCGGGCCGCACATGAGCGATAGAGGAAAGGAGGGATCGACAGGCCCAAACACTTGTGCTGCGGGGGAGAAGAGGAAGAGACAAATGAGACGTGGAGTAATCGCACTTGCAGTGCTACTCGTCGTCGGAATGACAGCGACGGTTGCCTCGGCGGCAAACGTCCACTTCAAGAAGCCCGCGCCCAGCTTCACCGACCAGGGCCTCGTCCTGAACGCGAGAGGCGCCCTTGCCGGACTCGGGAACGGGGACGTCCTCATCACGCTGACGGCGACGGCAGACCCGACAACGACCTGCACCAACCAGGGCGGCAATCAGGCACCGGGTCAGAATCCGGCTGAGGTCACCGTCACCGGGAGCCAGTCCATCCCGGCGAGCGAGGTCAAAAACGGCAACGTGGCCTTCAACGTCACAACGCAGCCACCGGCACAGCCAACGGCAGCTGAGGCGGGTTGCCCGAACAACAACTGGACAGCGGAGATCACCGACCTGACATTCACGTCCGCGACCATCACGGTCATGCAGGGCGGCGTCATCGTCTTGTCGCAGACCTTCACGCTCTAGCTGCCAGACCGAGGCTGACGGGCAAAGGGGGGGACATGGCCCAGGTGTCCCCCTTTCTTCCTAGCTCCTACCCCGCCGCCGCGTTACCGCAAGTTCAGCCGCTGCCGCCGCTAGTTGGTCAGTCCATCGCGTCCGGGCAATTCCTCGAATGCGCTAGAGCACCCGATCGCCAGCTCCAACTAGCCCGTCCTGGGCCGCCGCTGGCCAAGGAGGTCGCGCCCGAGGGGCGACGGACAGTGCACGACTAGCACGGCCTAGCCCCGAGGGCGTGGCGTCCTGCCGCTGCGTGTAACTCAACGCGGATGCGTTGGAGCCGGGCTCCGCCCGGCTGTAAGCCGTGCCGCCCAGGATGGGCTAGCTGAACGCGTAGAGCTCGGCTTCGGAGTCGCAAGGATTCCCGCGGCCGTATATGACCGTTCGGGCGGTCACGTCCGCGACGCACCAGAACGCAGTCTGCGCGTCACCCGCGAAGCTGCCGTGGCGGCAGAGCGCCTGCGACCCCTCGTGGTCGGAGAGGATCTCGCGCAGGCGCGTGCGGGTGATGGCTTCCGCGCGCGACTCCTTGAGGAGCTCCCGGGCACGCTGGAGGCGAGCCGACGAGCCTTCCACGGACGGGCTCGCCTCGTAGTCGAGCATGTCAGGGTGCACGTAGTGGTTTGTGTGGGCGAGCGTCCCGTCCTCGGCCGGGGCGATCCCTTCCGCGGTCGTCGCCGAGCCTTCGACCGAGACGACGAAGTCGTCCTGCGCCAGCATCCAATTGTAGGAGGAGGCCCGCGCAGGATTGAGGATCGCCCGCGTCGCCTCGGGAAGCGTCGTACGGGTGAGGACGTCTCTGACCTGCAGGAGGCGCGGGATGCCGACGCCCTCGTCCTTCGGGGCTACCTCGTTCCCGGTGATCGAAAGACCGCTCTCGTTCCACCCGACGCTGATCCAGGGACCCACCCCGAGCGTGAAGATCGTGGGCTCGTCCTCGACGCGCCACTCGATCGCGACGACGTCCTTCTCGTCCCCGAACGCGAGGTCGTTGTTGTGTGCGACGAGCAGGTGGCCGTCCGCCGTCCGCGTTGCTGCAGCCGCGATGTCCGTGCAGCGCGCCGGGACGGCCTCGGGCGAAAAAGCACTCAGCTCGAGGACGGCCTCAGCGAAGAGCGCAAGCGGATCCACCCCGGCGGCCGTGGCGGCCGCGTCCAGCTCCTCCACGATCCAGGGCAGGTACTTGACGCTCGGCCCGCGGTAGCGGGTCACGAGCTCGCGGTCGAACTCGAGGCCGTCGGTCGCGCGCTGAATCGTCTCACGCGTCGCCTCGCCGATCGCGGCGCCAGCCTGGGCGTGAGCGCCCGTGGCGCGGATCAGGGGGATCACTGCAGCGTCTCCTGCGGCTCGCGCCTCTTGGGGAGCGGCTTTTCGAGCAACTCACGCACGTAGGCGACGCACTCTTTCACAGCCACGTCCAGAAGGGCACGTCCCTTTTCGGCCGTGGCCTTGGTCGCGTCGCCCTGCACGCCCGTCCGGGAGAAGGACGACCACCAGGGCATGATCTTCAGCGGCCCGTCCGACCAGTCCATCCACGAGTGCTCGCCGGCCGGGTAGCCGCGCTCGTCGACGGCCTTCTCCATGTCCACCGCACCCGGGTCGATCGCCAGGTACATGGACGTCTCCAGCTCGCATGCGTGCGCCATTCCGCCGCGCTCGGAGTCGCGCAGCTCCGCGATCAGGCGTGCGGCTTCGGGCCCGGAGGTGTGGAAGGCGGCCGCGGCGAGCACGTCCGCGTGCGCCACCGCCACGAGCCTTGCTGCCGCCTCGACGAAGTTCTGGTTCGATCCGTGCCCGTTCAGGAAGAGCATGCGCTTGAAGCCGTGGCGCGCGAGCGACGTGCCCACGTCGGTCAGGTAGCGCGTGAACGTGTCCCACGCGATCGTGATCGGGCCGGGAAAGTCCATGTGGTGCGGGGAATAACCGTGCGGAATCGGCGGTAGGAGGAGGATCTCCTGCGGCGCCGCTTCCGCCGCGCGACGGCAAATCTCGGCGGTCAGGCGCAGATCGGTGTCGATCGGGAGGTGAGGGCCGTGATCCTCGAGCGTGGCTACCGGGATCAGGCAGACCAGATTCTCGCCGGCGGTCTCCCTCACCTCAGGCCAGGTGAGGCGCTCGTAGAGGGGTGGAACGGTGCGCATTCTGGCCTGCGATCCTACTCCCGGGCTAACCCCCAGGCTTGCCCGAACGTCGTAGCTCTTACATACTCCCTGCCGGTCCGCCGTGGCGGCGGTCGCATTTCGAAAGGAGACCACGTGAGGGGAAAGTTGTTCAAGTTTGCCCTCCTGCTCGTCACGATCGTCGCCCTGGCCGCGGCGGGCTGTGGAGGCGATGAAGAAGGAACGGGCACAGGCACGGGCACGGGTGGAGGAACTGAAGGCGGCACGCTCGTCTTCGCCTCGTCCGCCGATCCGGTCGTGCTCGATTTCGCACTCATCTCCGACGGTGAGTCCTACCGACCGATGCTCCAGATGTACGAGACTCTGATCAAGCTCAAGCCGGGCTCGACGGAGCTCGAGCCTGGTCTGGCAAAGAGCTGGGAATCGAACGAAGACGGCACCGCGTGGACGTTCCAGCTACAAGAGGGAGTCAAATTCCACGACGGCACGCCGTTCAACGCCGAGGCGGTCTGCGCCAACTTCGACCGCTGGTACAACTTCACCGGCTCCTTCCAGAGCGACAGCGCGACCTACTACTGGAAGTACGGTTTCGGTGGCGGTTTCGCGAAGCCGGAGGAGGGGTCGCCCGGTCCGGAGGAGAGCCTCTACAAGAGTTGCGAGGCGCCGGACCCGGCCACGGCTGTCATCAACCTCACACGGCCGTCGGCCACGATTCTCCAGGGCTTGACGCTGGGGCCGCTCTCCATCCAGAGCCCCACGGCTATGGAGAAATACGGCGCCAACGAGGGCGAGATCACCGAGGACGGCACGTTCCGCTCTACGGGCACGTACGGCACCGAGCACCCGAGCGGAACCGGCCCGTTCAAGTTCGAGTCCTGGACTCGGGAGGACAAGCTCGTCCTCGCCCGCAACGATGACTACTGGGGCGAGAAGGCGAAGCTGAGCAAGCTCATCTTCCGCCCGATCGCCGACAACGCTGCGCGGCTCCAGGCTCTGCAGACCGGCGAGATCGACGGGTACGACCTCGTCGAGCCGCAGGACATCCCGACGATCGAGGCTGACGACAACCTTCAGATCCTCGACCGTCCCGCGTTCAACGTCGGGTACGTGGGCTTCAACATCTCCACGCCACCGCTCGACAACATCGAGGTGCGGAAAGCAATCGCCTACGGCCTCGACCGCCAGGCCGTGGTCGACAACTTCTACGCCGGCCGAGGCGAGGTGGCGAAGGAGTTCATGCCGCCCGAGCTCCTGGGATACGCGGATGACGTGACCGACTATCCGTACGATCCCGAGAAGGCGAAGCAGATCCTCCAGGACGCCGGCCTCACGCTGCCGGTCAAGATCGAGTTCTGGTACCCAAGCGACGTGACTCGCCCGTACATGCCGGATCCGAAGCGGAACTTCGAGGCCTTCGCCGCCAGCCTGGAGAAGTCCGGGTTCAAGGTGACGCCAAAGAGCGCTCCGTGGGATCCCGACTACCTCGGTCTCAACAACGAGGGCAAGCAGCCGATCTACCTGATCGGCTGGACGGGCGACTACGGCGACCCGGATAACTTCATCGGGACGTTCTTCCAGACCGACAACGCGCAGTTCGGGCTCGACAAGAGCAAGGAGCTTGACGGGGTCCAGAAGATCCTCGACCAGGCTGAGATCGAGACCGACGAAGCGACGCGGACCGAGCTCTACCAGGAGGCGAACCGGCAGATCATGGAACTGCTGCCAGGCGTCCCCTACGCGCACAACAAGCCGGCGGTCGCCTTCAAGGCGAACGTCAAGGGCTACGTGCCGAGCCCGGTCGACAACCAGTACTTCGCAACCGTGTCCATCGAGAAGTAACGAAGAACGAGTGAGCTGGCGGGCGACGAGTCGAGATGCTCAGGTTCGTCGTCCGCCGCCTCCTCCTCCTCGTCCCGATCCTCCTCGGGCTCTCGATCCTCGTTTTCCTCTGGATCAGGGCCCTACCGGGTAGCCCGGCGATCGCTCTGCTGGGCGAGCGGGCAACGCCTGAGTCGATAGCGCAGATCAACCGGCAGTACGGGCTCGACAAGCCTCTGCCCGTGCAGTACTGGCGCTATCTGAAAACGACCTCCCGCGGCGACTTCGGCGAATCGACCAAGTCCCGTCAGCCGGTCGTCGAGGAGTTCAAGCGTCGGTTCCCCGCCACGGTCGAGCTTTCGGTCGCCGCCGGCCTCTTCTCGCTCATCTTCGGGATTCCGCTCGGCTTCTTCGCGGCCAAGCGCTACCAGGGCCTGCTCGACCATGCGAGCCTGGTCATCTCGCTCGTCGGGATATCCACGCCCATCTTCTTCCTCGCCCTGATCCTCAAATACATCTTCGCCGTGAGGCTCGGCTGGCTACCGAGCGTCGGGCGAATCTCGGTGCTCATCGAGCTAGATCATCCGACGAACTTCTACGTCCTCGATGCGATCCTCGCCGGCAATTGGGAAGCGTTCGTCGACACGATCAAGCACCTCATCCTGCCTGCGATCGCGCTCGGGTCGATCCCGCTCGCGATCATCGCGCGGATCACGCGGGCGGCGGTGCTCGACGTCCAGAACGAGGACTACGTGCGCACGGCCCGCGCCAAGGGGCTTCCACCGATCACGGTCGACTACCGCCACGTCCTTCGCAACGCGATGCTCCCAATCTCGACCATCATCGGCCTGCAGGTCGGGCTGCTCCTTTCCGGCGCTGTTTTGACTGAGACGGTCTTCGCCTTCCCGGGGATCGGCTCTTGGCTTGTCGAAGGAATCAAGGCCCGCGATTATCCGGTCATCCAGGCGGGCGTTCTCTTCGTCGCCGTCATCGTCGTCTTCGTCAACCTGCTCGTGGACGTCTCCTACGGGCTGCTCAACCCCAGGATCAGGCTCAGCTGATGTCCGTCATCGAGCTCGAAGCACGTGACGTCGCGATCGAGACCGCCCCGAGCGGTCTCTGGAGCGACGCCTGGTACCGCCTGAAGCGGAACCCGGCGGCGATCACGGGCTTCGTGATCATGGCCGTCGTCATCGTCATCGCGATCTTCGCGCCGCTCGTCGCCCCGTTCGGCCCCCGCGAGCAGAACCTGGCCGCCCTGCGGGGCGGGTGTTGCCCGGGTCCCTCCGGCGAGCACTGGTTCGGAGTCGACGAGCTCGGCCGCGACGAGCTCTCCCGCATCATCTTCGGAGCGCGCTATTCACTCCTGATCGGCGTCGTCTCCGTCTCCGTCGGGTTTGTCTTCGGGAGCCTGCTCGGGGCCATCTCGGGCTTCTTCGGCGGTTTCGTCGACACGCTCATCATGCGCATCACCGACATCTGGCTGACGATCCCCGGCTTTCTGATGGCGATCGGAATCGTGGCGGTGCTCGGCCCCGGCCTGACGCAGATCATGATCGCGATCGGGGTGATCAACGTGCCCCTGTTCGCGCGCCTCCTGCGCGGAGCCGTGCTCGCTCAGCGGGAGAACGACTTCGTGCTCGCGGCGCGCTCGGTCGGCGTGCCCCGCTATCAGATCCTCGGCGCCCACATCCTCCCGAACGCGATCTCACCCGTGATCGTGCAGGGGACGCTCGCGCTCGCCACCGCCATCATCGACGCCGCCGGCCTCGGCTTCCTCGGCCTCGGCCCGCAAGATCCGTCCACGCCCGAGTGGGGAACGATGCTGACCAACACGGTGCGGTTCCTCCAGACCGCCCCGCACCTGGCGATCATTCCGGGGGTCGCGATCGTGATCACGGCAATCAGCATCAACCTGATCGGGGACGGGCTCCGCGAGGCTCTCGACCCGAAGCTGCGGGGCCGGGGCTAGTGGCCAGGCCGGACCCGCTCCTCTCTGTAGAGGAACTCAAGGTCCAGTTCTGGACCCGCCGCGGGACCATCCACGCGGTCAACGGAATCTCCTTCGACGTCGCGCCCGGCGAGACGCTGGGCATTGTGGGCGAATCGGGCTGCGGGAAGAGCGTCACCTCGCTCGCCCTGATGGGCATCCTCCCACGAGCGGGAAAGGTGACGAGCGGTACGGCCACGTTCGGCAACCAGGATCTGCTGAAGCTCTCCGATGCCCAGCTCCGCAAGATCCGCGGGCGCGAGATCGCGATGATCTTCCAGGATCCGATGACGAGCCTGAACCCGGTCCTGACGATCGGGCGGCAGATCCGCGAGGCCCTGGAGACCCACTTCGACATGGACAAGGCGGAGGCGAACAGGCGCGCGGCCGAGCTCATCGACCAGGTCGGGATCCCGAGCGCGAAGGCGCGGATCAAGGACTACCCGCACCAGTTCTCAGGCGGGATGCGCCAGCGCGCCATGATCGCCATGGCGCTCGCCTGCGAGCCGAAGCTCCTGATCGCCGACGAGCCGACCACGGCGCTCGACGTCACCATCCAGGCGCAGATCCTCAACCTCCTCCGCGAGCTCGTAGCTGGCCGCGACACGGCGCTGATCCTGATCACGCACGACCTTGGGGTCGTCGCCGGCAACTGCGAGCGTGTGAATGTGATGTACGGAGGCATGTTCATGGAGACCGGCACCGCCGACCAGATCTTCGCGCGCCCGCGCCACCCGTACACGCTCGGCCTCCTCCAGTCGATCCCGCGCCTCGACGCCACGCGCAAGGAGCGCCTCCACCCGATCCCGGGCGCGCCGCGAGACATGCTCAATCCGCCGAGCGCCTGCCCGTTCCAGCCGCGCTGCCGCTTCGAGGTGGAGCAATCTCGCGAGGAGGTGCCCGAGCTCCGCGAGATCGAGCCCGGCCACATGGTCGCCTGCTTCAACCCGGTGCCCGTGGAGGAGTGGCAGAAGTCACGGGCTGCCGCGGTCGGCTGAGCGCGGCTGACACACTGCCAGCGTGCAAGGCCTCTCCAAGGCCCAACAGATTCGCGCTTCGAGCGGCAGCGATGGGCACCCGAACATCCTGTTCCTGATGACCGACCAGCAGCGCTGGGACGCGCTCGGCTGCGTAGGCGGCTGGGTGCGGACACCCGCGTTAGACCGACTTGCCGACGAAGGCGTGCGCTTTTCGAACGCGTACACCAATTCTCCCGTGTGTATCCCCGCGCGAGCGAGCCTCGCGACCGGTCGCTATCCGCATAACACCGGCGTTTGGAAGAACGAGGCGTACACGCTGGCGGGGAACACGCCGACGTGGATGCGCGCGGTCCGCGACGCCGGATACAGCACCAGCGTGTTCGGAAAGATTCACCTACACCCGCAGCGGGGCGACCTACGCGACCGTGAGGATCTGGTCCGGTCTTGGGGCCTCGACCACGTCGACGAGATCGCCGGGCCGCGGGCCGCCACCGCCTGCCGATCCAACCTGAGAGACCGCTGGGAAGAGGCGGGCGTCTATGACGCCTATCGGGCCGACCTACGGGATAGGTACGCGACCAAGGCGTGGATCGCGAGACCCTCGCCGCTGCCGCTGGAGCTGTACGCCGACGTGTACGTCGGCCAGCAGGCGGCGGCCTATCTGCGCGCGTACGCAGGCCAGCAACCCTGGTGCTGCTGGGTGAGCTTTGGCGGCCCACACGAGCCGTGGGACGCGCCGGAGCCGTACGCCAGCCTCTATGACCCGGCCTCGATGCCCGAGCCGATCCATGCGATCGAGGACGGGCACGACCGTCCGCGAGGTCTCCTCGACGACAAGCTGGCGGATGGCGGCGTCCCCTTCGAGCCCGGCGACGTCGCCCGGCTGCGCGCTAACTACGCGGGCAACGTCACGCTGATAGACGACCAGATCTCCGACATCCTGAACGTGGTCGCCCAGCGGGGCGAGCTGGACCGGACTGTCGTGGCCTTCGTCTCCGACCACGGAGAAATGAACGGCGATCACAACCTTCTCTACAAGGCGAACTTCCTGAACCCAGCTGCACGTGTCCCGGTCATCCTCCGGCTGCCCCCATCCATGGGCGCCGCGGCCGGCGCTGTGTCTGACGCAATGGTCGAGCTGATGGATGTCGGCACGACGCTGGTCGATCTTGCCGGCGGCGAGCCCGTGGACGGCAGCCTCGCACGCAGCCTCATGCCGGTCATCGAGGACCCGTCGAGCCGCCACCGCGAGGTCGCCCTTTCTGAGCTGCGGCGGGAAGGGATGGTCGCTACTGCCGACTGGAAGCTCGCCATCAACCCCGGGGGCGAGGTCTACATGCTGCACGACCTCCACGCCGACCCGGTCGAAGCCCGAAATCTCGCGGGTCTACCCGAGTACGAGGAAGTCACCGAGAGCCTGTTGCCACGCCTTCGGCGTCGCATGAGCGAGGGCCCTCGCGCGAGGCCGCAGCGCTCCACATGGAGGCGAGTGAAGCGTGGCCTCTCCCGGCGACTGGGCAGGCTCAATCGGGTCGCTGAGCGGTGACCTCCGCGGTCGCTGCGCTGCGTCGTCCAGAGCGCGGATAGCCGTGCACGGCATGTCCCCGGTTAGGCGGCCTTCTGGCGAGCAGCGGCGCGACAATCTTCCTAAGCATCTTTCGAGGCGAGCGCTGACCGTTTGTCGAGCGCGGTCGGCATCTCGAGAACCTAGAAGAACGCCTCGATGGAGCTCACGATGTCGATCGAATCGACCCGAGCCCGGTCCGATCCACCGCCGCCACTTACCCGCTCTCGCAAGCCGTCGCGTGCGCGGAGCGTGTCGTCACCGAGGCCGCCGTCTATCCCGAACTCGCGTCCGGCGCCCCCGATAAGGAGGTCGTCGTCGGGCCCTCCGAAGAGAAAGTCCCGACCCCGGCCGCCACGGATCGTGTCCGCGCCCCCGCCCCCTTCGAGGTCATCGGAGCCGCCGCGCCCGTTGAGATGGTCCTCGCCACGGCCGCCGAAACAAAAGTCCTCGCCGGCGCCGCCGATGAAGACGTCATCGCCCGAGCCGCCATCACCGAACAATCCCCCGACGCCGGTCGAAGTGAACGTATCGTTCCCGCCCCTCCCGGCCGCGTCGACGTCAGTGAAGGTGTCGCCGGCCGACCCTCCGAGGACGATGTCGACGTCGGGCGAGACGTTGTCGCCTTCACCCGCCTCTCCGTCGTCGGCAACCCCGTTGCCGACGACGATCACGGGGTTTACTCGCGCCCTGTAGTCAACCTCGGCACCAATACCTCCCATTGTGTCCCCGCCCGCCCCTCCGTCGAGCAGAGCGAAAGCACTCACTGCTCTAAGGGTGTCGTCTCCCTGCCCGCCCCGGAGCAGGAGGTTGCACACAGCATCCTCCGACTCACATCCGGCACTGATCTCCAGCACATCGGCTCCGTCCTCACCATCAACGGTCGTTTCGGTGGAGAACTTGGGAGATATCGAGGCAAAGTCATTGAGATCGCCCAGGAAGATGTCCACCGTCGGAGTCTCTGCGAAGACGAGAGTGAACGCACAGAAGACCTCGCTCGAGTTGACCGCGGCGCATCCCGGGCCAGCCGTGATGGCTGCACCCAGGTCGATTACGCGATAGCCCCCAAACCCAAGAAGCAGCAGGAGGTGGTTAGCCTCGCCGCTCCCCGCGGTGAAGGTCAGATGGGGCCCGCCGGGATCGGGATCCTCGATCTGCGCAGTTCCTGCCCTCGCCAACGAAGGTGCGACGAGCGCAATGAGGCAAGCGATGATCGAGAGCCCAATGGCGCTCGAAAATCGACGTGATGCCTGCATCTGGAACCCCCTGACGGCGCGAGTCCCCAATATCTCTCCTTCCTCGAGGCAAGTCAAGATCCGCACAAGCCGTCGGCCCAACGTGACGCGCCTGCCCTAGAAACACCCGGTAGAAAGAACGGCCTGGTCTGCTTCGATCTCGCCGCAGCGGCGGGTTAACATCCGCCCCGATGCTTCGTGAGTCGAAGCCTGTACAGGCGGTTCGCCGGAGCCCGCGCTTCCGGCAGATCACGAACCGACTCCGAGTTTTCCCCTCGTTTCTCATCATCGGCACCCAGCCGGCGGGGACGCGGTCACTCTTCAACGCGCTTCGTCAACACCCCGACATCGTCGGACAGCGGGAGCTCTACTTCTTCGACCAGAGGTTTTCGAACGGCGTCGACTGGTACCGCTCGTTCTTCCCGCTTTCGACCAGTCGGTTCGCTTACCGGCTTCGGGGCGGCGACCTCGTCGCCGGTGAGTCGGCACCCACGTACCTGTTTCACCCGGACGTTCCCGAGCGAGTAGCGCAGGTGCTCCCCGACGTGGCGTTGATCGCGCTGCTTCGAGATCCGATCGAGCGCGCCTATTGGCACTACGAATCGTTGCGGCTCAAGGGACTGGAGCCGCTCTCGTTTGCCGAGGCCCTCGCGGCCGAGGGTCAGCGGGCGGTCGAGGAAGAGAAACGTGTCGTCGATCCGCACGACTGGAAGCCCCACGAGCAGTATGGGTACGCCGGGCGCGGGCTCTACGCGGATCAACTCGAGCGCTGGTTCGCCTTCTTTCCAAGGAACCGATTCCTCGTTCGGGGCGCCGAGGACTACGCCGCGGAGCCAGCCACGATCTACGAGGAGGTGCTCGCTTTTCTCGAGGTCCGTAACCGACGCCTCCAGAGATTTCCAGAGGTGGACTGGATGACACCGGCACCGATAGATCCGGCGCTCCGGAGCCAGCTCGAAGAACGCTTCGCCGAGCCGAACGCCAGGCTCGCCAGCCTGCTCGACCAAGAGTTCCGCTGGGGCGGAGCGGCTACGCTGAGCACGCCGGCAAGGGACGAGACGGCGGCGCGCTAACGCCTCAGGCGGCGACGCGAGAAACCGGGGGATCCCGCCAGCGAGGTGAGGCGCTCGAGCGTGGAAGGAGGTGACGGGACATCGCCTCGCCGCAAGTCCTCGCCTAGTTCGAGGAGCGCATAGTCGTCCGCATACCACTCGCGCAGAGCGCGCACGCCCTTCGTGCTGATCTCGCGCTCGTCCGTGTGAGTGCTGCGATGCGCAAGGACGGCATCATCCGGCAACATCTGCTCCCTGGGCAGCTCGAGCAACTCCTTCAGTCTCTCCCAGTCGTCGTCCAGGGTCTCCTGTCTCGCCACGTACAGGACTTTTCTGATGTGCTTGCGCATGTACTTCGGCGTGCCGGTCCAATGAGTCATGGGCCACTGCACGTGACCGATCGCCTGCATTGCAAACTCCGCGCGTTCCCGTTGCTCTCCGGACGGCTCGGCCAGCGCATCGGCCAGCGACTGGGGTGTCGGAAACCACTCAAACGACTGGCGCTCGCGCGCCGTCCACTCGATGAAGTGCCGAGGGGCGCCTCGACGTAGGCGGCTGTAAAACGAAGACACAAAGCGAGTGACGGGATCGCGAAGTGGGATGACGGCCAGGTCGTCGGCACCGACGTCGCGAAAGCGGAATCGATGATCATGGCCCCAGATCTCGCCCCATGGGGTAACCAGTTGCCCGCCCGCCCTGACTCGGGATGCGCGGAGGGCGTACCGCAGCGCGGTTCCACCCGCTTTCGATACGTGGATGAAATGAACAGCCATTTCGGCTTGCGCAGTCTAGCCCTGAGATCACTATGGGTCACTGAGGGCGGCGCGCACCAACCCGCGGCGGTGACTGTTGACCGACGCGAACCGCATGCACGACACTGGCTCGCACTCGCTTGCGAATATTCCGGCCCAATAGCCCATGAGTGCCAATGAAAACTTGGTCGAAGTCGAGAACCTGAAAGTCTGGTTCCCGATCAAGAGCGGCATCGTCCTCGACCGCCACATCGGCGACATCAAGGCCGTCGACGACGTCAGCTTCGAGATCCGCCGCGGCGAGACGCTCGGGCTCGTCGGCGAGTCCGGCTGCGGGAAGTCCACGGTCGGCCGCACGCTTCTGCGCCTCTACGAGCCGACCGCCGGCACGATCCGCTTCGACGGCCAGGACATCACCAACCTCGGCGAGCGTGAGCTACGCCCGCTGCGCCGGCGGATGCAGATGGTCTTCCAGGATCCGTTCGCCTCGCTCAACCCCCGCCATTCGGTCGGGCGCATCGTCGGCGAGCCGCTCCGCGTGCACCACCTGACCAAGGGCAAGGGAGTGGGGAAGCGCGTGCGCGAGCTCCTCGAGATCGTCGGTCTCCCTGCCGACGCCGGCGGCCGCTACCCGCACGAGTTCTCGGGCGGCCAGCGCCAGCGCATCGGGCTCGCTCGCTCGCTCGCCCTGAACCCCGACTTCATCGTCTGCGACGAGCCGGTCTCGGCCCTCGACGTCTCGATCCAGGCTCAGATCATCAACCTGCTCGAAGGGCTCCAGAGCGACTTCGACCTCACCTACCTCTTCATCGCGCACGACCTCGCCGTCGTTCGCCACATCTCCGACCGGATCGCCGTCATGTACCTCGGCTGGATCGTCGAGGTCTCGCCCGCGGAGGAGCTCTACGACAACCCGCTCCACCCGTACACGATCTCGCTCCTCTCGGCCGTGCCGATTCCCGACCCGTCCGTGGAGAAGCAGCGCGAGACGATCCTGCTCGCCGGTGACCTGCCGAGCCCCGCGAACCCGCCGCCGGGCTGCCGTTTTCACACGCGCTGCCCGTACGTGCAGCCGACACGCTGCCGTGACGAGGTGCCCCCCTTGCGGAAGCTCTCCAGCGGCCACATGGCCGCCTGCCACTGGGCCGAGGACATCAAGGAGGGCAAGATCGAGCCCAAGCAGCAGGAAGCCGTCTTCGACCCAGGCGTGCTCGAGCCCGCCTGGGAGCCCCCGCCCGTCTAGGCACCTGCCTCCCGGCCTCCACTAAGCGCATTCTTCACGGATTCCCTCGCGCCGTTAGAGTCCTCGCGCGGGGGCCTCGGCACCAGGCAACATCCCTCGCGAGGGCTCCCTGTACCGGGAAGAGGAGGGGATATGAGTAGAGCAAGGAGCTGGTGGATACTCGCGGCCGCTGCTTTGGCCGTCACCGTCGTGGTGGCGCCGATTGCGGGAGGGGCGCCTGCGGCGAACGAGGGTCCGGCCGTTTTGGTCTCGGGCGCCAGCCCGATCGCGGGCTGTCTCGGAGACCAGGCGAACTCGGGGACGAACTTCCCCGACAGCGAGATCGAGCCGTGGGTCTCGTTGAATCCGGCCAACACTGGCAATCTGATCGGCGCCTGGCAGCAGGACCGCTGGAACAACGGAGGCTCGCGGGGCATCGTCACCGCACGCAGCCTCGACGGGGGCCTGACGTGGACTACGAATCCGAACACGAAGTCCTCGATCTGCACAGGCGGAACGCCAGCAAACGGCGGCAACTATGAGCGGGCCTCGGACCCCTGGGTCGACTTCTCGCCCAACGGGACCGCCTACCTCATGACCCTGTCGGTCGACACGAACCCTGGCGGCTTCGGCACGAGCCCGAACGCGATGCTCTTGATGCGGTCCACCGACGGCGGGGCAACTTGGGGCAATCCGATCACGCTCAAGCGGGACGAAAACCCCAACGTTCTCAACGACAAGAACACGCTCACAGCCGATCCGAACGACTCGAGCTTCGTCTACGCGATCTGGGACCGGCTCGTGTCGCCGCCCGGCGAGACACCGAACCCGAACGCGTTCGAGAACGCGCCCGCGTTCCGCGGCCCGATCTGGTTCTCGCGGACGACGAACGGCGGCACGAGTTGGGAGACCGCCCGGCAGATCCACAACCCGGGCACGCTCAACCAGACGATCGGAAACCAGATCGTTGTGTTGCCTGACAACACACAGTTCAACGGTGAGCTCGTCGATGTCTTCGACATGATCCAGAACATCGCCGGTCGGCCGCCCGGCCGCGGCTTCAGCCTCCAGGTCATCCGCTCGACCGACCTAGGAGCGACATGGTCGAAGAAGGCGATCACCATCGACCGGCACAACACGTTCCAAGGCCTGGTGGTCGATCCGGACGACCCGAATGCTGCAACTCGGCCCGTCCGGACGGGCGACATCATCCCGCAGATCACGGTCGACCCGAACAGCGGGGCGATCTATGTCGTCTTCCAGGACTCTCGGTTCGGCCCACGGAGCAGCATCGGGTTCACGCAATCGCTCGACGGCGGGCTGACCTGGTCGTCGACGATCAAGATCAACAAGACGCCGACGAACATCAGCGTCGGCAACCAGCAAGCGTTCAACCCGGTAGCCACCGTGCTGGACGATGGGACCGTCGGCGTGCGCTACTCCGACTTCCGCAACAACACTCCGGACGTCGCCATGCTCGGCACGGACGAGTTCATCATCCACTGCCATCCGACGACCCCGACCGCCTGCACGAACGCGGCGAACTGGGGTGCCGAAGTCAGGTTGACGGACGTCTCGTACAACATGCGCCAGGCGCCCTTCGCACGTGGCTGGTTCGTCGGCGACTACGTCGGCATGGACACGGACGGCCAGGACTTCCTGCCGTTCTGGTCGCAGCCCGCGGGAGATCCGGCGAGCACCTTCGTCCGCCGCGTCGGCTTGGTGCCTTAGCGGAGCATCCCTCAACCAACAAGCTGGAGCGTCCCGGGCAGATGCCCGGGACGCTCTGTCTTGACTGACGTTTTCGCGTCACCGGCGGCGACTTGCTGCGGAGACGGAGCATTGCGCAGGTTTTCGCAGTTACCGGCGTCTTGTAACGGAATGAACGGTCACAAGGCCTCCCTCGAACGAGGGTGAGGAACCCCTTGCAAACGGGCGATATTCGGTGCAATGGACGCTGCCGAGCGTAAGGACATCCTGAGCCGATATCTGGACCACGCGCGTCGCTTCGACGAAGCGGCCGCGCGCCACACCGCCGGCGGGCAGGAGGCTGAGGTCATCGCGCTCCAGCCGCCGCTGCGCGAGCTCGAGCAGGAGCCGACCATGCGCGAGATCGAGGTCTTGCAGCTCATCTCCGACGGCCTCGTGAACCGCGAGATCGGCCAGCGCCTCTACCTCTCCGAAGAAACCGTGAAGTCGCACGTACGCCACCTGCTCGCCAAGCTCCAGGCCCGGAGCAGGGCGCACGCGGTCGCAATCGGCTTCAGGCGCAACCTGATCGCCTAAGCGATCAGGTTTTTCCACACCTCCCACAGCCCTGTTGATAGATCCCTCAACAGAGGGATGTCTCTCGCTGTGGAAATCCTAAGACTTTGTGAGCTTTACCAGCTCTTACCGGAGCGAATACCTGCGCCGAGCGCAAGTGCAAGGAGGCTCACAACGCGAGTTTCCCAGTGCAACAACACCAGCCACCTCTCAGAAACGGGGGGACAACGGCACGGGAAGCTTATACCCCTTTTGGGGGAGAGTTCAAGAGATCGTGACACTTAGTTACAAACTCGTATCGAGCCGGACTTACGGCCCTTGGGGAGGGCTTCAATGGTTCGCGACGTCCCTAGCGCTGATGGCGGTCGCCCTCGCAGCGCTCCTTGTGCACTCAGAGAGAGAGCTCGGCGCGCCGCTGTGGATCGTCGCTGCGCTTTGCGCGGTAGCGCTCCTTGCCGAGAGGCAGAGTGTTCACATCACTGCGACGACGCAAATGTCAGTCTCTGCGTTGCCAATTCTTTTCGCCGCTGTGGTGTACGGGCCTCTCCCGGCGATGGTCGTGGCGGCGTCTGCCCTCATGCTCGACTGCGGCCGCCCGTATACGCGCTGGGTGATCTGGACCTTCTCTCGGTCGCTCGTGGGAGGCCTCGCAGGTGTGTCGGCGAGCCTACTGATAAGTGAGGAGACGTCCTTCGGCGGCCTTGTGGTCGCGGTAGCTGCAGCGTCAATCACTGAGGCGGTCGGCGACATCGTGTTGAACGCAATCACGATCGCGCTGAGGCGAAGCGGCTCATTTAGAGATACCGCTCACGCAATGGCGAGGCTCATGCTGAGCACTGTCCCCCTGTATACGCCAGTCCTTGCAGCGCTCGCCTATTCCTATCGCGAGCTCTCGCCGTGGACTGTTCTGCTCTTCTTCGTCCCCGCTCTCGCTGCTCAAAGGCTCTTGACCATGTACCAGGAGCAAGCGCGCCTCGTGGCGGACTTGGGCGCAGTCAACCAGCGGCTGGAGCGGGCCGGCCTGTCATTTGCCGGTGCCCTCGTGGCTGCTCTCGACGCGAGGGATCAATACACGGCCGGACATTCAGCCGTCGTGGCCGTTTACGCCCGAGATATCGCTGAACGACTACAGCTCGGCGAGGAGGAACAGCAACTCGCACATCTTTGCGGTCTACTTCACGACATCGGCAAAGTGGGCTTGCCAGCCGGCCTGCTCGAGAAACCAGGCGCGCTCACACTAGAAGAGCGGCGGCGAATGGAAGAGCACTCGGTGATCGGTGAGCGGATTCTTTCGAAGGTTGAGGACTACGCGGAAATTGCGAAAATCGTTCGGCACCATCACGAGAGAATGGACGGGAATGGCTATCCCGACGGCCTTAGTGAGGGAGACATCCCGGTTATTTCCCGTATCATCGGCGTAGCGGATGCCTACAACGCGATGACCTCGGGTCGGCCTTACAGGGATGCGATGCCGAGTCGGGTCGCACGTCTCCGATTGGCACAAGCAGTCGGAAGCCAGTTCGACACAACCGTGGTTGCCGCCTTCGAGGCTATCCTCGCTCAAGCAAGCGACTCCTATCTCGCGGGGGCACGGGCAGACTTCGCGCTTGAGGCTCAGCGTCATCCTGTGCTTGCAACACAAATCGCACTGGGCTTCGCCTAATCCCAGTTGCCCAGCCGGCTTTGGGCTTGCAGGGCCGCTTGGAGCCGGGTCTTGGCTCCGAGCTTCTTGAGAATGTGTTGCACGTGAACCTTTGCTGTGCTGAGGCTGATGAAAAGCCGCTCGGCAATCTCAGCGTTCGATAGCCCGGCCGCTAGTAACGCTAGAACCTCCTGTTCGCGTGCCGTTAGCGGCACCATAAGGTCGCGGCCCCTGCTTGCGGTGCTGCTACGCCCGACACTCGCAGCGGATTGATCATTCGCACGTTTCATAACGCGGGCGATGTTCGAGGCCGAAGGACCTTCCTGCGGTAACAATTCGAGGATAGGGGGATGTGCACGATAGGCGAGCACCAGGGCATCCTCGAAGACGGCATCCGCAACGTCGGCCGTAAGCAGAGATGCCTCCCGACGAGCCTTGTCGCGGTCCGTCGCCTGCAGCACGACGAGGTCAGCAAACCCGGAGAAAAAGCGTGCTTCGATCGCGGTTGTCAGGTGACGCGCCGCCTGAGCGCATGAAGTGGCTAGGGAGGGGTCGCCAGCCGCCGCAGCGGCCAGGGCAAGAACCCCCAAATATTCTCCTTGCGCGGCCGGAACGGGTATGTGCTCGGCGAAGTTCGGACCGTGACCCCGCATGGCTTCGTGCGGTTTGCCCCGCGCAAGGGCCACGCGCATGAAGGTGATTTCGGCCGTACAACGCAGGTAGTGGTTGTCCTGTTCCTCTGCGACGGCAGCCAATTCCCGAAGGGATTGATGCGCTGACCTAAAGGCACGGAGTCCCGCGTGAGCAAGGGTAAGGGTTGCGAGGCAATAACCCTTAGCGAAGTCGAAGCCGAGCCGCCTGCATTCGTTGAGCGCGGTACTAGCGAGTGCAGCACCGCGCTCGTAATCCGCGTGTGCGACACAAAGATAACTTCCGTTCGCAAACAGAGTAGTGCGAGCCATGGGATCCGTCGCATGGGATGCGAGTGGGATAAGCGGAGACGACGTTTCCCACAGGCCAGCGAAGGAACCGTGGGCCGCACCGGCCGCCTGCCGGCCGACCGCCACTCGCAAACGAGTGTCGAGGTCGTCGTCTTGGAAGGCCATTGTCTCGAGTTCGGCTAGATGCTGCTCGGCGCCCGCCAGCCCCAGCTCGTTCTCAGTCATGAACAGACCCCACAACGCGTGCTTGAGGTCATCAGCATCGCTGGCGAATTCCCTTGCACGACGGTGAAATTGAACGGCTTGTTTGCTTCCGGTTCCGAGATAGAGGGCTTGGCCAGCGAGGAAATAGGCGCGAGAGGTGTATTGATCTCCGGAAGTCAGCCGACTCGCAAGGTCTTTTGCGATCGCGGCAGCGTCGGCGAGTTGACCCTTGCGAATGAGGATTTCGACTTTTGCGAGAATGGCGCCCGGGGTGCGAATCGCTGCGGGGCCGCATTCGTGAAACCACCGCTCGAGCGTCTCGATTCGTCCCGACGCGAGCATGTTCGCAGTGGCGTCAACGAGGATTGCGACGGCAAGATCCGGTTCCTGCGCCTGGAATGCGAGCTCAAACGCGTCTTCCCAGGATTCTGTTTCGCGGGAAAGTGAAATTGCCCGTCCCGTGAGCTCGAAATACGTCTCGGGAGCGGATGCCTCCAACCTTTGCCGCAGGAACGAGCGCAGAAGCGGATGGAAGCGAAGCTGCTCGCCCGCCGGGTGGAGGAGGCCCTCCTCAGCCAGGCCCGCCAAGGTCGGTTCGGGGTCCTCGATTCCAAGAACCTCGCGAGCGATTCGAGCGTCGACCGTGGCCGGGACGGACGCGAGCAGCATGAACCGCTCGACCTCGGGCGGCTCTCGACGGACTACTTCCTCGGCGAAGTAGCGGTAAAGCGCCTCGGAGACTCGCTCGCCGGGAATTTCGCGAGAAGCCGTCAACGCGGCCAGGCCGATGAGCGCCGGCCAACCCTCGGCTTGAGTGACGAGAGCACGAACGGATTCGCTGGACCGATCATCTCCCAGCACGCGCCCGGCTTCTTCGGCGTTCATGGCGAGCTGGTCACGCCCGATCTCGGCGATCTCGCCGTAGAGGATTCGTCTTGCCGAGGCCCATCGCGGACGGCGCCGACTCGTGACCAGCACTCGCAGCTGCGGAGCGAGCGTGAGCAGCCAATCAAAGAAATCCTCGACCGGAGCTGAATCCGCGACGAGGTGGTAGTCATCGATTACGACAAGCGCGCTCTCCGGCCACTCTGCGAGATCCTCGGCCAGCAGTTCCGCCAACGGCCGCGCGGCCCGCTCAGGAGTGTCCGCCACTCGCAGGCGTTGCTTGAGTCGGTCGCCCGCGCCTGGCAGAAGGGAAATAACCAGGTCAGCCAGGCCGGCGGAAAACGCGGCGACGTCTGCGGACGCACTTGTGGCGCGGTACCAGAACACGTCGTCGCGGCCCTGGAGCCATTCGGTGGCCAATGTCGTCTTGCCGTAACCGGCTGGGCCAGTGATGACGATCGCCTGCGCGCGGCTCTCGTCCAACAGTCGCGTGAGTCGAGGCCGCCGCGCATGGCGCCGGAAAAGCGGCGGGTGAACCGTTTCGACTGCGGCTTGCATCGCCCCTTGCCCTCCGCGCCCGGGTGTACGACATTAGCGCGATACGCAGTCAAGTTCCATCGTCGGAAAGCGACGAGGAATGTGGATCGACTAGCTAATAACGCCGAGCGCCGACGTACGTCGAGCTGTACCAAGAATCGCCGAGGCTCGAGATCTTGACCACGTCGCCCGTGTGCGGCGAATGGACGAAGCGGCCGCCGCCGATGTAGATCCCGTTGTGCGAGGCGCCGTTGAAGAAGACGGCGTCCCCGGGCTGGAGCGCGCTGCGCGGCACGAAGCGGCCGAGGCGGAACTGCATGTACGAGCTGTGCGGGAGGTACACGCCGACCTTGGCGAAGACGTACATGAGGAAGCCGGAGCAGTCGAAGCCGGAGGGTGAGGCGCCGCCCCAGTGGTAGGGGACACCGAGGTAGCGGAGCGCGATCCCCACGACGCCTCCGTGCGTGGAAGGCGGCGGGCTCGCGGGCGGGGGGCTCG
>Ga0209874_1000041_pt1 | contig 29279 bp, 29 predicted proteins | sample GWRWN1_20_30_FD_187216 | JGI IMG/M metagenome (GOLD analysis project Ga0209874, IMG submission 187216) | Riverbed sediment microbial communities from areas with no vegetation in Columbia River, Washington, USA - GW-RW N1_20_30 (SPAdes)... | ecosystem: Environmental > Aquatic > Freshwater > River... | reverse complement strand
CTCAAGATCGGATTCGTCGGAACCCGAACGGCCCAGCCCGCGGCCATGGTCGACTTTTTCGAGCGTGCCCTCGCACTTCGGCCCATGCACGGCGGTGACGACATGTGGGCATTCCGGCTGCCGGACGGCAGCATCGCCGAGGTGTTCGGACCCACGCAGAACGACCACTTCACGACCGGGCCGGTGGTGGAGTTCCTGGTCGAGGATGTGGCGGCCGCGACCGAGGAGCTCCGCGCTGCCGGCGTCCCCATCCTGCTCGGCCCCGTTCGATCGGACGAGGTGGGTCTCACCTGGACCCACTTCAGGGCCCCGGACGGCAACGTCTACGGCGTGATCGAGATGGACGAGGCTCCCAGCGCATGACGGTTATCGCGTCCGATCGTGTTCGTCGGCCAGCGTCCGCTCGAGCCGATCCAGGAACGGGGCCTGTGCGGCCTTGATCTTCTGGCGGGCATCGCCCAGGCCGAACCACTCGACGCGATCGATCTCGGGGAACTCCCGCGTGCGTCCGGATCGGGGAGGCCACTCCATCTCGAAGGAGTTGCTCACGGCGGTCTCCGGGTCGAGATCTCCCTCCACCGCCCAGGCCATGACGCGCTTGCCGGACTTCTGACGGATCTCGCCGAGCTCGATCGCCAGACCCTCCGGCGGCGGATGTCCCGTCTCCTCCTCGAACTCGCGCCGGGCGACGGCCAGCAGGTCCTCGCCCGGATCCGCCTCGCCCTTCAGCACGGTCCAATGGTCCGCGTCCTTGCCCGCGAAATACGGGCCTCCCGGGTGGCCGAGCAGCACCTCGAGGCGACCCGCCCGCTCGCGCCACAGCAGGATGCCCGCACTGGTGCGGCCGGATTTGTCGACCTTCGGCTTTCGGGGGCGCGCCATCTGGTTCGCCGGACCGAAGAGGCGCGCTCAGGCCCTGGACTTGGCGCGAGTCTTGACGATCGCCCGGATCGTGAGCAGCGCCACGACGGCGACGACCTGGGCTCCGAGGATGACCTTGTTGAGATCGACGGCGGGCCGCCACATCACCTCGTCGCCCCTGATGAGGAACGCCCCGACAGGCCGGGCGTTGAGGCCGAAACCGCTGCCCGAGCCCTTGCCCTGGCCATCGGGACCCTCCCCGCCTCCTCCTCCGGCGCCACCCTGAACCCTGGCGGCGGGGATCACGGTCACGCCGTTCTTCTCATAGGGTTCGCCGAACACGCGCTTGACGGTGAGCGTGTCCCTGGCCTGCGATATCACGTCGTTGACCTCCATGGCGGCCTCCTTCCCGCTTCCTCCGTCCTCCCATCTTGCACCCTCGCGAGCGTTTCCCGCAGTCGGATCTTCGCGCCGACGATGCGTCGCACACCGACCTAGTTCCGCGAGCCTGACGGACACCTGCGCTCCGAGCGGGATCCCTGTCTTGCGGGGATCGGCGGGCCGTTCGACACTGCCGAGATGCGGTCCCCCACGTGCGCACACGACGGGCTTCGCGCACGCGCCTACCGAACGGGCCCCCTCGTGGCCGTGCTGGTGCTCGTCATCGCGGCATCCTGTACTTCCGAGCCGCAGCGGCGGGACCTTCCCGACGTCGACGTCGACGTGTCGGCGGACCCGACGACCGACGCACCCTCCGCCGGCCCCACGCCAACCGTCGCATCGGAGGTCGCTGGCCTCCCCGGTCGACTCGCGATTCTGAACGCCGCGGGCGACCTGGTGACGATGGATCCGGACGGTTCGGACGCGCTCATTCTCGACGAGGTCGAGGCCGGTCGGAGCCAGGTCCGGCAACCGACGTGGTCACCCGACGGTCGGAGCGTCGGGTGGGTCCACCTCGAGATCACGGAAGCGGGCGCGCTTTCGGCCGCCGTCGCCACGTCCACGCGGAGCGGGACGAGGCCGACGGAAGCCCGGACCGCGGTCGTCCCCTTCTACCTGTCATGGGACCCGACGTCGTCCCGGATCGCCTACCTCGGGTCGCCGAGCGAGGACGCGATCGAGCTCGGCATCCTGGAGATCGGCGGTCGGAGCGCGGGCGCCCCGCTCGACACCGGCCGGCCGTTCTACCTCTCGTGGGGACCGAACGGCGACCAGCTGCTCGTGCACGTCGGCGAGGACCGACTCGAGCGGCTCGACCTCGACGGCTCGCTGACGACGGTCGCCGAACGACCGGGCACCTTCTCCGCGCCGGTGTGGACCGCGGACGGCCGGACCTTCGTCTACGCCTCCATCGACGCGGGCGATCAGCAGCTCGTCGTGCGGGGCGTCGACGCCGGGAGGGAACGGACCCTCGTCCCGTACGACGGGTTGATCGCCTTCGTGGTGAGTCCGGACGGCGAGCGGATCGCGTTCCAGGTGCTCGAGCCCGAGCGCGCGCTCCCGCTCTCGGTCATCGACGTCGGTACCGGCGGGACCGTCGAGATCACCGATCACGCCATCGCGTCGTTCTTCTGGAGCCCCGACGGCCAACGCCTGCTGTACCTGGACCCTGGCAGGCGCGATGGGGAGCTGCCCTGGTTTCGATGGGGTCTGTGGGACGGGACGTCCTCGTTCCTCACTCCGCGCTTCGTCCCGAGCGAGCTGATCGCGGTCGGTTACCTGCAGTTCTTCGAGCAGTACGCGCAGAGCATGAGCCTGTGGTCGCCCGACAGCCGCGCGTTCGCGTACCCCGGTGTGAACGAGGACGGTGAGGAGGGGATCTGGATCCAGTCAGCCCGGCCCGACCGCGCTCCGGTCCTCGTCGCCGAGGGCGACTTCGTGGCGTGGTCGCCTGTCTAACGAGTGCCGCACTCACCCATCGCCTGCGCCTTCGGGCTCGGGCCCCAGCACCACGTGTTTGACGCGATGGAACAGCAGCGAGCAGGCGAGCAGGAGCGCCCCGATGCCGGCGAACGACACGATCCGGTGGACCGGCCCGATCGACCACAGGTCGCCCCCCACCATCTTGATCAGGGTGACGCCGAAGATGCCGATGGCGAGCAATCGCGCTGACTTCAGGCGGGCCGCGATCCCGATCGCGAGCAGCACGGCGGCGTACGCCGCCCAGATGGCCGAGATGCTGAAGGTCAGCACGCGGACCGACTCGACGGCGCCTTGCGCCTCGAGGCTCAGCCAGATGAGGGTGAGGAGGTTCGCCGCGACGCCCGCGACGGCGGCATGCTGGCGTTCGGCCGGAAGCCGGGACGTCACGAAGGCCACGGCGTACAGGACCGCGATCACGCACACGTAGACCAGCGCCTGCTCCGAGAGGAGCAAGCGCCCGGGGAGGAAGTCCTCGAACGAGTACAGCGTTGCGACGACCGAGAGCGCGACGACGCCCGCGCCGGCAAGCCGGGTCGGGGTGGAGCGGACGCGGTAGCCGATCAACGTCAGCCCGAGGCCCTCCGCCGCCCACAGCGCGGGCAGCCAGGTCGGGTCGGCCTCGAGGAAGATCCATAGCGTCAACAGCGCCACGGCAACTCCCAACGCGCCAAGACGGAGCAGGCGGTCCCTCTCGGCGATCCCGAACGCCGCCAGGCCTTGTCCGAGGAAGACGAAGGAGAGCGTCAGCGTGAACGGGCCGGTCTGATCCGCGGAGAGGTTCGCGAACGAGACGGCGTAGTAGACCGCGGCGTTCGTCGTCATCTGGATCACGTCCGCGGGCTGGCTCGGACGCCCACGAACCACGCTCCGGAGGTACGGGAGCGATCCGAAGAGGACGAAGATCGTCGTCGCGAAGATCATCGCCCGATCGCCGGAGGCCTGCGCGAGCCCATAGAGCGTCCACGACCCCGCGAACGCGACCTTGTCCAGGAGGTGCCAACGCCGCACGGAGGCCAGTGCGAAGACCCCGAGGTCGAGCGCGACCGTGTAGGCATACACGCCCTCGGCATCGATCGCCCCCCGTCCCACCACGATGGGGTTGAGGAAACCGCCGAGCGTGGCGAGCACGGCGAGCGCCATGGAGTCCTGGCGAAGGGCGAGACCCGCGGCCGCGGTCGTGACCCCGACGAGCAGCGCGAAGGCGACGGGGGCCGGGACCATGTCGTACAGATCGAAGGAAGCCCACACGGTCAGATAGAGGACGGCCACGCCACCGCCGGTCACGGCCTGCGCGTACGTGGCCCAGCCGCGGCGCTTCGTCGCCTCCCCAAGGAGGAGAAGGAGGACGCCGATCGCGATCCCCGACGCCACGCGCGCCCCCGGGCCGATCCACCCCCGATCCACCGCGTAGCGGAAGCCGAACCCGGCGCCGAGCAACAGAGCCAGCGCCCCCAGCCGCGGGAACCACGTGCCCACGACGCTCTCCTCGAGGTCGGGGGCGTCGGGGACGGGCTCGCTCAAGACCGGGTCCCCCGTGGACCACACCCCTGCCGGCAACGGCGGTGTGGCGACTGGTGTGGCTGGAGCCGGCGGCACGAACGTGGCGGGCTCGGTGGCAGCGAAGGCCGGTCGCCCGCCTGGCGACGTCCGCTTCAGCTCCTCCACGTCCCGCTCCAGACGCTCGAAGCGTTCGATCAGCCGATCGAGATCCGTGTTCATCGTCCTCACCCGTTCCCAGTTCGGTTCACCCAGGCAGCTTGGGCCGGATGAGGGAGGCAGACCAGACGCGAACGTCCCCGGTTCGAGGGTGGAAAGATCCCGATCTCCGGCTGGGGACTTTCGGCAAGCGACTACTCGGGAGCCTTGTCGAGGCCTCGCTGGATCGCGAAGCGCATCAGCTCGTAACGCTTGCGAAGCTGAAGCTTCGTGAGGATGTTCTGGACGTGGTTCTGGACCGTCTTGACCGAGATGAACAGCTTGCCGGCGATCTCTCGGTACGTGTAGCCCTTCGCCACGAGCTTCAAGACCTCGTTCTCCCGTGGGGTGAGGCCCGGGACGCCTGGGTCGGGGGCGGCCACCCGCCGGAACTCGGAAAGGACCATCCCGGCCAGCGATGGGGTGAACACCGGCTCACCGTCGCGAACGCGCCGGACCGCGTTCACGATCTCGCCCGCGGTCGAGCCCTTCAGCAGATAGCCCGTCGCGCCGACCTTCACGGCCTCCAGGACGTCGGCCTCCTCTCCGGAGGCCGACAGCACGACCACCTTGACGTGCGGTGATTCCTCCACGATGGCGCGGATCGCCTCCACGCCCGGGACGGTGGGGAGCTGAAGGTCCATCAGGATGACCTCCGGCATCGATTCGCGGGCTCGCTCGATCGCCTCGCCTCCATCCGAGGCCTCGGCGACCACCGCGGCGACGCCGGAGGACTCCAGATCGTTGCGGATCCCGTCGCGCCAGACGGGATGGTCGTCCACCACCATGACCCGGATCGGTTCCTCCGTGAGTGGCTCGTCCCCCGTCATCCGGTCCGGCCCTTCGTCGCTCATAGACGTCCCTCGTCGACGGCGCGGTCGGCCCTCAGCCCATGCTCGGGGATCAGGAACTCGACTTCGGTCCCCGCCCCGGGCGCGGAGCGCACGATCATCCGCCCGCCCAGATCCTCGATCCGGCCCTTCATGCTCTGCAGGAGGCCGAACTTCCCCCGGCTCCGGAGGCCGTCCTCCTCGTAGACGAACCCGACGCCGTCGTCGCGGACGGTGACGACCAGCCCCTGCTCCCCCTCCTCGGCGAACACGACGGCACGGGTGGCCCGCGCGTGCCGGACCACGTTCTCGAGCGCCTGGCGGACCGCCGCCGTCACCTCGTCGATCTCGTGTTCGGGGAGCCAGATCGGCCCGAGCGCCGTCACCGTCACCGGCACCTCCCCAACCGCCCTGGCGTCGGCGTCGAGGGCGACCCGGAGGGAGGCCCGTTCCTTGGGGGGTTCCTCGGGCTCGCGCTGGATGAGGGCTCGGAGCGCCCGCTCCTGCTCCGCCGCCATGTCCGCCAGGCGCAGGACCTCCGGGCCCGGCACCGAGGCCTCCGCGCCGAGCTCGTGCCCCCGCTTGTTGACCCACGCCAGCGCCTGAAGCACTGAGTCGTGGATCTGGCGTCCCATCGTGGCGTGCTCGGACAATCGAGCCACGCGTTCCCGTTCCCTCAGGACCTCGTCCTGCGCCCGACGGAGCTCCCGCGAGGCACGTCCCAGGGCCCGAGAGATGAGCCCCATCGCGCCCCCGGCGGCGATGTAGTACACGACCCCGTTTCCGACACCCCAGATCTCGGCGCCGGTTGCGTCGGCGGGGGAGACGCCGTTGATGGGGCGGCTGAGCGTGAGCGCGACGGAAAGCGCGAGCCCGGCGGCGAGCCCCGGGCCCACCCCCCGCGCCGCGCCCCAGGTGAGGGCGGCGCAGACCGGGTAGGCGGTGGCGAAGAAGGGATGCTCGCCGACCGTGTACCCCTCGCGCATGACGATCCCCGATATGAGGAGGAGCCCGATGCACACGCCGAGGTCGAGCCACCGTGTTAGCGGGCGGTCCCATCCGGGGGTCACCGAGAGCCACAGCGTCCAGAGGCCGGTCGCCCCGAGGACCAGCCACGCGACCGCCGGCCGGCGGAACTCCCCCGCGGCGCCGATCGCCAGGAGCACCATCCACACGAAGGCAGCCCAGCGATACGCGAGGATGCCCAACCAGAGGCCCCGCCGGCCGGGCTGCGGCGGGAGCGGCGGGCGTTCGTCGGACGATGTGGCGACCAGGGCCGACCTCCCGGCCGAGCCTAGCGAGCCTCCATCGGCACGGTCAACGGCCGCCGATGGCGTTCCAGCTGAAGCGCGGCCTTCGCTGCAGACAGTTTCCGAGCGCACGCGATCCCGTTTTCGGTATCGGGCGCCTGAAGGATCTGCACCACCACGCCCAGGAGATGTCGACGTGTTACGATACATCGCGACCCATCGACGAGAGGTCGCAAGGAGCGGATCATGCGCCATCCGAGGCACCCGCACCACCACGACTCGCCCTTCGGGGGTCGGCACTGGGAGAAGGGCTGGTTCGGCGGCCCGCCGTGGGGCGGCGGGCACCGCGCGCGGCGAGGCGACGTTCGAACGGCGCTGCTCTCGCTGCTGGCGGACAAGCCGATGCACGGCTACGACCTGATCCGCGAGCTCGAGCAGCGGAGCGGCGGGGCGTGGAGGCCGAGCCCTGGATCGATCTACCCCACGCTGCAGCTGCTCGAGGACGAGGGCCTCGTGACGAGCGAGGAGCAGGACGGCAAGCGCGTCTACACGATCACCGACGCCGGCCGGGCCGAGCTCGAGGAGCGCCGGGAGCGCGGGGGCGGGCAGCCGTGGGAGTTCGGACCGCTCGACGAGGGGCTCGGACAGCTCCGCGAGGCCGGGGTCCAGCTCGCGGCCGCGGCCATGCAGGTCGCGCGGACGGGTTCGGAGGCCCAGCGCAAGCATGCCGCCGAGATCCTGGCCGAGGCGCGCAAGAAGATCTACGCGCTGCTCGCCGCGGACTGAGGGGCACTATCGTTCTCGACATGGAGACGTGGGACGCCCTCCGGGCTCGCCGGAACGTTCGGACGTATGAGGACCGGGCGATCTCCGACGAGGACCTCGGACGGATCCTCGAGGCGGGGCGCCGAACGCCCTCGTCGATGAACCAGCAGGCCTGGGACTTCGTCGTCGTCACCGATCGCGATCGGCTCCGTGAGCTCGGGCGGACGTGGCGGTACGCGGCCCACGTCGGAGCATCCGCGGCGACCATCGTCCTCGTCGTGCCGGCCACCGAGGACCGAGAGGAGCGCGACACGCTCGAGTACGACATCGGGCAGGTGACGATGTCGATCATGCTCGCCGCGGCCGATCTGGGCATCGGGAGCGGACACGCGTCGGTCGGCGACCAGGACCTCGCTCGCAGCATCCTCGGCGTGCCCGAGGATCGGGAGTGCGCGATCTTCATCGCGCTCGGCTTCCCCGCCGGACGTCGGCTCCAACCGATGAACAGTCCGAACCGCCGGGCCATCGAGGACGTAGTCCACCGCGAACGTTGGTAGCGGCGGGAAGCAGCGTGCCTGAGTTCCGCGTGGGTCCGCAGGAGGCTGTCCGGATGGATTCGGTTGATTCGATTCTCAGCCGGTGGGCGGTAGCGCCCGCGGACGCACGACCAGGTTGACGACGCTGCCCGCGATCGCGCCGAGGGCGGCGCCCCCGATGACGTCGAGCGGGAGGTGGGCGCCGACGTAGATCCGGCCGAAGAGCACGATCGCCTCGAGCGCCAGCGCCACGATCACCCACCGCACCGAGAGGTGGGCCGAAACGACGACGGTGAGCGCGGCGGCGACGGCGGCGTGTCCCGAGGGGTACCCCAGGCTGTCCGCCCCGAACAGCTCCCGTTCTTCCACGGCCGTAATGAGAGCGGCGGGCCGGCCGCGTTCCACGAAGTCCTTGACCACGAGTGCCACCAGGTACACGCCGACACCGGCGAGCGCGATTGCAAGGGCCAGGCGGAACCGACGGAACAGGAGCGCGACCACCGCGAGGGCCGGAATCGTGATGAACGTGCCGTACTGCATGAACGGCCACACCACGGTGTGCAGACCCTGGGGAAGCTCGTTCACCGCGCGGAAGATCCTGACCTCGAGCGCGGCGAGCTCGTGCCGGGCCACGAGTATGGTCGTCGCGAGGACCACGATCGCCACGCACAGGACGATCAGGTTCCATCTCAGGTAGGCGGTGGCTGGCTGCCGCGTCGGTTCGGCACGCTGCACGGCTTCCCCGGTCACGGCTCGATCCCCCACTCCGGTCCGAGAACCGAGTATGCGCAGGAGGGTCTTTCGAAGGCCAACCGGGAACGACCCGGTTCGGCGATCGCGGAGCCTACTCGCCGCCCTTCTGGATGTACGCCTTGACGAACTCCTCCGCGTTCTCCTCGAGGACGGCATCGACCTCGTCGAGGAGCTCGTCCAACTCCCGCTCGAGCTCCGTGGCGTCCATGCCGCGCTCGACCGACTCGTCCGCCGTGGCGTCGGCCCTGGCGCGATGATTGCTCTTGTGCTGTTCGCGCACCCGTTCCATTTGCTCCGTCCTCTCCTCCCGATATATCGGCATCGACCGTGGCCGGGTCGATGGCACGGGGTGACCAGATCCACTTCCCTACCCGAGTCGCCCGGTGCCGGGGCTGGTAGGACGATGGGCGTAGGCGGCGCCGCGGAGGATCCCTGAGCCCATCCTCGCGGTATAGCCTCGGACACACGATGAAGCCGACTCGAGTCGAGGTCACACGCCCGGACAAGTTCCTGTGGCCCGCGCTCGGGATCACGAAGCAGGCGTACGTCGACTACCTCGGCGCCGTCGCGGACCTGATGCTCCCGTGGCTTCGCGACCGGCCGCTCTCGTTGGTCCGCGCTCCCGACGGCGTGGACGGACAGCGGTACTTCCAGAAGAACACGCCGTCGCACGCGCCGTCGTGGATCAAGACCGTCACGATCCCGGCGCCCAGCGCCAACAGGGACGTGGCCTACACCGTGTGCAACGACGCCGACACGCTCGCGTGGCTCGGGAACCAGGCGGCGCTCGAGTTCCATCCGGCGCCGGTCCGCCGGGACAAGCTCGACCGCCCCGACCTGCTCGTGGTCGACATCGACCCGCCGGACGACGAATTCGACGCCGCTGTCGAGGTCGCGCTCCTGGTGCTCGAGATCCTCGACGACCTCGGGCTCGAGACGCTCATCAAGACCACCGGCGGCAAGGGTCTCCACGTCGTCGTTCCGATCGTCCGGAGCGTGGCTCCCGAACGGCTCCGGCACGCCGCCACCCGGCTCGCCGAGCTCGCCATCGACCGCCGGCCCGACCTCGTCACCGCCGAGTTCCGCAAGGCCAAGCGTCAGGGGCGCGTGATGCTCGACCCCTCGCGCAACGGCCCGGGCGCCACGCTGGTGGCCCCATACTCGCCCCGCGCCCGGCCCGACGGCACGGTTTCGTTCCCGGTCCAGCCCAAGGACCTGCCGAAAATCGCGCCGGCCGACTTCACGCTCGCGAGGGTCGGCGGGCGGCTCCTGAACGGCGCCGCCCCCAAGCGCTGGACCGAGGCGGCGAACGGCCCCCACCAGCGCCTGCCGGCCTCGCTCCTGTCGGAGTAGGCGTGGCAGACTGGTCGGGTGGAGGATGAAGAGCTCCTCGCCCGGGCCGAGCAGGCGCTGACCGAGATCAGGGTCAGCCAGGGTCTGTCGGACCAGCAGGCCTCGGTGCTCGCCGCGCTCCGCATCCGGCTGAAGGGCAGCGCCGGCAAGTCGCTCGAGGAGATGCTCGAGGCCGCGGGTCACGACCTGCAACCCGATCGCCTCGACCAGGAGCTGGCGAAGGCCGAAGGCGAGCCCAAGACCACGCTCGACGACCTGCTCAGCAAGCCGAAGCCCAAGCCCGAGTGGCCTTCCTGACCGGCGATCGAGCTACGCCAAGGACTGATCGTCGGCGAACCGCTTGCCGAGCTCGATCCCGTTCGGGCTGATCTCGAACTCGAGGATGTGCGGATCGTGCGCGCTCGCGCGGGTCTTCAGCACCGTGAGCGCCCGCTTGATCTGCGACTCGCCCCGCAGGAATTGCAACAGGACGACGTTGTCCGACAGGTGCGAGATCCCGTACTCGGACAGACGCGTGACGCCGAAAAGCTCGGCGACCTCCTGCGTCATGAACACGCCGATCCCGGCGTGCGCCGTCCGCTGGAGCAGCGAGTACACGTACTCGCGGAACCGGATCTCGTCGGTCGCGGTCGCGCGTAGGTCGCCCAGGCTGTCGATCAGGATCCGGCGGATCCCGTGCTCCTCGACCTGTTCCAGGAGCTCGTAGACCCATTCGTCGAGGTACATGTCGACCGGGCTGCGATACATCACGTGCACGCCGTCGCGGTCGAGCGACCAGCCGAAGCCGTTGGCGATGCGCTCGAGCTGCGTGGGGTTCTCCTGGAGGCCGGCGATCAGGCCGGGACGGCCGATCTCGGCGCCTTTGAAGATGTAGTGCAACCCGATCAGGGTCTTGCCCGAGCCGGACGGACCCGCCACGAGCGTCGACCCTCCCGGCCACAGACCCGCATCCAGGGCAACATCGAGCACGGGGATCCCCGACGACACACGCTCGGTCTCCAGCGTGTACGCGGCCTGGTCCACCGGGTCGGCCAGCCTCGGGAAGACGCGGATCCCGTCGGCCGAGAGCCGGTACCCGTGCTTGCCGCTCAGGAACCCGCTGCCTCGGAGCTTCTGCACCTGCAGGACCCGCGTGCCGCGGTCGGCCGTGGGTTCGACGGCGAGCGAAATGATCCCGTCGGCGACCGCGAACTCGGGCGCCACCGCGATCTCGTCCGGTCCGTACTCCCCCACCCACAGCGACGTGGCCGGGTACGCGGTCAGGTTGCCGGCCAGGTCCTGGAGGAATCGCCGGAACCCCGTCCCGTCCGCGGCGAACGGACGCAATGCCTTGAAGCTGTCGATCACGAGCAACCCCGGTCGCCGCTCTCGCAGGATCGCGACGATGCGCCCGAGCGTCTCGGTCAGCGCGTCCTCGTGACTCAGGCTCTTCCCCAGCTCCTCGTAGATCACGCTGTCGCCGATCGCGCTCGCGTCGAAGAAGGACAGGGTCTGTCCATAGCGGAGGATCTTCTCGAGCGGCTCCGAGACCGTCGACAGGTAGACGGCGGGCCGTTCCTCGCTCGCGTTCTCGAACAGGTACTGCTGCGCCAGGATCGTCTTGCCCGAGCCGGGTAGACCCATGACGACGTTGATCGAGTTCGCCACCAGACCGCCGTCCAGGACGGCGTCGAGCCGCTCGCTGCCGCTCGAGATCCGGTCGGTCACCGCGCGGGCACGACCTCGTTCAGGAACGAGCTCGTCCCCAGCAGGTCCTTCACGACCGAGACGAGTTGCAGCGGTTCGAGCGGCTTCTGCAGGAACGCGGACGCGCCGGCCTCGATCGCCGCATCGCGCGTCGCGACGCTCGACAGCGCCAGGACCAGGATGCCTCGGTCATGGACCCGTCGGCACAGCTCGAGCCCGGCGCCGCCCGAGATCAGGAGATCGACGATGGCGAGCTGCGGCCGGTCGGCGGCGATCGCGCCGACGGCGTCGTCAGCGTCGAGCGCGAGCACGACCTCGAATCCCTCGGTCTTCAGGAAGAACTCGGCGAACTCGGCCGCGTAGGGGTCGCGCTCGGCGAGCAGGATCACGATCCGGGTCCCGGGTTCGCGAGCGGCGGTCGGGAGGTTGCCGGATACCCCCGCGAGCATGCGGTGCGCGTCGCCCGGCGAGATCCCCTCGCGCACGCGGTCGGCGACGAAACGGAGACGCTCGACGTCCATCCGCGAGTACAGGCGGTGGCCGCCGGCGCTCCGAACCGGCTGCACGACGGCGTACCGCTCCTCCCACGTGCGGAGGGTGGCCGGCGGGACCCGCACCATGCGCGCGACGGCCCCGATGCTGTAGGTGGCGACTTCGGGCACGACCGGCCCAGCATACCCCGGCCAGCCTGCCGAGATAAAGAGGAGTTACGGAATACTTCACGGAGGTGGAAACTGCGCCAATATCTCTTCGAAACCTGGGCGGGCATCGGCTTCGATCTCTTGACCTTCGCACGCAGTCAGGCGTAACCTCCTCAAAAGTTACCGCGCCGGAGAACGCGGAGGAGGGGGTCGATCGTGCAGCTGCTTTCGATCGAACAGGGCGGGAGCATCCGTCTAGCCGGGGAGCTGGACTTGAGCACCGCGTCCCAGCTCCGCGAGGTCCTCGATGTGGCCGTGGAGCACGGAGGGACCATCCTGGTCGACCTCAGCGAGCTCACGTTCATGGACTCCACCGGCATCGGCGCGTTCCTACGGGCGGCGGTGTCTCTGCGTGGACGCGGATGCCTCATCCTGCACGGCGAGCAGGATCGCGTTCGGCGGGTGCTGGACCTCGTTCGGGTCGACGAATCGATTCCGAACCTTCACCGCGTGACCCACGACATCGCCCTCGCCTCGCAGAACGGCTCCCACCCCGGGCACTCGCAGGTCAGCTAGCGTCCGCTGCGACGCTCTCCCACCTCGAACCAGACCCTCTTGCCCGAACCTTCGCGTTCGACACCCCACGACGTCGCGACCGCGTCGACCAGGAGCAAACCCCAGCCCCTTGACCCCGAACCGGGCCTCCGCAGATCGGCTTCGAACGGTGGACCCTGATCCACGACCTCGACGCGGACGTAGCCATCCGCCACGATCCGCACGACGATCTCCTGCGATGGATCGAGCCCCGCGTGCCTGACCGCGTTCGAGACCACCTCGGACGTCAGCAGCTCCGCATCGGCCACCACCACCGCAGGCAGATCGGATGCGGCGGCCGCGATCGCGGCTCGCGCGAGACTCGGCGCCGCGGGCCCCGGCCGGAGTCGTAACTCGCTCTCGTTCGCGGGCGTCATCGCGTGCAACCTCGCTTGGATCTCCAACATGGTTGTACCCGGTCGCCCGGCGGCAAACACCCCGGTCAGCCCGTCAGAACGATCCCGTGACGAGCTCGCCCGCGGGCTCGTAGGTGCCGATCGCGACCCCGGTGGTGGAGACCGTGTTGTTGACGAGCTTGAGCCCGGCGGGTATGGCGCCGTCCGCGAACAGACGTTTGCCCGACCCGATGACCACGGGGAACACCCACAGGCGGAACTCGTCGACCAGGCCGTGACGCAGGAGCGTCTGGATCAGGTTCCCGCTGCCGTGGACCTGGAGCTCGGGTCCGTCGCTCTCCTTGAGCGCCGCGATGCCCTCGGCGGCGTCACCCTCGATGAGAACCGACTCCTTCCAGTCCAGCGTGGGACGAGCCCGCGACACGACGTACTTGGTGGCGTCGTTCAACGGCTTGGAGCCGGCCTCCTCGGGGGCGTTCGGCCAGTAGCCTTTGAAGATCTCGTACGTCCTGCGTCCGAGCAGAAGGTCGAACGGCACGCTCATCGTCTGGTTCATGAACTCGCGCATCCGATCGTCCCAGTAGTTCACCGACCAGCCACCGAGCGTGAACCCGCCGCTGTCGTCCTCGCCGGGTCCGCCCGGTCCCTGCATCACCCCGTCGAGGGTCAGGAACGTGGTGACCATCAGCCTTCGCATCGCTCTCGTCCTTTCGATCGGCCGGTCCGTTCGAGGATAGGACCGCTCGGCTCGGCGAAACCGATCGGCTGCCCTCGTTACCCGGCCGCGACGACCGCCAGCACCTCGTCCGCGTAGCGCTCGAGCTTGGCCGGCCCCACACCCGAGATCGCGGCGAGGTCGGCCCAGTCCCTGCAGCGGCGTTCGGCGATCTCGACGAGCGTGCGGTCGTGGAACACCACGTACGCCGGCACGCCGTCCGCGTTCGCGCGCTTGCGGCGCCATTCCTTCAGGCGATCGAACAGCGCTCCGCCCCGGCCGACCGTGACCGCCGGGCGGGGCGCCGCCCCCGCCCTCGAGGGCGCCGACGGCGCGAGCTCCATCTCGTCGAGGAACGGGCTCGGCCGCGCGCGGCCGGCGTTCGGCCAGGTGAGGAACAGGTACCGGCGGGCGCGCGTGATCCCGACGTACAGGAGGCGCCGCTCCTCATCCGGGTCGGCCTTCGCGCGCCCCGACCGGAACGGGAGCTCGCCGTCGAGCAGCCTCGGCAGGAACACCGCGTCGAACTCCAGCCCCTTCGCGCGGTGGTAGGTGAGAAGGTTCACGCCACGGCCGCTGTGCTCGGTCGAGAAGCGCTCGGCGAGCTCCGCGCCGAACGCGGCCGCGTCGCCCCCACCGGCGCGCTCGAACTCGGCCGCGAGCGACCGCATCCGGCCGAGGTCGGACTGGCGCGTGACCTCCTCGTCGGCGTCGGGCGTGGCCTCGGGGTCGTAGCCGAGCCGGTCGGCGATCGCCTCGACTGCCTCGGCGACCGAACCGCCGCCGACGCTCGAGCGCTTGAGTTGCTGAAGAACGGCGCGCGGGCCCGGCCGGCGCAGGAACGCCCCGTCGCGCACCTGGTACGGGATCGCCGCGGCCGCGAACGCCTCCTCGAATGGCTCGGAGCGAGCGTTGATCCGATACAGCACCGCGATCTCCTCGAGCGGCACGTCCTCCTCCCGGTGGAGACGCCGCACCGCCTGGACGACGGCACCGACCTCGGCCTCCTCGTCGGGTTCGGCGCGCGCGAGCGGAGGGGCTCCCGAGGGCCGGGTCGAGCGAAGCGTCTTGCGGAACCCTCCGAGGCGCGTCGCGAGCCTGTTGGCGAGCCCGAGCACCTCGGGCGTCGAGCGGTAGTTCTCCTCGAGCCGGACGACCGTCGCGTGCGGGAACCGCGTCGTGAAGCCGAGCAAGTGCGAGGGCGACGCGCCGGTGAACGCGTAGATCGTCTGGTAGTCGTCGCCGACCACGCACAGGTCGTCGCGGTCACCGAGCCAGCGCTCGAGCAGGGCTGCCTGGAGCGGGTTCACGTCCTGGTACTCGTCCACCGTGAACGCGGTGAAGCGCGAACGGACCTGCTCGGCGGCCTCGGGGTGCTCGTCGAACAGCCGGAGCGCGAGCCCGAGCATGTCCTCGAAGTCGAGCCGCCCGCTCGAGCGCTTGCGCCGCTCGTAGCCGTCGTAGACGCGAAGCATCAGCTCTGCCGGGATCGGCGACTCGTGGTCGCCGAGCTCGTCGAGGTACCGCCCCGGCGGGATCATCCGGTTCTTGGCCCACTCGATCTCACCGGCGAGCTCGCGCCGGGGGAGGAACCTGTGCGGCGGCGGGAGCGCGTTCGCGAGCGACGAGATGAGCGGAGCCTTGTGGTCGAGCACCTCGGGCAGCGGCTCGCCGGTGTACGCGGACCACAGCCGCGAGAGCTGCGAGAGCGCTGCCGAGTGGAACGTGCGCGCCTCTACGCCCTCGACGCCGAGCGCACCGAGCCGGCCCCGCAGCTCCCCCGCGGCCTTGTCCGTGAAGGTCACCGCGAGGATCTGGGCAGGCTCGAACGCTCCGCTCCGCACCTGGCACGCGATGCGATGCGTGATCGTGGTGGTCTTGCCCGTCCCCGCGCCGGCCAGGATCGCGACCGGCCCTCGGAGCGCGAGCGCCGCCTCGCGCTGGGCCTCGTTCAGGCCGGCGAGGACGCTCTCGAGATCGGGCACCGTTCGGACCCTAACACCGGGGAGGGACGGACCCGCGCACATCCTCGAGCGGGGCCCTTGGCTAGAGTTGGCTCGCATGAAGGCCGCCGTGCACACGAGGTACGGACCGCCCGACGTCGTTCGGATCGTGGACGTCGAGCGGCCGACCGCCGCGGCGAACGAGGTGCTCGTCAAGGTGCACTCGACGACGGTGAATCGGACGGACTGCGGCTTCCGCGCGGCCCACCCGTGGATCGTTCGGTTCTTCAGCGGCCTCACGAAACCGAAGGCGACGATCCTCGGGTGCGAGTTCGCCGGCGAGATCGAGGCGGTCGGCCGCGACGTCACCGCCTTCGAGATCGGCGAGCGGGTGTTCGGCTTCAGCGAGGACCGCTTCGGAGCGCACGCGGAGTACCTGACCATGCCGCAGGACGGTCCGATCGCTGCGATCCCGCCCGACCTGTCGTTCGAGGAGGCCGCGCCCAGCACCGAGGGCTCACACTACGCCCTCTCGGCCATCACCAGGGCGAGGATCCGCGGGGGCCAGCGGGTGCTCGTCAACGGAGCGACCGGGGCGATCGGCTCCGCGGCGATCCAGCTCCTGAAGGAGCTCGGGGCGGTCGTGACGGCGGTCGCCGACACCGAGCACCTCGAGCTGGTGCGGGGCCTCGGCGCCGACCGCGTGATCAACAGGACGGTCGAGGACTTCACGCGGGACGATCGGACATACGACGTCGTGCTCGACGCGGTCGGCAAGAGCTCGTTCGCAGAGTGCAGGCGGCTGCTGGAACCCCGCGGGATCTACCTCTCGGGGGACCTGGGTCCGCTCTCCCAGAACCCGTTGCTGGCGCTCGTCACGCCACTGCTCGGTAAGAGGAAGGTCATGTTCCCCATCCCGCCGAAGCACAGCGCGCGGGAGGTGGAGCGGATCAGGCAGATGCTCGTGGCGGGAACCTTCCGGCCGGTCGTCGATCGGCGCTATCCCCTGGACCGGATCGTCGAGGCGTACCGATACGTCGAGACCGGGCAGAAGATCGGCAACCTCGTGATCACCGTGCCTTGAGCGCGATGACACCGTACGCTCGGTCCACATCGGACTCGCAGGACGTGGAGGAGTTGCTACGCACCGCGGACGGCCTCGCATCGAGGCGTTGACGGAGAGCATCTATCGGCTCTGTTACGTCCGCGGCCCGAGGGCATCATCGTCGCACTGGCCGAGCAGCTAGGCTGAAGCCTGCGTTAGGGAGGGGTCTGATGACCGAACACGCGAAATCGGAGCCATCCAGCGATCGCGGGCGACCTGCCGCGCCACCGCCTCCTCCCGCTTGGCGCAACTGGCTGCTCGTCGTGGGTCTCATCGTCTCGGTGCTGATCCTGTTCTGGCCGCGGGGCACACGCAGCGTGTCGGAGCTCAGTTACACCGACTTCCTCTCGCGGGTGAAAGCCGGCGACGTCGCGACGGCCGTCATCGACCCCGGCGGCGCCGTCTCCGGGACGCTCGCGAACGGTGGGGACTACGAGACCCAGATCCCGATCGCGCTCCAGGACCCCGGCCTCGCGGGGGAGCTCCGAGCGAGCGGGGTCGAGATCACCGGCCAGGCCGAGCCCGGGGCCACCCTCCTCAGCGTCATCCTCAGCTTCCTGCCCTTCCTGCTGTTGATCGGGGTGTGGCTGTACATCGGCAGGCGCACGCAGCGCCAGCTCGCGGGCGGCATCGGCGGGATCATCGGCTCGCGCGCGAAGGTCTACGACGCCGAGGCCCCGTCGACCCGATTCAGCGACGTGGCCGGCTACGAGGGCGCGAAGCAGGAGATCAGCGAGGTCGTCGACTTCCTGAAGAACCCGCAGCGCTACGCGAAGGCCGGCGCGATGGGTCCGCGGGGCGTGCTGATGGTGGGGCCGCCGGGGACCGGAAAGACGCTCCTCGCGCGGGCCGTCGCCGGCGAGGCCGGGGTCCCGTTCCTCGCGATCACCGGCTCGGGCTTCGTCGAGCTGTTCGTCGGCGTCGGGGCCTCGCGCGTTCGCGACCTCTTCACCGACGCGAAGAAACGGGCACCGGCGATCATCTTCATCGACGAGGTCGACGCGATCGGCCAGCGGCGTGGCGCTGGGTTCTCGACGAACGACGAACGCGAGCAGACGCTGAACCAACTGCTGGCGGAGATGGACGGCTTCGATCGCTCGACCGGCGTCGTGGTGCTCGCGGCGACGAACCGGCCCGAGATCCTCGACCCGGCGCTCCTTCGCCCAGGGAGGTTCGACCGCCACGTCGAGATCCCCCTGCCGAACCAGAAGGAGCGAGCGGCAATCCTCACGGTCCACGCGAAGGGCAAGACACTCGCGGCCGACGTCGACTTCGATGTGGTGGCACGAAGCACGCCGGGGTTCTCCGGCGCCGATCTCGCGAATCTCGTGAACGAGGCGGCCATCTTCGCGGTGCGCGCGGGCCGGGAGACGATCACCGCCGAGGACTTCTCGGGAGCGCGCGACCGCATCCTGCTCGGCCGCAGAGAGGCTTCGAACGCGCTGCTCCCCGAGGAGAAACGCGCGGTCGCGGTCCACGAGACCGGCCACGCCATCGTGGCGGCGCTCTCGGAGAACGCGGACCCGGTCGCGAAGGTCACGATCCTGCCACGGGGCCGGGCCCTCGGGGTCACCGAGCAGCTCCCGGAGGACGAGCGGCGGATCTATCCGGAGAGCTACCTGCAGGACTCGCTCGCGATCCGCCTGGGAGGGCGGGCGGCCGAGCGGCTCGTGCTCGGCGAGATCTCCTCGGGTGCGTCGAACGATCTCGCCGGTGCCACACAGCTCGCGACGAGGATGGTGCGAGAGTTCGGGATGAGCCCGCGCCTCGGCCCGGTCGGGTTCGCCGATGAGAGCCCGCAGTACCTCGGCGCTCAGCCGCTCACGACTCGGCAGTACGCCGAGGAGACACAGCGCGTGATCGACGAGGAGGTCACGCGACTACTCAATGAGGCCGACGATCGCGCTGGAGCGCTGCTCGAGTCACGCCGTGACGCGCTCGAGGATGTCGTTGCGCTCCTGCTCGAACGGGAGACGATCGACGGCGAAGACGTCGAGCGGGCGCTGGGCAGGGAGCGTGTGGCGGACGTCACGGTCGTGGTGGACGCGGAGCCGAGCCAGGGCTGACCACCTGGACCTGAGGTTCACCGCCCTAGACGTGGCGTGACATGATGGGTGTGTGGGAGAGGACTTCGTATCGGTGTTCTGGACACAGTCGTGGGTCGAAGGAGAGATCGTCAAGGGCCGACTCGAGGCCGATGGCATTCCGGTTGATCTCAAGGGGGTTGGCGAAGGCCCATACCCGACCGGCCCGGCCGAGCTGTTCGTCCCGTCGAGGTTCGAGGCTCAGGCGCGCCGTATCCTCGAGGCGAGCGAGAGCGCGTCGGACTAGTGATCAGCCGAACGTGAACGCGAACGCCTCCGCACCGCGATCGAGGAACTCGATCGTGAACAGACGATCGGCGATCGGCCCACGCTGCCGAACGAGTTGATACATCCGCGGCAGGGTGAGCAGCCCCGCTCCGTCATCGTCGACGTCGCTCCCCGAAGCATCATGCAGCGGCTCCCCGTCGATCGACACTCGGAACGCGACCGGCGTCGAGCCATCCATCGGCCCCATCACGAGGTGGACGTCGCGCGCGTGGAACCGGAACGAGATCCCACCCTTCGAATGATGCAGGACCACGCTCTCCGGGTTGGCCGTCCAACTTCCGGAGAGCGCCCAAGAGTTGAGCGGCAGAGTGTCGGGGGTGACGTACGAGTGCGGACGCCCCGGCGCCATCCCATCGGGTGAATCGAAGTTCTGTGTTCGCCCGTGGCCGAGGTACGTCTCGGGGGAACGGAGGTTGACCCAGTCCGCTTCGACCTCCGGGCCGAGCGGGTCAACGGTAACAAGCGTGTCGTCGACGGCGTCACCCGCGGCGGCATCGGCGAGAAGCTGCTGGATCACGTTCTCCGATCGCTCGTAGTCTCCCTCACCGAACCAGTGATGCCGGATCCGTCCGGTGGCATCGATGAAGTACAGAGCGGGCCAGTAGTGGTTCGAGAACGCGTCCCAGATCGCGTACCCGTTGTCGACGGCGATCGGATACTCGACGGCCATCGCCGCAAGCGCCTGGCGGACGTTGTCGAGGTCGCTCTCGAACGAGAACTCGGGCGTGTGCGCGCCGATGACGACGAGTCCGAGATCCCGGTACCTCTCGGCCCAGGCGCGCACGTACGGCAGCGTCCTGAGCCAGTTGATGCACGTGTACGTGCAGAAGTCGACGACGACCACCTTCCCGTGTAGGCCTTCGGGATCCAGCGGAGGTGAGTTCAGCCAAGCGGTCGCGCCGGCCAGCGACGGGAAACGCCCCTCGACCGGGAGCTTCGAGGGCGGACGCAGCATCTGGGCCATCGGGCCCTCCTTTCATGATGCCCTGTGTAGGACCCACTCAGTGGTCTGTGTTGGCATCCACCTCCTCCGGCAGAGTCGAAGAAAGGAGCGTCATCAGCGAAGTGAGCTGAACGCGGCCCGCACCTCGGCGGAGAAGAGCTCCGGCTCCTCCCAGGCGGCGAAGTGCCCGCCCCTGTCGACCGCGTTGAAGTACGCGAGGTCGGGGTAGACCGCCTCCACCCAGCTCCGGGGCGACGCCCAGATCTCGCCGGGGAACGTGGTGAAGCCGACCGGCACCGTGACCGGCGGAGGAGGCTGGCCGCTCGCAAGCGCCGCGGCCAGCGCTCGTGCGTCCTCCCAGTACGAGCGGGCCGCCGACGCTGCGGTGCCGGTCAGCCAGTACAGCGTGATGTTGTCGACGATGCTCTCGCGGGTGAGACTGCCCACGGGCTCGGCGTCGACGATGCTGTCCTGGGTGAGATTGAGCACTGGCTCGCCGACGAACGCGCGGGAGATCTTGTAGTAGCTGTCCGTATCGTGATCGAGCATCCAGGCCGCCAGGGCGACCGGTGAATCCAGCAGGGCGTAACCGATCGTCTGCGGCCGCGTGGCCATCTCCAGGAAGTAGCCGAAGCCGTCTTGCCTGAACATCGCGGTCGCCTCGGCCGCTGCGCGTTCCTGTTCGGATTCCCTGGGCAGACGATCGCCGACTGCGAGCACCGCCGTGAGCAGGTTCAGGTGGTAGCCGACCAAACCCTCGACCGCCTGGCGACCCATCAGGTCCGTGACGAGGGCACCAACGTCGCCGCCCTGCGCGACGTAGCGGGTGTAGCCGAGGCGGTGCATCAGCTCCGCCCACGCGCGTCCGGTGCGGGCGGCGTCCCACCCGAGCTCGGCCGGCTCGCTGGAGAACCCGTAGCCGGGCAGGGACGGCAGCACCAGGTGGAATGCGTCCTCGGCGCGGCCGCCGTGCGCGGTCGGGTCGGTGAGCGGGCCGACGGTCCCGAGGAGCTCGACGACCGAGCCCGGCCAGCCGTGGGTCATGATCAGCGGCAGCGCATCTTCGTGCTGGGAGCGCACGTGGATGAAGTGGATGTCCACCCCGTCGATCTCGGTCGTGAACTGCGGCAGTGCGTTCAGTCGCGCCTCGCACGCGCGCCAGTCGTACTCGGTCGTCCAGTAGCGGGCGAGCTCCTGCAGCGTCGCCAGCTGCACGCCCTGCGACCGATCCTCGACGAGCTCCTTGGTGGGCCAGCGTGTCGCCGCGATGCGCCGGCGCAAGTCGTCGATCTGCTCCTGTGGAAACTCGATTTGGAAGGACCGCATCTCGGTCGCGGTGTCGCCAGTGGTGCTCATGATGCCTCCTTGGCGCAGCGACCTGAACGCCGCACGGATCTCGGTCGTGAAGAGTTCCTCGCTGCCAGGCCGTAAAGTGGTTGCCTCTGACCAGCTCGTTGACTGAAGGTCTTCCTTCACGGGACCTGACGGCCTTGGTTGGTGACGGACGGACCGCGCAATCCGGCGCACGCGAAGTCGCTACGGAAACTGGTGGAGCGAACACGGGCCGATCGTGGTGAACCGCGCGGGGGCCCTCGACAGTGGCACCGGCCGCTCCCGATCGCGCGGGAGCTGCTCATGAGTCGACAATTGGCGATAGCCGCAACGCTAGCCATGTCTCCCCCAGAGCTGAACCCACAGCCAGCGTAGGTCCTCATGCTCCCCAGCGCAACAGGCGATCGGGCCTCGCGCAAAGACAACTGACCGCCACGACAAACGCACTGCCCGAGCCGACCAATCCGCCGTTTGGTGGTGTCGCGATGGCGCCCCAAGCACGGGATGAACCCTGGGAAGGTGCTCAAGAGGCAGCGACTTGCCCACTACGGCGGAGCATACTGCCGCGTATGGGCGACCTGAGTTCGCGCGCGATACGTCACGTCTCACACCTGAGCCTCGGCGAGCGACGGGATCTACTTCGGGACTTGACCGCCCCCTCGATCATCCGAGCGGACGCGATCCGACAGTTCCGCGAACGGCCGGACGGACACAGGATGGCCGAAGTCCTGATGGATTTGGAGGCGGACCAGACTCTTCGGCTTCATGTGGTGGATGCACTTCGTCGTTCACTTGCTTCGCCTGGAGGCCAACCGGAGCAATAGGCACGCCCCGGCCCGTTCGGCCCCCTCAGGGCTACTTCGACCAGCAAGATCAGGAGGAGCCGCGTCGCAGGAGGCCCTCGTCAGTTCGCCCTCCGGGTTGACCGTCCTCCCCGTCGTCAATTCCCATCCCTGACGTAGTCTCCGAGTGATGGAACGTCACGTCGTTCTCTACGACGCGGACTGCGGCTTTTGCCGATGGTCGCTCGACAAGATTCTCCAATGGGATCGGGGCCGTCAGCTTCGGGCAGTCGCGATCCGCAGCGAGGAGGGAGACCGGCTACTCGCCGAAATGAGCGAGGACGAGCGGCTCGCTTCCTGGCATTTCGTCACCCCCGATGGACGGCGCTTCTCCGGCGGTTCAGGCGCAGGTCCGCTCGCTCGCCTCCTTCCCTTAGGCCGGCCCGTCGCTGTTCTGGCCGAGACCTTCCCTCGCACCACCGACCATATCTACCTGTGGGTGGCGCGGAACCGAGACTGGCTCGGTCGACGGGTCGGCTCGCGCGCCTGCGCGGTGGACACTGCTCAACGCTTGCCACCCAACGCACCAATCTGACGCCGCGAAGTCGGCCCTGGTCGACGCTTGCCACTAACCTCGCCATGCGCCTCAGTATCGCTTGTCGTTGAACGGAGACCCTAGACTTCCGCTCATATGGCTGTGCGCGGAACGGCGGGTTCGCGCGTTGTGACCGCATGGAAGAGCGGCCGGCGCTTCGCAGGCGAATACCAGAGCTTCGCCGCCATGTTGATAGTCGTGGTGTCCTTCGTGGCGTGGATGGTGGACGCTGTCGTCGCGGCGTCCATCGTCGGACTCGCGACCCGCGGCTGGCCCGATGAACGACTCCTCGACCCCTCTCTCGGTTCCCATATGGGATCCTACGCGACACGATTCGACGTTCAAATCGCACTCGTACTCGTGTTCCTTGTCCCCTGGGTCACGGTGGGGTGTCTACGTGGCGATCAAATCGAAGACGCTCGTAGCGGCAATCGTCCCTGCGACTGTCCCCGCGATCGTTTCGACGTGGCTCTTCTTCGCCACTGGGACCTCCTCGTGCGAACTCGGCGACTTTGGCGCGACTGACTTCATCTTCCTTGTATCGGTCGGACTTGGGGCAGTTCTCGCTTATGCGGGCGGTGCGATCGCTGGGCGGCGGGGACGCCGCCCAGTGGTGGCGATCGCCATACTGGTGGCGTCATCGCTCACAATCCTCGGGCATGTCCAGTGGAGCAACTGCTCCGGGTTCTCGCAGCAAGTCAACCGTGAGTTTGAAGCCGTGGTGATGTTCGGCTTCTTCCTGGCCGCTGCTGCTGCAACCGCTTCACTTGGCCGTTTGACGGCCGGGATTCTGCGCAACCGAAGGTCCCAGCAGACTCTCGGCGCGCCGATCGCCTAGGGGCCAGCGACGACAGTCGCTTCCGGGGGGAAAGGACACGCGGCCCTCCGTTCAGTGATTTGGCTGACGATGACGGACGTATCGGTCGATCTCGCGTCAGGCGAGGTGAAGGACGAGCGGCACGCCGATTGGCCCGAGCCACGCGGCGATCTGCCGGATCGATCGGATCAGCGACCTGCGGGTCATGTCCACGCCCGCGCCGGCGAGGATCTCGGTGAATCGTTCGAGACGTGCGATGACGACGCCGCGATCCGGATCGGGCATCCGGAGCTCGTCCTCGATCTCCTCGAGCGCGCCTCCGGCTTCCGAGCTCACCCGGTCGGGCAGCCCGAGCCGCGCGAGCGTTCTCCGAAGCGTGCGGACCGCGTTCAGCGCCTGCCTCGGGTCCGGCGAGACGACCCTCGTTTCCGAGATCTGCATCATCGCTGCACCCCCCTGATCCACCATCGCGATCAACCGGTGATCACGAACAAGGTCCAAGGATGCGGAAGCCAGTCATGCGCCGCACGGACCGGCGGCACGGTCTCCTTGTGACCTCGGTCACCCTGCCGAACGCTGCGTCGATCTCGTGAGGTCTACGCGCGGACGAGGCGGTACACGGCGTTGGCGAGCCGGCGGGCTCGGCTCGGGCGGACGACGCCGCCGGGGAGCTCGACCACGAACGCGTCGGTGCGTCCCAGGAGGTGGTTCTGCCAGGACGTCGCCGTCCCGTGCAACGGGCCGAGGTGGACGAGCGGCAGGCCGACCAGGCGCGCGTAGCGGCGCTCGATCGTGACGTCGCCCGACGCGTCGACGAGCGCGAGCGGCTGGTGGAACCAGATGGTGATGTCGGGCTCGATCCGCCGGATCAAGCGCATCGCGATCCGCGTCTCGCGTTCGGACGCGGGCCGCCGTCCCGGGTAGTAGCGGCCCCGCGGCCCGGGTCGCCAGCGGTAGGGGAAGTTGCGGTTCAGGTCGACGCCGCGCGCGTTCTGGCGTGTGTGCGCGGCCCGGCCGTCCGGGTTCAGGCTCGGCAGGATCCACAGGTCGAGGAAGGACCGCGGCCGGCCGGTGAGCAGCCGCTTCGCGATCCGGACGCTCGCGCACTCGTCCCCGTGGATGCAGCCGACCACCAGCACGCGGATCTCGGCGGGATCCCCTCGATGGAAGACTCGGATCGGCCGGCCCTCGTAGGACTCGCCGAGCAGCTCTCGTTCGTCGACGGTCGGCGCCGCCGAAGCCGATATCGAACCGAGGACCGTGATCGCGACGACCGCCCCGAGGGCGATCGATCTCCCCGCAACTCGAGGTGCTCTCAGCCCCAGAACTTCCACCAGGGGCGCTCCGGCTTGGGGGCTTCTCCCCGCTCCGCGGCCATCTCGGCGGCCTCCTCGGCGTGGATGCGTTCGGCCTCGTGTGCGAGATGGTCGTGTGCGGCGCCCTTGTCGATCTGTTCCTTCTCGGCGCCCCACCGCTGCGCTCCGGGATCGCGGCTTCCCGGTCCTCCCGGTCCCTGCATCGACATGTCGGCTCCTTCCCCAGTCGGCGGTGTGCAGTCTACGGCCGCCTCGGAGCGCTCCGCCTTGGCGGCCGACCGCCGCCCGAACCATCATCAGCCGACGCCGGAGCCGACCTCCTCCTCGATGTGCTGAGGGAGCGGCGGCACGTACCCGAGCAACGGCGTGCGGGCGGCGGCGATGTCCACGCCATCCACCAGGGGAATCATCGCGTCCTGGGTGACGTCGGCCAAGGCCAGGTTGGACGGACCCTCGCAGCCGCCGGAGGCGACCAGCACCGTTCGAGCGTCGATCCAGCCGACGATGCGGGAGGGCGCGTCGGCGAGGGGCCGGGCCGGCTCGCCGTGTCGGAACAGCATCGCCGTCGAGTCACCGCACGCTGCCCCGACGGTGAACGCGATGAGGTCCCCATACCGTTTCGGTTGCGGAAAGAGCGCCGAGATCCGGTCGCCGGCATCCCCGTGCCACAGCCCCTGGTTGATGGTGGGATCGGTGAGGTCGAGCGCGTGGAGGACCGGAGCGTCGTCCCCGTGGACGGCCGCATACAGCAACGTGCGCCCGTCCGATGTGAACCCGAGCGCTCCGAACGTGGACCCTCCCACGGCGAAGACGAGCTTCACGGGATCCTCGCCGACATTGGACGAGAGCCAGATCTCCTGACCGTCGCCCGTGTCGACCACGAAGGCGAGCGCGAGGCCCGAAGGATGGTAGATCACGTTCAGGTAACGGACGTCGGGGACCGGCGTGATGTCGTCCGTGCGTTGGGTGCCGGGATAGACCTTGAGAAGGCTCGTGCCGCTCGGCGAGATATAGACGACCGCCTTGCCGATCGGATGACCCCACGACGACAGGGGGCTCGTCGCGGATGTCGCGTCCCGCAAATGCTTCCCGTCGATCGACCGGATCGAAAGCCCGTCCAGGAGCATGCGATCCCCGCGCGGGTTCCAGGTGAACGGCCCGGGAGCCGGTGTCGGGAACAGGCAGCTCGCGTCGCTACCCTCCGGGTCGAGGACCCAGGCGTTCCCGCTCGCGACGAAGGCCACGGTCTGCGCTCGGGCGTTGTCGCCGGGCGGACAGCCGGCGGGGAGGGGCTGGCCGTTCGCGAACCTGGTGATGATCGTCGGCGGCGACGAACCGGTTCCCGACCCGGAGGTCGGAGGAACCTCTGTCGATGCCCCCGTGCATGCGGCGAACATCACGAGCATGCCGGCGGTCAGCTTGGAGGTAGCCGCACGCATCGGTCTCATCGGTTCGCCCACCCTACGCCGCGTCATCGATCCTCGGGGCTGCCTCCGGTATCGTCCGGGAGTGACCGACTCGTTCGATCTCCTCGTCCTCGGCGACGCGAACCCCGACCTCGTGCTGACCGGGGACGTCGAGCCCGCGTTCGGTCAGGAGGAGCGGCTCGTCGACGAGGCGCGGCTCACCGTCGGCGGTTCCGGAGCGATCGTGGCGACCGGCGCGGCCCGCCTGGGGCTCCGCGTCGGGTTCTGCGGCGTCGTCGGCGACGACACGTTCGGTGGCTTCCTGCGCGACGAGCTCGAGCACCGCGGGGTGGACGTCGGCGGTCTCGTCGTCGACGCTGACCGGCCGACCGGGGTGACCGTGGTGCTCGCCCGCCCGAACGACCGCGCGATCCTCACGCATGCGGGAACCATCGCGGACCTACGGACCGACCTGATCGATCCCGCGCGCCTCGAACGTGCTCGGCACGTGCACGTGAGCTCCTACTTCCTGCAGCAGAGCCTCGCGCCCGAACTCCCGGCGCTGTTCGAACACGTTCGGGCCGGGGGCGCCACCACCTCGGTCGACCCCAACTGGGACCCCTCCGAACGGTGGGACGGTGGGCTGCGCGACCTGCTCGGCCACGTCGACGTCTTCTTCCCGAACGCGACCGAGGCCACCCGGATCGCGGGCATCGACGAGCTCGACGACGCCGTCCTCGCGCTAGCCGAACGCGCCGGCGTCGTCGCGGCGAAGGCCGGTGCCGGCGGCGCCCTCGCGGCCCACGGTGAACGGCTCGTCCGCGCCGCCGCTCCCACGATCGACGCGCTCGATACGACCGGCGCCGGGGATGCGTTCGACGCCGGGTACCTGGCCTCGATGCTCGCCGGCGACCCGCTCGAGCGGTCGCTCACGATCGCGAACGCGTGCGGCGCCCTCTCGACCCAGGCCCTCGGCGGGGTGGACGCCCAGCCGACGGTGGACGAGGTCCTGACGTTGCTTTCGCGGGGCGATGCGGGGCGATAGCACGCGGGAGCGACCTCAGCCCGAGCAGGCGAGGCGCGCATCCCCCCAATCGGCGTGATCGAAGGCGTTCCCGTCTCCGCCGGTCGTCACGACCAGGCTCATCCGCCCGACGCCCTGGAGGTCGGCCGCGATCGGAGCGGGCGCCTGAGGCCCTCGCACGATGCCGCTCACGGCGAGACGTTCGCCGTCGCCCCACACCTCGAACACCACCGAACCTCGATCGCTTACCTCCTCGTCGAGTCCGACGTCCGCGAGGAAGAGCGAGCATCGGCCGTCAAGCTCCACGACGATCCGCGACGGTGCGTGCGCCCCGATCCCGTGATCGAACGCCGCGGTGCCGATCCGGATTGGCCCTCCGTCGTCGGATGCGCGCTCGCCGTTGCTCCGATCGACCTCGGGCGGCCCCCACCCGTTGCTCGACCGCAGCCACGCGAGGTCACCCGCGTAGGTGACGGGCCCCGCGATCGATGGAGTGGGTGAGGGCGGCGGCGCCGTCTGCTCGAAGGCTCCCAGGTCGATCCCCCCGGCCTGCGCCCGGGGGTGGCCGCGGAGGTCGGTGGCGCCGGACGCGGCCAGGAACGCCCCCGCGTCGACGGCGGGCGAGCCGGCCCGGAGTGAGAAGTCATGCGCCGCGGCGTCCTCGAACCCGGGATCCGCGAAGGTCGAGTGACGGTCGTTCCCCGAACGCGCGCTCCAACGATCGAAGTCGTCGTAGCCGACGCCCCTCCACTGCCACGTGCCCGTGGGGCTCCCGTCGACGGAGAAGTAGAGGTTGTGATCCAGGACGTTGCCTGCGTTCTCGCGGTAGTCGTTCTCGACGAAGACGTGCCGTGCACCCGCGACGATGACGTTGTTCGCGATCACGTTGTTCCGCGTGTCGAACTGCACGAGCAGCTCGACGCCGTCGGTGTTCACGACGGTGTTGTTGACGATGACGCAGTCCTCGGTGCTGCCTCGGCGCCGGTCGTAACCGCCGATCGCGATCCCGATCGCCGTCGAGTCGTAGACGAGGTTGTTGCGTGCCGTGACGTTCCGGGTGGAACGACCCGCGTGTTCGCTGGCGAGCTCGATCCCGATGTTCACGTCGTGGATCGTGTTGCCCTCGACCAGGATGTCGCGGCCGCCGTCGACGTAGATGCCGTCGGCACTCCGGTCGTTGCCGTAGGCGGGGTTCCCGTAGCTGTCGACGTTCCACACCACGTTGCCGCGCACGATCCCGTCGCGCGCCTGGTCGACGGTGGGATCGGGGGCGGTGCCCTCGAAGCCGATCACGTCGATCCCGATGTTGTTCGTGTCGTGCACCTCGTTGCCCTCGATGCGGAAGTCCTTCACGTTGCCGTTCACGACCAGCGCCTCGGACGAACCCAAGGTGAGGTTCGCGAGCTCGTTGTCCACGATCTCGACCTCCTCGATCGGATGGTCGCCGGCGGAGCCGAACACGGCGATCCCATGCGCGTCCCCGCCGTTGCGGCCCTCGAAGGTCGTCCCCATGTCGCGGACGACGTTGCCGGCGAGCCGGATGTGGTCGGCGGCGCCCGTCACCAGGATCCCGATCGGCACGTGTCCGGACGCGTCGCTCCGGTACCCCGTGATCTCGAACCCGCGGATCGTGACGAAGCGCTGGGAGTCGATCGCGATCATGGCGTTCTGCCCCGCGGGAACCTC
>Ga0209874_1000040_pt1 | contig 29468 bp, 28 predicted proteins | sample GWRWN1_20_30_FD_187216 | JGI IMG/M metagenome (GOLD analysis project Ga0209874, IMG submission 187216) | Riverbed sediment microbial communities from areas with no vegetation in Columbia River, Washington, USA - GW-RW N1_20_30 (SPAdes)... | ecosystem: Environmental > Aquatic > Freshwater > River... | reverse complement strand
AGCGCCGTCAACGCGAAGGCGGAGACGCCGAGACGGGCCGCGGCGGCGAGGAGCCCTTCGAAGAAAAGCTCGGCGCCCGCCACCACGAGGACGACACCGCCGACGAGGAGCGCGAGGGCTACGACCGAGGACACAGCCCGTATCGTTACGAGGAATGGGGCGCGACTATCCCACGGTCCTCGACCTCGTCGGCGACACGCCGCTCGTCCGGCTGCAGCGCCTCGGCCGCGAGGACGGCCCTCTCCTCCTGGCCAAGCTCGAATACATGAACCCCGGCGGGAGCGTGAAGGACCGGATAGCGCTGCGGATGATCGAGCGCGCCGAGGAAGAAGGGAAGCTCGAGCAGGGGGGGACGATCGTCGAGCCGACGAGCGGCAACACCGGCGTCGGCCTGGCGATCGCCGCCGCGCTCAAGGGCTACCGCTGCATCTTCGTCATGCCGGACAAGATCGCCCAGGAGAAGATCTCGCTTCTGCGCGCGTTCGGAGCCGATGTCGTCATTTGCCCGACGGCGGTTCCGCCTGAGTCGCCCGAGAGCTACTACTCGGTCTCCGCGCGCCTCGCGGAGGAGATCCCCGGCGCATACAAGCCCGACCAGTATTCGAACCCGGCGAATCCCCAGGCGCATTACGAGACGACTGGACCGGAGATCTGGGAGCAGACGGGCGGAAAGCTGGACGCGCTCGTCCTGACCGTCGGGACCGGCGGGACGATTTCGGGCGCCGCCCGCTTCCTCAAGGAGCGAAAACCGGATCTCCTCGTCGTGGGCGCGGACCCCGAAGGGTCGATCTACGGGTCGGAGACGGTGCATCCCTACCTGGTCGAGGGAATCGGGGAGGACTTCTGGCCGACGACCTTCGACCCCTCGGTCGTCGACGAGTACGTGACCGTTTCCGACCGTGACTCGTTCATCACGGCCCGGCGCCTCGCGCGCGAGGAAGGTCTCCTCGTCGGCGGGTCCGGAGGCACGGCCGTCTGGGCGATGCTCGAAATCGCGGAGCGCTACGGCCCTGACGCGACGGTGGCCACGCTGATCCCCGACGGCGGGCGTGGCTACCTATCGAAGTTCTACGACGACAACTGGCTCCGCGAGTACGGGATCGTCGACCGGCACGCGCCCGCCCCCACCATCGAAGAGGTGCTGGCCTTCAAGCGCAGGGAGGAGGCCGACGTCCCGCAGTTGATCTTCGTCGAGTCTCACCGCAAGGTCGGCGAAGCCGTGGACCTCATGCACCGCTACGGGATCTCGCAGATCCCGGTCATCCGGCACGAGCCGGCCGACTCACTTGCGGACGTGATCGGATCGATTCAGGAGCGAGGGTTGCTCGAGCGGGTGCTGCGCAACCCGGACACGCTCAACGAGGAGGTCGCCAACGCGATGGATCCGCCGCTCCGCGCCGTGGAGATGGGGGAAACCGTGGACACGGTCTTCTCCGACCTCGAGGCCGGCAACACGGCCGTCATCGTCGCCACGCGAGGCAAGCCGGTCGGAGTCCTCACCCGCGCCGACCTGCTCGAATACTTGGCGAACAACCAGTCTCACGACGGCGCGTAGTCGTCCCTTGTAGCCATGCCGGGGTCAGCCATGCCGGGGTCTGACCCCGGCCTGGTCGGGCCGGACACGGCCATCGTGGTCAGCGCGCGCGGGCGATGCCGCATTCCGCCGAGAGGTCGTTGTCGATTCGAGACATGTAGGGGTCTGACCCCGGTCGTGTCCCCTTTGGACACGGACGCGGCGCATACACTGAGATCGTGGACTTCGAGACGCGCGCGATCCACGAGGGCCAGCAGCCGGATCCGGCGACCGGGGCGCTCGTCACGCCCATCTACCAGACCTCCACCTACCTCCAAGAGGAGGTCGGGAAGAACAAGGGCTACGACTACTCGCGCGCCGGAAACCCGACGCGCACGGCCCTGGAGACCTGTCTTGCGTCACTCGAGAGCGCCGACCACGGGGCGGCCTTCTCATCCGGTCTCGGCGGGGTCACCACGCTCATGCATCTCATCTCCCCCGGCGAGCGCGTGGTCTCGGTCAATGACGTCTACGGGGGCGTCTACCGGATGTTCACGCAGGTCTACGAGCCGAAGGGCTATCGCTTCACGTTCGTCTCGGCCGACGAGATCGGCGAGGGGCTGGCCCGGCATCTGGACGAAGAGACCCGCATCGTCTGGCTCGAGACTCCAACCAACCCTCTGCTGAACATCATCGACATCCGCGCTGCGGCCGAGGCGGCACACGCCGTGGGGGCGATGGTCGTAGTGGACAACACCTTCGCAACGCCTTACCTCCAGCGTCCCCTCGAGCTCGGCGCCGACGTCGTCGTCCATTCGACGACCAAGTACCTCGGGGGGCATTCGGACGTGATTGGCGGCTTCGTGGCGACGAACGATCCGACCATCGCCGAGCGCCTGCGCTTCCTGCAGAAATCGCTCGGGGCGGTTCCAGGGCCATTCGACTGCTGGCTCGTTCTGCGTGGGCTGAAGACGCTCGCCGTGCGCATGGAGCGCCACTGCGAGAACGCACGCCGCGTAGCGGCCTGGCTCGACGAGCACGAGGCGGTCGAGCGCGTCCTCTATCCGGGACTGCCCGCGCACCCCGGGCACGAGGTCGCGGCAGGCCAGATGAGCGACTTCGGGGGGATGATCTCCATCCTCGCGGCCTCGGAGGAGGACGCGATCCGCCTCGTGGCCGAGACGAAGATCTGGAAGCTGGCCGAGAGCCTGGGCGGAGTCGAGAGCCTGATCGAGCAGCCCGCGCGCATGACGCATGCCTCCACCGCCGACGCGCCGTTCGCGGTACCGGGCAACCTCGTGCGCCTCTCCGTCGGGATCGAGTCAGTCGACGACCTGGTCGCCGACCTCGAGCAGGCGTTCGCGACGATCGGCGCCAGGGTCTCCTAGCGCCTTCAGGTACGCGGCCTCGTAGTCGGCCACCATGCGCTCTTTCGAGAAGCGGTCCTCGACATAGCGCCGGCACTCCAGCGGGTCGATGGCGTCCGCGCGCTCGAGGACGCCAGGCATCTCTTTGTAGTCGTCTACGATGATCCCGGTGCGACCGTCCTCGAGCACCTCGGGGACGGCGCCGTGCCGTGTGGCGATGACGGGCGTCCCGCAGGCCATCGACTCGATCATCACGAGCCCGAAGGGCTCCGCCCACTCGATCGGGAAGAGCGTCACGCGGGCGTTCTGGAGGAGGTCGACCTTGTCGGCGTGCGAGACCTCCCCGAGATACTCGATATTGCCGCCCAGGTGCGGCTTGATGGCCGCATCGAAGAACTCCTCCTCGCGAAGCTCCTGCATCTTGCCCGCCAGCTTGAGCGGGAGACCCAGCTCCTTTGCCACTTCGACGGCCCGGTGAGCGCCCTTGTCGGGGCTCATGCGGCCGAGGAAGAGCAGGTAGTCGCCTCGATGCGGGTGCACGGGATACAAGGAGAGGTCGAGCGCGTTGGGGCAATTGGCGATCCAATTCAGATGCGGAAGCGGAGAGCGCTGGTTCATCGATAGCGAGATGAGGCCGACGCGGGGAGCGAAGCGGTCGATCTGCTCATAGAGCTCTCCCGAGCGCCGGTTGAGAGGGCCGTGGACCGTGTGCACAACGGGCGTAGTGCTCCCGGCCCCCAGAGCGGCGGCCAGGGCTCCCGAGTGGTCGTTGACGATCTCGAACTCCTCTGCACGCTCGAAGCAGGCGAGGGCGTGGTGTAGCTCATGCAGCGTCGTCCCGATGAATTCGGACGGAGCCTCCTGGAAGACGGAGACGAGGTTCGCCTTCGTAGTCGAGTCGCCGGAGGCAAAAAGAGTTACTTCGTGGCCTCGCTCAGCGAGACCGTCGGCGAGGAGCGCGACGATCCACTCGATGCCCCCATAGCGCGGGGGCGGGACGGGGAACCAGACAGGGCTGAGAACAGCGATCTTCAGGCTTATGCCTCCTCGACCCTCACTGCCGCGTCCTCCAGGTGGACGTTCCAGGTCTTGTCGAACGCGCGCACTCCCGCAAGTCTGAGCGACCCGGCCCAGGAGGGCAATTCCGGAGGAGCCACGGTGTCGAGCACTTGCCGACGCTGGTCCGGCTCGAGACCGAGGAGAAGCTGAAGGAGCAGCACCGGCGTGCCCGCGGCCCAGGCCTGAGGACGCGCGGCGGTGGGATAGGCGATCGGGAACGGTGTGGCCGTGCGCGAGAAGCCGGCGAACACCTCCGGCAGCTGCCAGCCGAAGTGTCCTGCTGCGTTCATCATTCGCCGGGTGATGCGGTGTGCTTCCGGCCAGCGCGCCGCCTTGGCCAGGCCCCACGCGATCAGGGAATTGTCGTGCGGCCAGACGGTTCCGTTGTGGTACGAAAGCGGGTTGAAGCCGGCGTCGTCGGCGGACATCGTGCGTACCCCCCAACCCGACCAGAGCTCCTCTCCCATGAGCCTGTCGACGATGGCGTCAACCCTCTCGGGCAGGACGATGCCGCTCCAAAGCAGGTGGCCGATGTTCGAGGTCATCGAATCGACCCTGTTCTTGTCCCCGTCCAGTGCCAAGGCGTAGAAGCCGCCCCGCTCCTCGACCCAGAAGGCCTCATCGAATCGGCGGCGCAGCGCGTCCGCATCCGCTTCGAGCCGGTCGGCGAGCTCGCGCTCGCGCCAGACGGTCCGTGCGAGCTCCGCCGCCCGCAGCTTGGCGTCGTAGACGTACCCCTGCACCTCGCAGGGCGCGATCGGAGCCTCCGCCAGGCGCCCGTTGTGGAAGAGCTGCGAGTTTCCGGAGTCCTTCCAGGACTGATTGACGAGCCCACGCTCGGAACGGCGCTTGTACTCGACGAAGCCGTCGCCGTCGAGGTCGCCGTACTCGTCGATCCAGGCGAGGGCGCGCAGTGCCGGCTCGCGCAGCGCACGTACGAGGGCGGCATCGTCGGTCCAGCGCCAGACCTCTGAGAGGAGGACGAGGTAGAGGGGCGTGGCGTCGACGGTGCCGTAGTAGCGCGGGAACCAGGCGTCGGCCCCCTTCCCGTGCCGGACCTCGTGGACGATCTTCCCCGGCTCGGCGTCGATCTCGGGATCATCCTCGCGGGCCTGGAGCTCGGCGAGCGCGTGCAGTGCGTTGTGGGCCAGCTCGGGCCCGAAGAGCAAGGTCTGGAGACAGGTGATGATGGTGTCGCGCCCGAAGACGGTCATGAACCACGGCATGCCCGCGGCCGGGAGCTGGCCCGGGAAACGCGGATCCTCGTCCATGCGGAGCGAGGCGAGGTCGGCGACCGACTGGGAGAAGCTCTTGGAGAGCTCCTCCCACGAGGCCCGGAGCTGCGGGACGCGCAGGTGCCAGGCCGAGAGCGAATCCCGCACGCGGGCCAGCTCGTCGCCGAAGGTCCGCTCGGCGCGCGAGGGGGTGGTGCGCACACCGTCGGTGGCGAGGATGACGTCCACCCGGAGGCGCCAGCTTTCCCGCGGCCCGAGCGCCAGGCGGTAGCGGACGGTTCCGTCCTCGACAGCCCCCCGCTCCGAGAGGATGACCTGGGTCAGGCAGGCCGAGTCGTCCGCGAGGATCAGCTGGTTGTCGGCCTCGTCGAAGTGGGGCGAGACGAGCTCGGGGAGCGGCGGCGCGTGCTCTGGATCGCCGAGAGCATAGTCATACGCCTTGACGGAGAAGATGTCCGCGAAGTCCGCCCCGATCTCCAGCGCGAGCTCGAACTCGACCGGCCGCGGAGCGTGGTTCTGGACGACGATGTGCTCCTGCATGCCGTCCCCGACGAAGCGGTCGCGCCCCACGGAGATCTCGTCGGGCCCGAGATCGCCGACGACCGGGTTGCGAAGATAGAACGCGGCCGAGAAATAGTTGACCTTGTCGGAGGAGAGGACGAGCGGGCTCGCGCCGTCGATCGTCAACGTCCAGCGGGAGAGGAAGCGGGTGTCGTCGGCGAAGAGGCCCATCACGGGCCCGGCGATGTCGCCGCGCTCGTCGGAGACGCAGAACGTCGAGCCCTCGAGGATCGTTAAAGCCACGCGAAGTTAGTGACGGACGATTTGATCCTGGCTCGCTTGCTGTAGCGGCTTGACGACGATCTCGTCGATGTTCATATGAGGCGGACGCGTCAGCACCCAGAGAATGCAATCAGCGACGTCGGCGGGCGTCAGGTAGTCGACTCCCTTGTAGACCGCCTCCTTCTTCTCGGCGTCCCCCCGGAAACGGACGTCGGAGAACTCCGTGTCGCCCACCATCCCGGGATCGACCGTCGAGACGCGGATTCGCCCGACCAGTTCCTTGCGGAGGACATAGGTGAGGGCACGGACGGCGTACTTCGAGCCGACGTACATGCCTCCCTGCGGGTAGGCCTCGCGGCCCGCCCAGGAGCCGAGGTTGACGATGTGCCCCCGGCGGTCCTCCATGTGCGGCAGGCAGAGCCGGGTCATGCGCGTGAGCCCGAGCACGTTGGTCTCCAGCATGACCCGCTCGTCCTCTTCGTCGGCGTCCAGGATCGTGCTGCGGCCAAGGGCCAGCCCTGCGTTGTTGACCAGGACGTCCAGCCGGCCAAGCCGGCTGGACGCTTGGGAGACGAACAGCTCGCAGCTCTGTGAGTCGGTCACGTCCAGCGGAGCGAAGAAATGGTCGTTCCCAGGGAGGTCGGCGACAAGCTGCTCCACCCTTTCGACGCGCCGGGCGCCGAGCGCGAGACGGGCGCCTCCCTCGGCGAGGGCCAGCGCCGTCGCCGCGCCGATGCCGCTCGAGGCGCCCGTGACGACGGCGGTGTAGCCCGCGAGCTCCGGCACGGGCCGGAGCTTATCTTCGCCTTCGGTTTACGAGCTGAAGAACACCTTGATCGGGACCGTGCTCAGCGTTTGAAGCGCTCTAGCTGTGCCGTCTTCGCGGGGAGCGGGCGAGGTCAACCCAGGCTCGTTCCCCGAGGAGCTCTGCGAGGAGCACGCGAAAGCGGCGGCCGCCCATCGCCCTGCTCGAACGCGTCGGATTCTCCGGGTCGGGCCAGTAAGCCCACGCGAGCGTGTCCGCAAACCGCTCGCAGGCGTGCGCATCGTGTGGGAGGCCCGGCTGCTCGTAGCAGAGATCGGTGCCTCCGAGCCGCGCTTTGAGAAGCGCCCTGGCGCCGTCGTCGAGCGCGAAATCCCAAACCTGGTGCGCGTACTCGTGCTGGACGATCCCCCAGGTGTACGCGCGCCCGTAGGGTCCCGCCGCCAGCAGGTTCTCGTCGAGGATGATGAGGCCGGGGCGCGAGCCGGCGCAGCCGCAGTCGGCGATCCGAACGGTCACCGTGGCAGGAACGAGGCCCCAGTCGAACGAGCTCGCCTCGAGCGCCGCCCGTACCTGCGCCCGCGCCGCCTCGCTCCCGCCCGAGAAGACGTACGCGCCACCGCCGGCTTGAGCCTTCGCAGGGACGAAGAGCGCTGCAAGCGCAACCAGCAGAACTATGTGACGACGGGTCACTAGCATCGGGATCCGCCGTCGAACGCTCCCACCAGCTTCATAGGCGCTCAAGAGCCTGCATACCTCCCCCAAAAGGAGGAACTCTTCGGGCCTAGAAGGCGTCGGGAAGGCGGGCGACCAGGCTCCCCGCCAGCGCCAGCAGCAGATAGAAGAGCGTGATCGCCTCACGCAACGTCCTCACCAGCCCAGGGGTCGTCGTCGTGCTCCTGCGGCACCTCGAGCGCCGCGGGCACACCGAGATGGAAGCCCTGTCCATACCTGACCTTGAGCACGCGGAGGCGGTCGAGCTCGCTCTGCGTCTCGATGCCTTCGGCGCCGATGGTCGCGTCGATCCCCGACGCAAAGTCGACAAGCGAGGATGCGAGAGCATCCCGCGCGGGATCGCCCGCAATGCCCCGCGTCAGGCTGAGATCGAGCTTCACGATGTCGGGAGCGAGACGGAGGATGTGGCTCAGGCTGGCGAACCCAGCGCCGACGTCGTCGATGGCGACCCAGGCCCCCAAGCGGCGGAGCGGCGTGAGGGCTTCGTTGAGCGCGTCGTAATCCTCAACCCGCTCGTGCTCGGTGACCTCGATGATGACGCGGTTCGCGCGCGGCGCGAGGAGATTGAAGAAGTGCGGCGAGAGAGCGGTCAGCGGAGAGACGTTGAGCGCCAGCCTGACTCCCTCGGGCAGCTCCTCCACCTTCACGAGCGCGCTGTCGATCGCCGCGAGCTCGAGCTCCACTCCGAGACCGACCTCGGCAGCGTCCGCGAACCAGTCCGAGGGCGGCCGGTACGGCTCCACTGGGAAGCGCGCGAGCGCCTCGTAGGCGAACACATCGCCTTGCTCGAGGTCGTAGACGGGCTGGAAGACCATGTCGACGCCTCTCGAGAGAGCCCCCTGGACCCGGTCCGAGAGCATGTTCTTCCGCTCGTCCTGGAGGGTCTGGTACTCGACCTGGTCGCCGATGACCGCGGCAAGGACCTGCATGAAGCGCGCGTCCCGCTCGTCCAGCGAAGGCTCGGCGGCATGACTGAGGCAGCACAGGGTTCCGAACAGCCGCCCGTCCCAGAGGTGGACCGGGACGCCGACGTAGGAGCCGATGTCGGCCGACGTGGTGACCGCGAGGTCCTTGACCAGCTCGTCAGCCTTCGTGTCGGGAACGACGTTCGCCAGCTGCCCCTTGACCATCAGGTTGGAGTACGACTCCTCGAGGGGAATGCTGATCCCGCCGTCGAGGCCAAACGACTCGGCGTCGCCCTCGGTCGCGCGGATCTTCTCGAGGCCGTTCTCGATCGCGGCGACGAAGGCGACGTCCATCCCGAGCTGGCGGCGAGCGAGGGTCAGGATCCGCTCGATAGTCTCCTTGGGCGTCGCGGCGGTGCGGGCTGTCTCCATCGTTCCCTGCAAATCGCTCCCTCCGTGTTCGTGCAGCAGAGGAGCGCAGGGAACGCGAAAACTTGCGCGTTTCCGGGCGGATCACCCGTTCGAGGGATGCCTACTCCTACTAGGTGGGCTTGCCGACCGCAGCGTCCACGAGATCGGCCAGCTCGCCTCCGCGGCGAGCGTGCACCAGGCCGATCAGGTAGCAGAGAAGCGGCGCGTTGATCCTCTCGCCGCTTTCGTGCGCCGCGATCCTGGCGAGCTCGAGCAGCTCGTCCACCTCGTCCTGGGAGAGCTGGAGGCCGTCCGGGTCCTGACCGGCGGCGGCGGCGAGCCGGTCGCGCGCGTCTGACAACCACTCGTCCATCGCGAGCAGGATAGGTCAGCTACGGCCCGTACACTCCGCTCGGCATGAAGGTGGGCGTTCCCAAAGAGTCGGCCCCCGGCGAGCGGCGCGTAGCCCTCATTCCGGACTCGGTTCGCCGGCTCGCCGAGGCCAACGTCGACGTGCTCGTCGAACAGGGGGCGGGCGACGAGGCAGCCGCACTCGACTCGGCCTACGAGGGAGCCGGGGCAGCAATCGTGGGAGATGTCTACAGCGAAGCCGACCTCGTCGCCAAGGTCCAGAGTCCATCCGAGCAGGAGATCGGGCGCCTTCGAGAGGGACAGGCTCTCGTCGCCCTCCTCCAGCCGCTGACGAGCCCCGAGCTCGTGGGTGCGCTGGCGAAGAAGCGCGTCACTGCGTTCTCGATGGACTCGATCCCGCGCATCACGCGCGCGCAGTCGATGGACGCGCTCTCCTCGCAGAGCACGGTCGCGGGCTACAAGGCGGTCGTGCTTGCCGCTTCGCACCTGGGCAAGTTCTTCCCGATGCTGACGACGGCCGCCGGGACGATCGCGCCCGCCCGAGTGCTCGTCCTCGGGGCAGGCGTCGCCGGTCTCCAGGCCATCGCCACGGCGCGCCGACTGGGCGCACTCGTCTTCGCGTTCGACGTCCGCCCGGTCGTCAAGGAGCAGGTCGAGAGCCTCGGGGCCACCTTCCTGGAGCTCGACGTCGAAGGTGCCGAGGGCGTGGGCGGCTATGCGGTGGCGCTCGCCGAGGACCAGCACGAGCGGGAGCAGCAGTTGATCGCCCGCCATGTGGCGGAGTCGGACGCGGTCATCACGACCGCGCTGATCCCCGGCAGGCCGGCACCCCTGCTCGTTACCGCGGAGGCCGTCCGTGCGATGCGCCACGGCTCGGTCGTCGTCGACGTGGCGGCCGAGGCGGGCGGAAACGCCGAGCCGACCGAGCCCGGCCAGACAGTGGTCAAGGACGGCGTCACCATCGTCGGCGAGACGAACCTGGCCGCCACCATGCCGATCCACGCGAGCCAGATGTACTCGCGCAACGTCTACACCTTTCTCGACCACCTGATCGACGACGCCCGGCTGACGCTCGACTTCGACGACGAGATCACGCGCGAGGCGTGTGTCACCCACGACGGCCGGGTGCTGAAGGAGCCCGTGGCCGTTTGAGCCTCCTCAACAGCATCACCATCTTCGTCCTCGCCGTGTTCATCGGCTTCGAGATCATCTCCAAGGTCCCGGCGATGTTGCACACCCCGCTGATGTCGGGCACGAACGCAATCCACGGGATCGTCCTTGTCGGGGCCATGCTCGTGGCCGGGTCTGCCGACTCGACGCTCGAGCAGGTGCTCGCGTTCATCGCCGTCGTCTTCGCCACAGTCAACGTCGTCGGCGGCTTTCTCGTCACCGACCGCATGCTCGAGATGTTCAAGCGGAGATGACGACTCCTCTCGCGCTGTCGCAGACGGCGATCAACTTCACCTATCTCGTCGCGGCCGTCCTCCTGATCGTCGGGATTCGCCGCCTGAGCGCTCCGCCCACGGCCCGTTCCGGGAACGTGATCGCTGCGATCGGCATGACCATCGCCATCGTCTTCACGCTCCTCGACCGGGACATCGACAAGTATTGGCTGATCGCAGCGGGGACGGCGGTGGGCACCGTTGTCGGAGTCGCCTCGGCCCGCCTCGTCAAGATGACGGCCATCCCACAGATGGTGGCGCTCTTCAACGGCGTCGGCGGTGGGGCGGCTGCGCTCGTGGCCACCTCCGAGTTTCATCGTCTGGCGCCTGCGAGCGGCCATCTAGCGGGTGATGACATCGGGGCGATGCTCTTCTCCGCGCTGATCGGTTCCGTCTCCTTCGCCGGCAGCCTCGTGGCGTTCGCGAAGCTCCAGGAGCTCTTACCCGGCCGCCCGATCGTGTTTGCGGGGCAGCAGGCCGCCAACGCAGCGCTTTTCGCCGCCATCGTGGCCTGCGGCGCCTTGGCAGGTGCGACGGAAAACGGCGTGTGGATGGTGCTGCTCCTCGTCGGCGCCCTCCTGTTCGGAATGCTCCTCGTCCTCCCCATCGGCGGGGCGGATATGCCCGTCGTCATCTCCCTGCTGAACGCGTTCACCGGTCTCGCCGCCGCCTCGACCGGCTTCGTGCTCGAGAACACCGCGCTGATCATCGGAGGCACCCTGGTCGGCGCCTCGGGAACGCTGCTGACCATCCTCATGGGGCGAGCGATGAATCGTTCGCTCGCGAACGTCCTCTTCGGCGCTTTCGGCGCGGCGCCCGCGGGCGGAGCCGCCCTGGCGGCGAGCACTGACGGCAAGTCCTACCGGGAGATCACGGCGGAGGACGCAGCCGTCATGCTCGCCTACGCCAACCGCGTGGTGATCGTGCCCGGCTACGGGCTGGCGGTCGCGCAGGCCCAGCATGCCGTGCGGGAACTCGCCGACCTGCTGGAGAAGCGCGGCGTCGACGTCAAGTACGCCATCCACCCGGTCGCAGGACGCATGCCGGGCCACATGAACGTCCTGCTCGCGGAGGCGAACGTCCCGTATCCGCAACTGTTCGACATGGAGGACATCAACCCCGAGTTCCCGCGCACGGACGTCGCGCTCGTGATCGGCGCCAACGACGTGACGAACCCCGCCGCGCGCAGCGCGCCCGAGAGCCCGATCTACGGCATGCCGATCCTCAACGTGGACGAGGCCGCGAACGTCGTCGTGCTCAAGCGGAGCATGAGCCCCGGCTTCGCCGGGATCGACAACGATCTCTACTACAACCCGAAGACGGCCATGCTCTTCGGCGACGCGAAGTCCTCCGTCGAGAAGCTCGTTGCTGGGGTCAAAGCGGCTTAGAGGAGTTGCAGCTCGTCGCCTACAGCGACCTGACCGCTCTTCAGAACCCGGGCCAGCATGCCCCGCCGGCCGTCGATCTCGGCCTGGAGGCCCGGCCGGACCTCCTCCATCAGCTCACAGGGATCGCAGATCATCGAGACCTCGAACTCGGCGTCGCCAATCGCCAGCCGCTGCCCGAGGGGCCACTTCATCACCTCGGCGCCGCGAACGGTGAAGTTCTCCTTCACGGCCCCCGGCTCGAGGCCGAGAGCCCCGAGATCCTCGACGGCGACGAAGAGGACGTTTCGCTTTCCACCGCGTCGGTGAGCACAGCCCTCGACACCCTCGTTCTCGAAGACGCGGGCGGATTCCAGCGGCTCCATCGGCTCCCTCCGCTTCGGCGAACGCCAGATCCCGACGAGCTCGGCCATGGCCCGAGGATAACGTTGGGCGGTCGTTCTAGCCCGTGATCGCTGCGAAAGCGTCCACGAGGCCGCTGCCGAAGAACGAGTTCGCGCCGGCGGGCCCGGTGCAAGCCGTCGGAGCCGCGGGGCAGCTAAGCGGATGGGCGCTCGAGCGCAGGATCTCCGCGACCTGGTCCGGACTCATCTTGCCGTCGCCCGGGCTCTTCGAGCTGCCGTAGCGGCTGACAACGAGTGCTGCGACGCCGCTCACTTCCGCGGCCGAGGAGGAACTCCCCGCCATGAACCGGTAGTAAGCCGGCGGCCCGTCGCCTGGGTCCTCCGGGCAGGTCGCGCAAGCCACCGGCCAAGTCGAGAGCACGAAGCCTGCCGGGGGCGCTGGGGGCACATTTCCGCCCGGGGCCGCGATGTCGACGAAGCCGGCTCCATAGTTCGAGAACACGGACTTCTCGTTGGCCGTCCCCGTCGAGCCGACCGTGATGACGCCGGGGATCCCGCTCGGGAGCCTCGCGCAGTCCTCACCGGCCGCAGCCGGGATGTTGGCGTTCGAGTTGCCGGCCGAGGCTATGAAGGTGACGCCCTTCTTCATCGCGTGCTGCACGGCATCGGCGATGTCCTGCCACGCCCGCGCCTGCTCGGGATTCGAGCGGCAGAAGAGGTCCAGGCGGTTGTCCGGGTTCGCGACGACGGAGCCGACGTCGATCGAGTAGCTGTTGTTCACGACATCGATCTTCCGCGCGGCGACCCATTTGAACGCGCACTCGACGGCCTCGGGCGTGGTCAGCCCAGAGGCGTCCGTCACCTTGATCGCGGCAAGGGTCACGTTCGGTGCGACGCCGACGATTCCGAGCCCGTTCGCGCCCGCGGCGATCAAGCCGGCGTTGTGCGTCCCGTGGCCGTTGTCGTCCGTCCAGGAGGCCGGGTCCCGGTCGCGCTGCCCGCCAACGCATGAGACGCTGTCGTCGAAGGAGACGCGTCCCACCAAATCCGGATGCATGTAGTCGATCCCGGTGTCGATCACCCCGACGATGACCTCGGGACTTCCACCGGTGATCGCATGGGCCTCGGGCGCGCGGATGAGCCTGGTGTTCCACTGCCCCGCCCCGCTGACCGGCGGCGCCGCGTGCAAAAAGAAGGGATCCGCGTCGACGACGGGCTGGTTCGGCAGCGAGCGATCAGTCCCAGCGCCCGCGACGCCGGCAAGCGTCAGAGCGGCGAGCGACCCCGCCAGGAGTACACGAACCGTAGATTTCACCAGCCGCAAAATACTCTTCCTCTCCGTTACCACTCTCCCAGAGCCGCCTTTCGGCGCCTCGAAACGCACTGTACGGATGGTAAGCGGAGCTACGTCCCCCTAAAGGGGTAGCACCCCTAGAAGTTCACTCGAACGAGGGTTGAGGCGCCCGTCCTCAGCGACCAGCGGGTCACGTAGGCCGTGCGGCCGGTCAACGCAGTCGTCCACAGGAGGCGAGTGCTGCCGGTGGTGCGGTAGATCCCTCTCACCGCCGGACTGGCCCACCGCCGCAAGCGCAGGATGCTGGAACGCGAGCTCTGCCTGACCCAGACGATGCGCGTCGAGGTGATGGACGGGTTGGCGAGCACGAAGACCGAGCTCCGCGCGATCACCGAGCGCCGGCCGGTCGCGAGCCGCTGCGCGAAGATCGTCGACGAGGTCGCCGTGAGCTTGTGCCAAGCGATACGGCCGGCAGCGAGCGAGGGGCGTCCGAGGTCATTCCCTGCGGAGATCCGAACGATCACGCGCTCGACCGGGGATGCCGGATCCGTGAAGTCGGCGACCACGAGCCGCTTGTAGGTCGAATCCGTGCGTACAAACGCGAGTAAGGGCCAGTCGAGGGCGGGCTTCGCCACCTGCCCGCCGACGCTCGCGACGAGCTCTCCTGTGCGCCAGTTGATGACCTTCACTCCCTGTGCGTCGTCGTAGGCGAGGAGGCCGCCGTCGACGGCAGGAGCGGCGGCGCCGGCGATTGCGATCGGTGTCCCGTCTCGCGGCTCGAGGAGGACGGTCGAGCTTCCCGAGTTCATACGCGCCCGCCCGACCACGCTCCACGTCGCGGCTGGGTCGAGACCGGCACCAAGGGCCTGGGTCTGGATAGCCGCCCCCGCCGTCGGCGCCGCGGCGAGGAGGCCGGCGCAGACAAGGAGCGCGACGACATTCCCGAGCAGCAGAAACCGCCGCCGGCGAGCGAGGCCCTCGACAGCTGCGGTCGGGTCGGGCTGCCCGTAGCGGGGCCAGGCCGCCATCAGCGCTCTCCCCGCACCGTAGGCGGCGAAGCACAGGCCGGCCGCGAGCGGCTTCCCGAGTGCGACCGCGGCGGCGCAGGCGACCCAGAAGGTCGCGACGGGCTGAAAGGTGAGGAAGCCGAGTCCGAGCCCGATCCCGTAGCCGACGCTCCAGACCGGAAGAGGGAGCTCGGAGCGCCAGCGCTCCGGGACCTGACGCCGCAGCTGCGGGAGCGGCACGCGGACGATGCCGGCTTCGCGCGCGGCCGCCAGCAAGGCGAGAGCGGCCACGAGGAAGGCCAGCTGCGTTCCCAGGACTGCCCCAACCGCACCGAGTGCCGCGCCGACGAGCGCGGACGCGGCAACCGCTCCGACGGCGAAGCCTGCGAGTGCGAGCCGCTGACGTCGTCTGCTCCCGCACACGGCGGGAGTGAAGGTCTCCACCATTGAAAGTCCTCAGGGAGACCAGGCGCCCGAGACCCCGGCGACAAGAGCCGCCGCGGCAACGGCCGTCCCGATCAGCAAGACAGTCCCGAGTCGTAGTACATGACGCAGAAGACCCGGTTGCCGTTCCAGCAGTAACCGACGAGCGAGGCGTCCCCGTTGATGCGGCGCGTGCTCCGCGAGCAGCAGTCGACCAGCTTCCGAATCTGGTTGCCGCAACAGCGATACCAGGAGCCCTGCGTGTGGGAGTTCAGTCCGTAGCGCTCCTTTATCCACTCCTCACAGAGACGGGTGCGCGGCGCACGGGGGAGCGGCTCGCCGTCAGGGCCGACCAGGCGCTCGCCGGCCGAGTCGATGGCGAAGCCCTCGGCGTTGACGAGACGGCCGAGGTTGTCGATCGGCCGTCCGTCCCCCGGGCGCAGGGGATAGCCTTGCCGGTCGATGCGCGGCCAGCCCATCGGGCTCGGGCACGAGCCGGTCGTCCAGATATGGCCGCAAAGATGGAAGGCCTCGCTCTCCTCGGGCCGGACGGCTGCGGCTACGGCGGCTCCTCCCGTGAGGGCGAGCACGGCTCCCCCCATGCGCCCGAGGAAGGATCTGCGCGTCAGCCCTCCGGCCAGACGGGTGGACAGAGCGTGGGCCGCACCGTCGACGAGCTCGTCAGGCCGCCGCACGCTCCACTCTCTCCGCTCCGATGGAAACGAGCTGCTCGAGCTGCTCCAGCGTGTTCACGGTTCCCTTCGCCACCACGACCCCGTCCACGATCTGGACCGCGAAGGGCGTCCCCGGAACGGCCCAGCGCTCGAACGTCTCCGGCGCCTCGTTTTCGTAGACGACGCGAACGGCCAGGCCTTCGCGCCCAAGCGCGCGCACGCCCGGCGCGAGCTGGCGACAGAGGCGGCAGCCGGGGCTGAAGAAGACCGCCAGCTCGGGACCTGAGCTCGCGAGGCCGGCGAGCTCGGGTGCGGCATCCCCGAGGGGCGGGCCCTCCTCCGCGAGCTCGAGGGCGACCCCCGGGCCGATCCTGAGAGTGAGAAGCCCGACCTGCCGGTAAAGCGCGAGCACGAGCGCCGCGAGCGCGACGACCGCCACCGCAAGGATCACCAATGCGATCACGACGAGCGCCTGTGCGGAGGGGCGGGAAACCTCCAGAGGGAAGAACGCGAGCCCGGCAAGGGCGGTAAAGGCGAGCGCTCGCACGATCAGGACTTCCACTCGGTGCTCCTTCGAGCCGAAACAACCGCAGTCGAGCCGCCGAAACCCTCGCGCGCGCGCGCGCGCGAGCGCGAGCGTGAAGAGCACGCCGAGCCCGATGGCGGCCAGGGGCGCGAAGGAAAGCCCGGCCAGCAAAGCCGCCCCGACGGCCGCCTCCACGAGAGCCAATCCGAAGTAGCCCGGTGTCCGAAGGGCGCGCGGAAAACCGTATGGCTCGAGCCGCTCAGGATCCCGCGCGACGACCTTCGCGGCGGCGGCCCAGAGGAGGATCGCAGCAACGACGAGACGGGCGAGGATATCGATTTCGACCATGGCCTAGGGGTTCGGCGAAAGCGCCCGGCGCCCTTCTCCTACCCTCCCTGTTGTCGGCGGCGAAACCGCTCGCCTTGAGCACCTAGCCTGCTGCTTCTGCGCTGCGCAACCCACGAAGGGCCCAGAGGGAAAAGAGAGCGGCGAGCCCGAGAGCCACCGCGAAGGCTACACCCACTTCCGTCGGCGAACCGGCGAGGAATCCTCGGCCCGCTTCGAGCACGCGCGTGAGCGGGTTCACCGTCGCGAGCCCGTGGATCCATCCCTGGAGCAACGAAAGCGGCACGTACACCGGCGCGAAGAAGAGGACGAGGAAGACCGGCATCTGCATCACCGGCCCGGCCTGCATCGTCCTCAGGCGCATCGCGACGCCCGCTGCCCAGAGCACGGCCGCGATGTTGACGAGAAGCGCGAGTGTGTAGAGGCCGAGGAGGTCGATGCCGTCACCGCCCACGGTCATGCCCACGAGGAGCGCCACGATCGTGAGCACGGCCGCCGTGACGAGCCAGCGGACGAGCGCGGCGCCTCCGTAGCCGAGGACGATCCCCGTGCGGTTCGGCGCCGCCAGCAGGAGCCGCCGTGCAAAACCGGTCTCGAAGTCGCGCGCGATTCCGAAGCCGGTGAAGACGCCCCCGAACGCCGCCGACTGGAGGAGGACGAACACGAACTGGAAGGCCGTATAGCCGAGCGGGAAATCGAAGCCCGGCACGTTGTCGACCTGAGAGAGCCCTCCTGCAAAGGCGACGAAGAAGAAGAGAGGGAAGACAAGCGAGGGGATCAGGAGCGACGGGTTCGTGAAGACGTTGTGCAGCGTCCGCCACGCAACCCCGCGAGCGACGGCGAGCGCCCTCATGATCGCGCCAGCCTCGTCCTCAGAGCCATGCTCGCCAAAGCAACCGCTACGACGGTGATGGCGAACGCGAAGCCGAAGCCGAGCGCGAGCGCCTCCTCGTCCCAGCCCACGATGATCAGCGAGCGGATGGCCTCGATCAGATAGGAGACCGGGTTGGCGGTAGCCACGGCGCGGAACCAGTCGATCTCGATCAGGTTGCGCGGCATGGCCATCGACGAGAGGAAGAGAAAGACGAAGAAAACCGGGAAAAGGCTCTGGACGGCCTCACCGGATCCCGTCCGCAGCGCTGCGAACGCGCCGAGCGCACCGAAGCCGATCGAGATCAGGACCGCAAGCACGATGAGGACGAGTGCGCCTGCCGGACCCGACTCGAGCCTGACGCCGACGGCCAACCCGACGCCCAAATAGACCAGCGACTGGATCACGCCCATGGCGACGATCCCGCCGAGTTGCCCGGTGAGGAGCGCGATTCCGCGCATGGGCGTGAGCGCTAGGCGGTTCAGAAAGCCGGTTTGGATGTCCCGGGCGAGGTCGGTTCCCGCATTCATCGTCGCGAAGAGCGCGCCCTGGATGAACGGGATGGCGAGCGCGAAGGCGACGAACGAGTTGGTGGGGAAGCCAGGGAGACGAGTGGCTGCATCGAGCCCGCCCGCGTTGACGGCGAGGAGCAGAAGCGGGAACACGAGCGGGAAGACGATGTTGGCCGGTTGGCGCACCGTGCGCACGACGGAGCGCTGCGCGAGCGTCAGAACCTGGCCGGCGAAAACATTGCTCACGCTCGGTCGAGTGCCAGCTCGGCCGCGGGAGTCACTTCCTCCTCGTCGCCCGCCCCCTCCAGCGAGCGGCCCGTCTTGGCGAGGAAGACGTCGTCGAGCGAGGGCTGGTGGAGCTGGAGATGCTCGACCTTGAGGTTTTCCGCGTCGAGGGCGCGCACGATCTCGGCCAGGTCGGCCTCACCGGAACGCAGTCGCACGGCAACACCCTCCGCCGCCGACCCGCACGGCTCCCCGAAGCGAGCGAGGATCGCGGCGGCCCGGTCACGCTCCTCGCGATCGGCCGGCACGACCTCGACGGTCGGGCGCCCGACCTGGGCCTTCAGCTCGGCCGGCGATCCCTCGGCGACGATCTTGCCGTGGTCGATGATCCCCACCCGGTCGGCGAGCGCGTCGGCCTCCTCCAGGTACTGGGTCGTGAGGAAGACCGTCACCCCCTCGTCCCTGGCGAGGCGCTCCACCTCGGCCCAAAGCGCCAGACGGCTTTGGATGTCGAGGCCGGTGGTGGGCTCGTCGAGGAAGAGGATGCTCGGTGAGTGGACGAGCGCGAGCGCGAGGTCGAGCCTGCGCTTCATCCCGCCCGAGTACGTGCGGACCTTCCGGTCGGCTGCCTGGGTGAGGCCGACGCGCTCGAGGAGCTCGCCGCTGCGCTGTTTCCGGTCGGCGGCGGACATCCCGTGCATCGTCGTCTGCAGGCGGAGGTGCTCGCGGCCGGTCAACAGCGGGTCGAGCGCGGCTTCCTGGAGCGCCGCGCCGATGGACGCGCGCACGTGGGGCCCTTCGCTGACGACGTCGTAGCCTGCTACGCGCGCGCTGCCCTCGGTAGGCGGAAGGAGCGTGACCAGCATGAGCACCGTCGTGGACTTGCCCGCTCCATTGGGACCGAGGAAGCCGTAGATCTCGCCCGGCTCGACCCGGAGGTCGATTCCGTCGACGGCGCGCGGGCCCTTCTTGAAGACGCGAACGAGCCCTTGAGCCTCGATTCCGTGGCGATCGGTCACCGTCCGTACGCTAGCGGTCGGAGGCAATCGCTCGGGAGTGATCGCCGAGCCGAAGGGTCACATCGGCCTGCTCGACGACGAGCTGGTCGTGGGTTGCGACAACGACGGCGACACCGGCTTCCCGGGCGAGCCGCGAGAAGAGCGACCCAACCGCGAGCGCGTTCGCTTCGTCGAGCCGCGCAGTGGGCTCATCGGCCAGGAGCAGCCCCGCCCCCGCGGCCACTGCGCGCGCGATCGCGACCCGCTGGCGCTCGCCGGCGGAGAGCCGGGCCGCGCGCTGCTCCGCCCGCTCGGCGAGCCCGACCCGAGCAAGCGCCTCGAGGGCGCGCTCGTGCACCTCGTCGGCCCGGCTTTCGCGCAGTGCGAGTCCTAACTCGACGTTCTCCCGGGCGCTGAGGAAGGGCACCAGGCCTGGATCCTGCCCGATGACAGCAACGTGCTCTCGGCGCAGCGCCGCCCGCGCTTCGCGGTCGAGATCGGCCATGCGCCTGCCGAAAACGGCAACATCCCCGGCGTCTGCCTCGGCGATCCCCGCAAGCAGATGGAGCAGAGTGGTCTTGCCGGAGCCGGACGGCCCCGTGACGGCAACCAGCTTGCCCGTCGCGAAGGACGCGTTCAGCCCCGCGAGGACGACTCGCTTCTGGGCCCCTTCCCCATACGACTTCTGCACGCCCCGCACCTCGGCGACCACCCGGCGGTCGACTGTCGGCGCAGGAGCCGCGGGTGAGTCCGCCGCGTCAGCCTCGGCCGCGGCCGGAGGACCTGCCGGCGTCACGACGATCCCCCGGCCGGCCAGCTTGGCCCGTGCGCGTTCCCCGATACCCGCGCGCGCCAGCAGATCTTCGGGGAGCCGAACCCACCCGCCGCGCGCCACGACGAGGGTCTCATCGCCTGCTCGAGCTGCTTCCTCGCTCACTCGCCCGTCGCGGACGCGAACGATCCGATCCGCGATCGAGGTGGACTCGACGTCGTGACTGACCACGATGGTGGTGCAGCCCTCCTCGCGCGCCAGCTCGCCGATCAGCTCGTAGACGAGCGCCGCAGTGACGGCATCGAGCTCACCGGTCGGCTCGTCGGCGAGCAAGAGTTTCGGGCGGTGCGCCAGCGCGGCGCAGACCGCGATTCGCTGCTGCTCTCCGCCCGAAAGCTCGCCGGGGCGACTGAGACGCTTGTCTGCGAGACCCACGCGCTCGAGGAGCTGGTCGGCTCGCTTCTCTCGCGCCGACCCCTCGGCCCCCGCTAATCCGAGCTGGAGCGCGACCAGGTCTCGGGCGGTCAGATCCGGATCGAGGGAACGCGAGTAATGCTGCTCGACGTAGCCGAGGAGCCGCGAGCGGTACTCGGCGAGCCGACGACCCCGAAGCTTGCCGACGTCCCGGCCGAACACGGTGACCACGCCCGCCGACGGGCGGTCGAGCCCGGAAAGAATGCGAAGCAGGGTCGACTTGCCCGAGCCGCTCGGCCCGAGAACGACGAGCACTTCCTGCTCCTCGACGCAGAGGGTGAGCCCCTGCAGCGCAGCCGCGTCTCCCTCGGGCGTCGAATAGACGCGAAACACGTCCCGAGCCAGGACGGCGGTCATCGCGCCACCCTTCGGGTGGCAGCCCAGACGAGCGCGAGCGCGGCGGCTGCGTAGCCTGCACAAGCCACCAGCAGAAGACGCGCGTCCAGGTGGAGGACGAGAGGCGGCCCGCCGTCCGCCGCATTCGCCGTCACTGTGACGACGCCGACGACCAGAAGGGCGAGCGCGGCCGCAGCACCCAGGCCGCCGGCGAGACCGAGCGCGGCCACGAGGCCGCCGCGCAGCCGGAGGTGACGTCGAAGCAGCCGGGGCCCGGCTCCCTGAGCCTCGAGGTCGAGCAGCTCGCCGCGCTCGTCGCGGACGTCGGCCGCCAGCAGGAGGAGCAGGCCGAGGAGCGCGAGGAGCACGGAGCCGAGCGCCGCACCGGCCAGCACGATCAGCGCCCCGCGCGACAGCGGATCGCCGGCGAGGTCCGCCGCCAGCGCCCGCCGCGAAGTGACCGCCAGAACCTCGAACGGCGGGCGCCGCAGCTCGCGCGCGACTGTGTCCGCAGTCCCGTCGTCGGGCGTCCCGATCCAGATCTCGTTCACGGTGGCGGCCCCGGGCTTCGCCGCGTTGAGCGCAGTGAAGACGAGGCGCCGGTCGGCGACGGCGAAGTCTCCCTCGATAGTGGGAAAGTGGCGCGCGACCGCGACGACCTCGGCCCGCAGGACGCCGCCCGGGACGCGCAAGGGCAGCACGCCGTCGGCGTCGGCTGCCGCGGCGAGGCGCGGGCTCACGATCACCGGCACGCTCTGACCGTCGGTCGGCTGCCGCGGCTGGAAGCGGCGCTCGGCCGCCTCGTTGACGAGGTAGCGCACGGCCGAGTCGCCCACCGGCGTCGCGCCGTTCACTCCGATCCAGTCTTGGTAGTCGGTCAGGATCGCGCTGCGCCCACCGGGTCCCTCCACGGTCAGAGGGCCGAGGCGGAGAACGCCGTCCACCCGCGTGAACTCGGACGCGTGCGCCTCGACGTCGAGAGCACGCCCGATCGCAAGGGCTACGACCTTGCCCCCGCGTGCCTCGGGAGGAAGCGCGACTCGCAGCTCGTGAGCCTGCCGACCGTTCGTCACGCCGAGGTCGAGGTGGAGGAAGCGCGCGTTCGGTGTGAGGATGTCCGCCTGCACCGAGACGTCCCCGCCGACGACCGAGACGGGCAGGATCAGCGCCGTCGCGTCGGCGGGAACATGCGGGCCGCGGATGGCGACGCTGCCTTCGGGTCGGATTCGCGTGAGCAGGTCGGAGAACGAGAGGTCGGCGAAGTCTTCGCGCCAGCCCCGGAGCTGCAGTCGCGAGCCAGTGGGGAGGCCGAGGAGCGTGAACCGCCTGGACCCGCCGAAGGCGCCCACGCTCCCGCTTTGGCGAATGAGGGGCACGACCTCGAGAGAGGGCGCGAGCGAGCGGTACCGGGCCGGCGAGGCCGCGTCGAGCGGCGGCACCAGGTTCGTGGGCGAGAGATCCTCCCGAACCACGAAGTCGAGCGGGACGGCGTAGGCGGCCTTGTCCGCGTTTCCCTGCCCGAGCGTTCCGCGGTAGACGAGCGCAAAGAGGCCGAGCCCGACGCTCGCCACGAGGAAGGTCACCGCCACTGCGCCATGCCCCGGGCTGCGCGCGAGAGAGAGCGCCGCCAGGCGCACCGACACCGCAGCCCCGCGCGATCCGCGCTCGAGGAGGCGAAGACCCGGGCCGAGCGCCCGCGCGACCGCAACGGCGACCACGAAGGTGACGAGCCCCGGGAGCAGGAGCAGAAACGTGCCGGTCGCGCTCGACCCTGCGAGCGAGTCGGCATCCGCCTGGCCGCGCGCGAGCGCAACGATGATCGCGAGCAGCGCGCCGAGGGCCGCCACGTCGACCGTCGAGACGGTGCGCCCGCCCAGAGGAAGCGCGGGGGCACGCAGGCCCAAAAGGATGACGAGGGCCGCGACGGCCGCGACTCCCGCGGCGGCTGCGATCCCTCCGCCGCCGAGCGCCGAGTGCCGGAGGATCGCGGCTGGCGGTGAGGAGGCGCGCTCCGCCACGATGGCTATCACGCCTGCCCCTAGCGCCCACCCGGAGAGCGCGCCGGCAACGGCCGCGACGCCGGTCTCCGCTGCCGACATCAGGACCAGCTGCCACCGGCGTGCGCCGAGCCAGGTGAGCCGTTCCCAGGCGGCGTCCGCATCCCTGCGCAGGCTTGCTGCCGCCAAGAGGCCGAACGCGAGCAGCAGCGCCGCGGCCTGTCCGCCGATCAACAGCAGCCTGCGGCCTGCGACCTGCCCGGTCTCGCGGGCCTCCGCCAGTTGGTCGGTCGGCGCATCGAGGTCGAGCACGAGGGACTCGGCACGGAGTGTCGAGCGTGCGCGGGTGACCGACGTGAGGAAGCCGTCGACCTCCCATGGGTGAATGCGGTCGGGGTCGAGGGGCACGACCCACGCGTACGTCCGGTACAGCGACCGAAGGGCAGGTAGGCGTGCGAGCTGATCGAATCCCTCCGCCAGGATGAACGGCGGCTCCTCCGCCGGCCGGAAGTTCTCGCCGATCCGCACCGCGTTGACCCCGGGGAGCCGCCCGAACGGCACCGGTGAAGCGAGGACGCCCTCGCCGACCTGCACGAAACGGAGCCCGGCAATGGCCGGGATCCGCCCGCCGCCGCCGAGCCTGACGACCTCACACCGTTCCGGGGTGCACGTGCGGGGAAGGCGCCCCGAGCGCAGGCGCACCCAGCGGCCAACGTCATCCATCCCGGCCAGGTTGACGAGGGCTCCCTGGAGGCGGATGAGCTTGTATTGCAGGACGCGGACCGGCTGTTGCGGCGTCACCGTCGTGAGCGCCCGGCGGACAAGCGGCTCGATCGTCTTCAGCGTCTCCCCCCGGCGGACGACGCCCAGGTCGGCATAGATGGCGGTCACCGTCCGCTGCGCGGGAGGAACTCGTTCGAGCGCCCGAGCGGTCTCCCGGTCTTGCGCGATCAGACTGCCACCGAGGACAACGGCGAGGACGGCCGCGCCCGCCGCGATCCCGGCGGCAAGCAGAGCCATCCGGCCGCCGCGGTGCGAGAGCCGCACCGCTGCGAGCCGAAGCGGAAAGGCAACCCGGCGGAGGGCAGTCACCGCCGGAAACGCTGCCAGGAACCGAGCATCATCGCCACTGAGCTTGCTTCGTCATCCGTTAAGCTTCGCTTATGCTCGATGTTCGCCGCATGCGTGTCCTGCGAGAGGTGGCCGAGCGGGGATCGTTCGCGGCGGCCGCTCAGGCGCTCTCGTTCACGCCCTCTGCGGTCTCGCAGCAGATCGCCACGCTCGAGCGTGAGGCGGGCGTTGCGCTCGTGGAGCGCGGTCCCCGTTCGATCAGGCTGACCGAGGCCGGGCGGGCCCTCGTCGAGCACACAGACGGGATCCTCGCCAGCCTGGAGGCGGCGGAGGCCGATATCCAGGCGATCGCCGGCGTGCGAGGCGGCATGCTCAGGCTGGCGTCCTTCCCGACGGCTTACGCGACGATCATGCCGGCGGCGATCGGTGACTTTCGCGCGCGCCATCCCGAAGTCGAGCTGACGCTGACCGAAGCCGATCCGCTCATGAGCATCGCTCGCCTCAAGTCGGGCGAGCTCGATCTCGCCCTCCTGTACGAGTACGACTACGTCCCCCTGCCGGAAGACGACTCGGTCGAGCGTTTCGCGCTTGCGGACGACCCGATCCGTGTCCTCCTGCCGAATGGGCATCGCCACGCGCGGCGCCGGGCGGTGCCGCTCGATGCTCTCGCCGAGGAGCACTGGATCACCTCGACCGCGCGCTCCTCCTGCCACGAGTTCGTCGCCCGCAGCTGCCGAGCGGCGGGCTTCGAGCCCGATATCGGCTTCGAGAGCGACGACCACGGTGTGTGGCAGGGCCTCGTGGCGGCGGGCGTCGGCGTTGCGCTCGCCCCCGACCTGGCGCTCGAGAACCTCCACCCGGGCGTCGTAGCCCGGCCGGTCGCCCTCCATCCGCTGAAGCGCCGGATCTACGCGGCCCATCGCGCCGGCGGAAGCTCCCCGGCGATCGACGCCATGCTGGACGTGCTGCGAGACACGGTCGGCGCTCGCGCGGCGCCCGAGCCGATCGCGGCGCGCGTCTAGACCTACTAGGCCGTCGTCCGCGACTCGACGCCGAGGAGGGTGCGTGCCCCTCCGGCGGCCTTGGCCCGGTAGGCCGCGATGTCAGCCGACCGGTAGAGGTCGTAGATCGAGCCGAGGTTCGCCGAAGCTCGCGCGACGCCGCCGGAGAAGCTGTAAGGGCCGCGGGCGATCAGCGCCTCCTGCGCGCGCTCCGCCACCCTGATCGCATCCGCCGGGGTCGCGCCGGGCAGGATGACGGCGAACTCGTCGCCACCGAGGCGGCAGGGAACGTCACCCGCGCGGATGGACGCGCGCAGCGCATCCGCCACCCCTTTGAGCGCCTCGTCACCGGCCGGGTGGCCGCCGAGATCGTTGATGCGCTTGAGCCCGTCGAGATCAACGACGAGCAGCGAGAGCTCCTCGCCGTTGCGGAGGCTTCGCGCCACCGCAGCGTCGAACTGCTCCTCGAAGAGGCGGCGGTTGTAGAGACCCGTGAGCTTGTCGCGCGCCGCGAGCTCGTGCATCTCTGCGTAGAGCATCGCGTTGCGGACCGCGACACCGACCACGTCGCAGAGCGCCTGGCAGAAGTCCACGTCGTGGCGGTCGAACTGGCGGTCCTCGACGTCGATGACCTCCATCATCCCGATCGTCTCTCCTTGCGCGACCAGGGGGAGCATGAGCAGGGCCTTGTGGCCGCGCGACTCGAGCAGCTGGCGCTCCGCGGGGTCGTCGTCCTCCCTCGAGACCCGGATCTGCACAGGCTCTTGCTCCGTCAGCACGTGGCGCGTGGCGGGGAAGTCGGAGAGCCGGTAGATCTGCCCGCCCTCCTCGGTGATCTCGGGCGCCCCCTGGAGGTGCTCGACGAGCATGACGAGGCAGTCGCGGTCGCGGTCCCAAAACGAGAGCTCGGCCGCGGTCGCGCCCGTCAGTTCCGCCGCCTGGCCGACAAAGGCCTCCAGCACATCGCTCAGGTCCAGCGAGGACGAGACCTTGTGTGAAAGGTCCAGAAGTGCCTGTAGGCGGTTTGCGGGCGCCATTACAGGAGGTATCGGAGGAACCGAGGCGAACCTTGATGCCGGGAGGCGGGGTCGACGAAGCGCGAACGAGAAGACATCCTCAAGCTCGGATCGCGCCTGGCGGCTGCGGAGGGTTTTCGCGTGATTGCGCTCGATGGGCGTGACGTGGGCATGCTCGACCATGTGCGCTACGAGCGTCACATGGACCACCCGGACGAGGTCGTGATCCGACGGCAGGTATTCCTCTGGGACCGCTATGCGACCGTGTCGTTCGACGAGGTCTCCAACGTCGATCCGGCTCGGGAGCGGGTCTACCTCAGCGTCCCGCACGGCACCATCGACTGGGCTCGGCGCGAATCGAACTGATGGGCGGTGACGGGATCGAACCGCCGACCTCCTGGGTGTAAACCAGGCGCTCTCCCAGCTGAGCTAACCGCCCATGCCCCCAGCGGGATTCGAACCCGCGCTACGGCCTTGAAAGGGCCGTGACCTGGGCCGCTAGTCGATGGGGGCCCGGCCCCCGAAGGATACCGGCCTGCCCGCCGCTACCCTTCCTCGGAGGGCCGATAGCTCAGTTGGTCTAATACGGCAACGGGGCCGGTAGCTCAGTTGGTAGAGCAGGGGACTTTTAATCCCAAGGTCGCAGGTTCGATCCCTGCCCGGCCCACCTCGATGGCCCCTCGTTTACTTCAATCCGCTGCCACATGGGCAACGATTCGTCTCAGAGCCCAAGCGCGACGAGCAGCGCGAGCACGAGGACCACGATGAGGAGGACCAGCGAGGCCCCCCAAAGCAGGCGGCCGAAAGGTTGGCCGCGAGGCCGTGGGGCGTCTCGCAAGCGCAGAGGCGTGTAAGGGGAGTATTGCGCGTCGAGGCCAACCCGCTCGCGGATCGCCTCCGATGCCTCACGGAGTCCAGCTCCCATCGTGCCGCGTCAAGTGTCTCGCCTGACCGACCGGCCGTCAAACAGGGGCGGGGGCGGAGAGCCTTACCGGCAATCTCGCAGCGCCCGGGCGCCCGGATGCATCGCCTCGAAAACCCGAAGGTACCCGTCCAGCTCGTACTGAGCCGCGTCGTCGCGGACGGGCCAGCCGGAGCGGATCGCGACCGTACGCGGGCCGATGCGATCCACTATGCAATCGGAGCCGCGCAGGAGCTCCATCAGATCATCGACCAGCTCGGGATCGTTGAGGTGAATCGTTGTCACTGCCGCAAGTGCGCCCCCGAGTTGCCGCACGGGAGCCGCATATCTCACTGTGGCTGCGATCAAAGGCGGGTCAACTGGATGTTCGTACAGGCTGTCTGCGCGGATTCAGGTCGCAAGTCACCTCTCCGACCGACGACGGCTTCAACATGACCCGGGGCCGGATGAACCTACCCGGGGTGAAAGGCTCCGCTGCGGCGATCTCCCTAGGCCCGGCGAGCCGTTCCGGCCCCACTTTCTCTCGGCGTTCGATGCGGTTTGGCCGCCTCCCGCTTCCGGGTATGAGGCACTTGCGCCCTTCCAGTGCTCGACCAAAAAGAACCCGAAGCCACTCTGGCCGCCCTCCGCACCAGGAGAGCCGAGATCGAGCAGTGGCTCGACGGGCCCGCCAAAAGAGCGACCCTCTCCGCGCTGGGTCGAGTGATCGAGGAGCTAGAGGGCCAGAAAGAGGCAAGCGCGCGTAAAGAGGCGGCTGCGACCACGCAAGTCACCGGAGACGCGACGGCGGACTAGGGTGGCTGGGACGAATGGGCGCCCAAGCAAGGTGCCGGTCGTCGCAGCGCTTTCAAGGGAAACACGGGCCACGTCGAAATAGGCAGCGTGAGCACCCCGCCGCAGGAGATCACGGGCTGGCGTCAGCGTCTTCCCCGCCGCGGACCGTGCGACCGCGTCGAGATGCTGCTCGACTTCTGCGCCGGTCGGCGGGTCGTCCACGTCGGGTTCGTGGACGAGCGGCGCATGGAGACGAAGCTCGAGGAGGGCAAGTGGATCCACTCTCGGCTTGCAGCTGTGGCCGAGTCGATCGTCGGCCTCGACCTCTCCGAGGAAGGTGTGAGCTGGGCCCGCGAGCGGGGCTTCGAGGCCCACGCGGTCGACGCCCAGTCGCCTGACGATGTCGCCGCGCTCGGGCTCGACCCCGCGAATGTCGTCGTCGCCGGCGAGATCATCGAGCACCTCGACGCGCCCGGGCCGTTCCTGCGCGCGATGCGAGTCCTCCTGAAGCCCGACGGCCTGCTGGTCGTGACGACGCCGAACGCGTACCGGCTCCTCAACTTCCTCGCGCCGGCGTCGGGCAGCGAACTGATCCATCCCGACCACACTGCCTGGCACAGTCCGCACACGCTTCGCAATCTCCTCGTCCGCAACGGCTGGGCCGTCGAGGGAATGGCCTATTACCAGAACCCGGCGCCGTCCCTGCGCGGACCGGTCGGAGTCGTCGTGCGCGGCGCGCGCGCGATTTTCGTCGGCGCCGGGAAGTTCATGCCGTACTGGTCCGACGGCCTCGTCGCCTGGGCTCGGCCCGCGTCCGCTCCCTAAGGCCCCGCTACAATGCCTGCGCCCTGGGGGCGTAGTTCAGCTGGTTAGAACGCCGGCCTGTCACGCCGGAGGTCGCGGGTTCGAGTCCCGTCGCTCCCGCTCCACGAAACCGCTGCAAACCAGCACGTTAAGTTGCCTGTTGAGGCGTGTCGAGCCGAGTTTGACAGGATCGTTTGCTGCCCCGGCCCACGCGAAGCGCGGAGGCCACCTCGGCGAACCCCTGCAAAATGCCCCTTTCGCGATCGGGCTGAGTGGGCCAAGACCGAAGAAGCGCGGAAAACCGGTCAAACGCTCGGCCCGCAAAGACAGTGCGTTGCAGGGGTCATAGCCGGGTACCGATTCGCTCCTATTGGCGACGGGCGATGCCCGTCGGGTGAGCCTCCAGGTGGCCCGGATGGAGCTGCGCGCCGCACGCCCCGGACGGGAAGCCCATCGGTTCACACAGGAACGGGAGGATCGCCCGCGCGCATCTTGACCGCGCTCCCGCTCTCACGCGAAAGCAGCAGCGCGCCGGACACCACGGCGTTCAGCGCGACGCACGCCGTCGGGTCGACGTCCGGCGACGCGCCCCTGTGTCCCACAAGCATGGCGGGCCTACGTCGCGACGGTCAGCACGAGCTTCCCGCGCACGTGGCCGCTCTCACTGAGCTCGTGCGCGCGCTTCACGTCCGCGAGAGGCATCGCCTCCGCGATCTCCACGCGCACGTCTCCGCTTGCCACGAGCTCGGCTATCCGCGCGAGCTGCTCGGGCTTCGGGCTCATCACGAGCAACTCGGCGCGCACCCCGCGCTCGCGCGCGGCCTCCTCGGGCGGGGCGCCGGCGATAGTGACGAGCATCCCGCCCTCGCGCACGGCCGGGAGCAGCGACGCGGTCGTGTCGCCCCCGACGGTGTCGAACGCGACGTCGGCGCCGCTCACCGCCTCGCCCACGTCCTGCTGCGTGTAGTCGACGTACTCGTCGGCGCCCAGGGCCAGCACGAAGTCGCGGTTGCGCGTGGAGCCGGTGCCGATCACCCGCGCGCCCGCCACTTTGGCGAACTGCACGGCGAAATGGCCTACGCCGCCGGCGGCGCCCGCCACGAGAGCCGACT
>Ga0209874_1000039_pt1 | contig 29573 bp, 27 predicted proteins | sample GWRWN1_20_30_FD_187216 | JGI IMG/M metagenome (GOLD analysis project Ga0209874, IMG submission 187216) | Riverbed sediment microbial communities from areas with no vegetation in Columbia River, Washington, USA - GW-RW N1_20_30 (SPAdes)... | ecosystem: Environmental > Aquatic > Freshwater > River... | reverse complement strand
CATAGGTAATTGGAACTTAATTACGGAGGTTTTTAGCTGAATATGGAACAATCTGTCAAGTCTAAAGGTGTATTTATAAGACAATAGTTTTGGATTAAAAGTTCGTAGGTTGCGCCCGTATGACAAAAGGGCCTAATTCTTAAGAGCAGAGCGCGAATGAGTCGTATGGCGAGCGCCTTCGGGGAAAAATGTGCAGAGACGACTCCCAACCCTGGGTCATCGAGCACTGAATCTCACCTTGAGATCCTTGCCAGTTTCGGCTAAAGCTCGGGGTGTTAATGCTGGCAAAACGAATCATACCCTGCCTTGATGTTAAGGCCGGACGTGTCGTCAAGGGTGTAAAATTTCTCCAGCTTCGGGATGCAGGTGACCCTGTTGAGATAGCTTGCGTGTATGATCGCGAAGGGGCAGACGAACTCTGTTTCCTCGACATCACGGCCTCCCATGAAAACCGCGAGATTATCCTGGATGTCGTCGCGCGCACTGCAGATCAAGTTTTCATGCCGCTCACGGTGGGAGGGGGAATCAACAAAGTCGAAGACATCCGTAAGCTCCTCAAGGCCGGGGCTGATAAAGTCTCCATCAATACCGGTGCAGTCAATCGTCCGGAATTTGTCCGCGAGGCTGCTGAAGTATTCGGTAGCCAGTGCATCGTCGTGGCGATCGACGCCAAGCGAGCCAACGGCCACTGGGAGGTTTTTACTCACGGCGGAAGGAATCCCACGGGAATCGACACCCGCGACTGGGCCGTGAAAATGGAAAAGTACGGTGCCGGCGAGATCCTACTTACAAGCATGGATCAGGACGGCACGAAGGCCGGCTACGACTTAGAGCTGACTCGGGTGGTCTCAGACTGTGTCAGCATACCGGTGATCGCCTCCGGCGGCGTCGGGAACTTGGAGCATATCTACGACGGCTTAACCCGAGGCAAGGCCAGCGCAGCGCTCGCCGCATCTATTTTCCACTATCAGGAATATTCCATCTCGGAATGTAAGAACTATCTACGCAACCGCGGAATTCCCGTGCGGCTTGCAGGCTGCTGAAAAAGACTTCAGACGGTTCATGCTTCGACTAAGCTCAGCACGAACGGTCAATGATTGTCATTGCTATACTGAGCCGATCGCCCTGAGCATCGTCGAAGGGTGCGTTCAATCGCCTCGCTCCAGCTGGCTTATAGCGTATGGCTTAGAGCGTAAGGTTCCAACTCTAAGCCATAAGCTATCAGCCATATGCGAACTACGCGCGCCTCGCCTCTGAATTTTTTTGAGCAGCCTGCAAACAGAGTTTTCCAACAACCTGTTAGTTTAGTTGAGGACGCGCTAGGTTTCGCTGGGCGAAACGAACATCGCTCGTTTGCGCGGGGGGTCGAAAAACGGGAGCTTGACGACGGTTGCACTGACGGTCTTGCGCCGATATTCCACAGTGACTTCAAAATCGACCCGGGTGCCGGGTTCGACGTACTGTTTTCCAACCGTGGCAAGCGCAATGTACTTCTTGAGTATCGGCGACCAAGCGCCGGTTGTCGCATGTCCCACCTGCCGAGTTTCTTTGTATACCGGCACTGCGCTGCGCCAAGCTGTGAGGGGAATCTGCGGTGGCAATCCGACTTGCTGATATAGATGCTCGTAATCACGTAAGTCAATCTCGAGCCCTACCACCTGCCTCGACGCGCCGCGTTCGGTTTCTTTGCGTAACTCCCTCAAACCGACGAAATGCTCTTTTTTCAAATCGACAGTCCAGCCCAGACCGATCTCAAAAGGTGTATACTGCTGGGACGCGTTAAGGGCTTTTTCCATGCCGATATAATCGACCTCCAACAAAATGAATCCTGCCTCAAGACGTGCGACGTCGAGGGCAAGCATCCCCGCCGGCCTGATGCCAAAACCCTGCCCGGTTTCCATGAGCACGTCCCAGACTCGCTCCGCATGCTCCGAAGCAACCCAGACTTCGTATCCGAGATCGCCGGTATACCCGGTTCGTGAAATAATTGCGGGAACGCTGCTAATATTGGCAAAAGTGAATCGGAAAAATCTCAATTGGCCCAACTTGGCATCGACCACTTGCTGAAGAATTCTGAGTGAGTTGGGTCCCTGAAGCGCCAGCGCTGCAACCTGTTCGGAAACCTCCTGAATCGAGACCTCCATTCCTACGGCGTTAAGCTTAAGCCAGCGGAGACCCGGGTCGGCCAAATGAAAGCGATAGTGATCCTCCGCCAGCCGAAATACGGTCCCGTCCTGGATAACCTTCCCTTCCGCATCGCACAAACAAGTATAAATCGCCTGGCCCACGGCGCACTTCATCGCATCACGGGTGATGACTCGGTTGACGAGCCTTAAGGCATCTTGGCCGCGAACATCGTATTTAAAGAGCGGCGAAACATCGATCAGAGCCGCTGCGTTTCGAATCGCATGGTACTCATAGTCGTGCAGCACGTCATAGGAGCTGGCCACGAGGTATCCGGACCAGGTCCGCCAATCGTGGCTCGTACAGAGCGCTGATGTGCGTGAGTGAAAAGGAGTTCCGATGGGCATCGTCTTATTTTCGATTTTGGATTTTAGATTATTATAAAGCCAAAATCCGGCTTAGCGCATTGACTTGCTGCACAAAATTACCAAAAATGCCCTTCGAAGCAAACTCAAAGCCGTGAATAAATATGACGCGATTATCATAGGCGGCGGGCACAATGGTCTCACCAGCGCCGCCTATCTAGCCAAGGCCGGAAAGAAAGTCCTTGTCCTTGAGCGGCGCCATCTCGTGGGCGGCGCCGCAGTCACGGAAGAAATCTACCCTGGTTTCAAGTACTCGGTTTGTTCTTACGTCGTGAGCCTCTTGCGGCCGGAAGTTATCCGCGAGCTCGAACTTCCCAAATACGATCTCGAAATCATTCCCCTCGATAGCACTTTTAGTCCTTTGCCGGACGGAAATTATCTTGCCCGCTGGGGGGACCACGCCAAGACGCGCCGCGAGATCGCACGTCACTCGACCACCGACGCGGACGCCTATGAGCCATATGGCCAACTGATGGTCCAAATGGCGATGGCGGTCAAACCGCTGCTCGGCATAATTCCCCCTGAGCCAACCTCCTGGAATCCGAAGGAGCTTTTCGGACTTGCCTCGGTGGGCAATCATTTTCGCCATCTCGGCGAGAAACTCTTCTATGGCCTGACGAAACTCATGACTATGAGTTCGGCGGATTTTTTGGACGAATGGTTTGACACCGAAGTGCTCAAGGCAACCATGTCCGCCAGCGGCATCATCGGCACCTTTATGGGGCCAAGGTCGCCCGGCACCGCCTACGTCCTTCTGCATCACTATATGGGCGAGCTTGACGGCGCCTTTCGTTCCTGGGGCTTTGCCCGCGGCGGCATGGGAACCATAAGCCGGGTGATCGCCGATGCGGCGCGCCATTTTGGCGCGGAGATTCACACCTCGGCGGCTGTCGACCATGTGCTTATCAAGAACGGCCGGGCCTATGGCGTCGTGCTCGGTTCGGGGGAAGAAATTCACGCGGATATTATCGTCTCCGGCGTCGATCCCAAGCGGACGTTTTTGAAGATGGTCGATGCGCAACACCTGAGCCCCGAGTTTTTAAGCCAAGTAAATAATTTCAAGATCCGCGGTTCGTCCGCAAAGGTAAACCTGGCTCTCGATACGCTGCCAAATTTTACCTGTCTTCCAGGAACTGGTCCGCACCTCGCGGGAGCGATTTCGATCAGCCCGAGCATCGATTATATTGAGCGGGCCTACGACGACGCCAAATACGGCGATTTTTCTCGGCGACCGTATCTTGACATCATCATTCCCTCAACCCTCGATCCGTCCATGGCACCGCCGGGAAAGCATGTCATGTCGATCTTCGTTCAATATGCGCCTTATCACTTAAAGAACGGTACCTGGCCGGAACGGCGCGAGGCGCTGGGGGACACCGTTATCGATACCTTGAGCGAGTACGCGCCCAATCTCAAAGACATTATACTGCACCGGCAGGTCGTCACCCCTTGGGATCTGGAACAAGAGTTTGGTTTGACCGAAGGTAATATTTTTCAGGGTGAGCTCACTCTGGATCAACTCTTCTTCCTCCGCCCGGTTCCAGGATGGGCCAAATACCGGACACCGATTAACAATCTCTACATGTGCGGGGCCTGCACGCACCCGGGCGGAGGGGTCATGGCGGCCTCGGGTCGACTGGCAGCGTTGGAAATATTGAAAGACTGGAAAAGGATTTAGCTCGACGTGCAAAACTACGATGCGATTATCATTGGTGCCGGCCATAATGGACTCGTAACCGCAGCCTATCTTGGTAAGGCAGGGAAAAAAGTTTTGGTCCTGGAACGACGCCCTGCCCTCGGCGGCATCGCCGCCACGGAAGAGATTTTTCCGGGTTTCAAGTACTCGACCTGCGCTCACCTGGCGGGAACATTCTCCAATGATATTATCGCGGCGCTGGAGCTTAAAAAGCATGGGCTGGAGATTTTACCTCTCGATCCTCTGCTCTTCGCCCCGGTATTAGAGGGAAAATCCTTTCTTTTTCCGCGCCAGCAGTCGGAGATCGCCGAGGCAATCGGCCGACATTCCAGAGCCGACGCGACAAAATTTGAGTCATTTAACGTCCTCGTCAAGAAACTGACTTCTTTTTTGCGGAGCCTAAGTAACCTTCCTCTACCCGGCGGCACGAGCTCAGGGAGCTTGAATCTCCCAGAGCTAGTGAAGCTGGGATGGAAGTTTCATCGACTCGGCGAAAGAGAGATGTATGATTTCCTGCGAATCCTGCCGATGAGCATTGCCGATTTGCTCAACGAATGGTTCGAGACCGACGTGCTCAAGGCATCTCTAGCCGCCAACGGTATTCTCGGTTCGTTGGTCGGTCCGCGCGCTCAGGGGAGCTCTTTCGTATTTCTCTATCACCAACTTGGAGAATCGAACGGCGCGTTTCGCGGGTCTGGATTCGTCCGCGGCGGCATCGGCAATCTCCCACGGGCGATCGCGGGCGCCGCCCGGCATTTCGGCGCGAAAATCCAGACCAGTGCCGAAGTGGCGCGGATACTTACCAAGAGCGGAACCGCAACGGGCGTCGTGCTGGAAAATGGCGAGGAGATTTCGGGGGCGGCAATTATTTCAAGCGCCGACACTAAAAGGACTTTTCTGCAACTGATTGAGCCGACCTACCTCGATCCCGAGTTCTTGCTCCAGGTGAAGAATATTCGGTCTCGCGGCACAGTTGCCAAGATCAACTTTGCGTTGGACACCCTACCTAAATTTAAAGGTGCGCCGGAGCCCGTATCATCGGCCACTCTCGGTGGCATTATCCACATCGGACCCACGCTGGATTACCTTGAACGCGCAGCCGATGACGCGAAATACGGACGATTCTCTAGACAACCGTTCCTGGAGATCACGATTCCTTCGGTGGCCGATCCGTCTCTCGCTCCTTCCGGCAAGCATGTGATGTCGGTCTGGATGCAATATGCGCCCTATCATTTGAGAGATAGCAACTGGAACGCTGAGCGAGACGCATTGGGTGATACTGTCGCGAACATCATCGAAGACTACGCGCCGGGTTTTAAGAATTCCATCCTGCACCGGCAAGTTTTGACACCGCTGGATTTGCAGCAGACCTTTGGCCTAACCGAGGGGTGTATTTACCACGCGGAAATGAGCTTAGACCAAATTTTTTTCATGCGCCCGGTGCCTGGCTGGGCTCGATATAACACGCCCATCGAGAATCTTTACCTTTGCGGCTCTGGCACCCACCCCGGCGGCGGAATCACGGGGCGACCGGGATACTATGCAGCGAAGAGAATCCTGCAGACCTGGCCACAGCGCAAGTAGTCTTCGCCTGTCAATTCTCCGCCATCCGTGGTAGATGCGAGAACGAAGCATCTGAGGTCACTTCCTAGAGGGGCACAGAAACCATGAAACTGTATCTCGGACTAACGGAAAACTCGCCGCCTCATTTAACACGAGTTTTCGCTGAAATGGACCGCAGACTCGTTGATCTGAATCTGGCCTACGCCGCCTATCTAGCACAAGTCCAAGGAGAGAAGACCAATCCTTACCAGCTCGCGGCCTTTTATTTTCCAGAGAGCATTGCGACGTTCCTGCAGCGCGGGGAACCCGCGCTGCAGGCGTTCGCAGAGGTTGTCTCTTTCATCCGCGAGAGCGGTACACGGGATCTTCACGGGCCAGCGGGCGAAAAAGTTACTTACGACCCAACCGAAATCCGGCTATTGCCGCCGTTTCAGAAACCGGAAAAGAGTTTCGTCATCGGCTTCTCCGACCAAGCCCGCGTCGAAGCCATGCCCCAAGCTGAAATCCCCACGGGATTTTACAAACTTCCCCAGACTTTCGTGACGACCGGCGCGCCGATTATTTGGCCCAAATTTTCCGAAGAAGTCGACGCCGATGCCTGCCTCGCCATTGTGATCGGCAAGGCCGGCAGAAGAGTCCAAACCGCCCAGGCCTGGGACCAGGTCGCCGGCGTTACGCTCTTAATCGACGTGACGGCACGCGACATCAACCGGCGCGAAGGCCTGACGACTAATAACTTGCTCGGCAAAAACTTCCCGTCGAGCACTTCCCTCGGGCCGGCGATGCTATTGAAACCGGCGAGAAAAGAGCTGGACGCCATCGAAGTGGAGTTATCGATCGACGGCAATGTCAAACAAAAATTTACCCTCCGTGACTGCGTGTTTACCATCGAGCAAATCATCGAGCGCTGGTCGATTCTTGGAATCAAGCCCGGGGACTTTCTAGCCATCGGCGCCAGCATGGCACTCCAGGGTGACCGGTTGCAAAACCCCGTGCCGTTAAGAATAGGTTCGAACCTTCGCTGCTTCTCGCCGGCCATCGGCGAGTTGTCGCACCCAGTCGTTTCCTCGGGAGGACTTCGTCGATGAAACTCGTGACTTTCATCCATCAAGATCAGGAAAGAATCGGCGCCCTCGACAACACGGGGCGGATCGTCGACTTGGAGCGCGCCTATGCTGGGCACCTCCGCGAAGCCGAAGGCATTCCGCACGCAGATCAATTGGCCGCGGTGGTCCTCGGCTGTGATATGTGTGAGTTTTTGCAGCGCGGTGAAAAAAGTCTGGCCGCGGCGCAAAAGGCTCTCACGTACGCCGATACGAAACCTAACCATGGTAACGACGGAATGATTCTCGATCGGCAACGAGTCCGCCTCATGGCTCCCGTGCCGAGGCCCGGCGCGCTGGTCTCTGCGGGAAAGAATTTTTCAGATCACGTCGCCGAAATGGCGTCAAAAAAGGGCCCTGCGGCTCCCGTGGCCTTTCTCAAGCTCCCCGGCACTGTGATCGGCCCCGAGGACGATATCCCCCACCCGCTGGAAGTGAAAAATTTGGACTACGAGGTCGAGCTCGCCATCGTCATCGGCAAGCCTTGCGTCGACGTGAGTGAGGAAGAAGCCTTGGACTACGTGGCAGGCTACGCGGCTTTCAACGATATCAGCGCCCGGGACGTCATTCGAAGCGAGAACAAAACCGGCATTCATCTGATGGGCAAGAGTTTCCCCGGCTTCGCGCCCATGGGCCCCTATCTCGTCACGGCGGACGAGATTCGCGACCCGCAGAGCTTGAAGTTAAAATTGTCCGTTAACGGCGAAGTGCGCCAGGATTCCAATCTCGGTTATATGATCTTCGACATCCGCGCCATGATCGCCTACTGGTCGCAGATGGGGCTCAATCCGGGGGACGTGCTGACCACCGGCACACCGTGCGGCGTCGCGGCGGGACGAAAACCCGATCAAGTGCCCTGGTGGCTCAAACCGGGCGACGTGGTCGAAGCCGAAGTCGAAAAAGTGGGCTACCTGCGTAATCGCATCGTTTCCGAATGATGGGTTTCGCCATCTGCACTCGGAAGGAGATTGCCATGTCATCGTCTTCAACATCAGTCATTCAACCCACGGGTCTCGTTCATGGTCACGGCGAATGCCGCTACCTGGACGAAACGATTCCGGTGTTGTCCCATGTCTTAGCGCTTGAACTTATCGACCGCCGCGACGGCGAGGCAACCATGAAACACCCGAATACGGGTTGGAAGTTGATCCTTCACGAAGGCGGTCCCGAGGTTAAAGACAAGCCCGAACGAAATCATTACGGAGTGCGCGTCTCGAACAATCAGGAAGTGGACAACGCTTACCAATATCTTCTCGCCGAGAAAGAAAAACTCGGTCTCAAAAAAGTCGTAAAGCGAAAGGAGCGCGACGGCTCCTATTCAATGTTCTTTGTCGAGCCCGGCGGCAACTATTGGGAAATAGAGTCCTATGAGAACCGGCACCAAGCCGGCTTGCCGGAACACGTCGCTTATCCCTGGAAAACCAGGCTAACGGAAAAAGAGTTTCCTGGCCGAGGCTACGTCCCGCAGGCGATGACGCACGGAACCATTGAGTGCGTTAATCTGGATCAGTCGATAAAATTCTACAGACAGGCTTTGGGACTCGACGTCGTCACCCACGTTCCGACCATCAGGCCCCATGACATCAAACATCCCTCAACTCCGTGGTACGTGGTCAGCCTCGAAATCCCGGAAAAGAATCGCAAATATCTCACAGCGCTGCAGCGTTATACGGTGACAGTTGAATCGCCATCCGCCCTTGCCGACGCACACAAGGAATTGCAGACCCGGCGTGATGAGTTCGGCATAACGGCTATCGAAAAGATTAGAGACACGGCCGACGGGCAGTCTTTTTTGTTGAGCGATCTTGACCGCAACTGGTGGGAAATCGCCTGTCAAAGAAACTAAAAATATGACCGTGACCGTGCCATGAACCAAACATCTGGGAATGATGGAATATTGGAAGAATGGAATGATGGTCTTAAGCCACTATTCCACCATTTCATCGTTCCATTTCCCCATTCTCAACGGAGGTCTAAGCCATGAACGTCAACGAACTCGATACCCAGAAAACCGGCCTGCTCTTCTTCGACCTGCTCAACGTTTACTATCGGGGGGCGCCGGAGGAGACGCAGAAACGGATGAAGCCGGCGGTGGATAACGCGGTCCGGCTGATGGATGGGGCGCGGAAGGCGTCGATCCCGATTTTTTACGCCATGGCCAATCACCGCCAGGACGGCCAGATTCGCAGCATGATCGTGACCGATACCGACATGCGCCTTCGCCCCTGGCCCAACGGCCAATGTAATCCTACGGTCCACGGCGCAACCGAAGGGTCGTGGGCGCAAAAAGTCATTGAAGAAATCGCCCCCCGACCGGAGGACACCATCATTCCGAAATATCGCTGGAGCACCTTCCATCAGACCTATTTCGATCTGGCGCTGCGCTCACGTGGAATCGACACGATCATTATCTCCGGCGGCGCCGTCGATGTCGGTGTCGCTTCCACGGTCTATGCGGCGCGCGATCTCGACTACAACGTCATTGTCGTCCGCGATGCCTGCAGCAACTCCCATGAAGACTCGATGGCAGCCTTCATGAACACGGTCTTTCCCCGCATGGCCCGCGTCCGGAGCACGGATCAGGTCCTGGAAATGATCCGGAAAGCTGAATTTAGCTGAAATCTAACCGAAAAAGTTACCAAAGTTTTGGCCTAGCATGATTATCAGCCGGAGAACGTCTAATTTAGGCAGAGGCGAAATCCGTCGTTGGTGGAATGTGACGAGACAGTTCAAGCTGATCCTGATATTCGCTTTTACCTTGGCTAGCGGTGGCCTTTCGTTTGTTCAGGCTCAGACTCTACCCAATTCGGAAAAACAAAAGATCGAAGCGTTGATCAAACAGATCGCCAACTTGAAAGACGCCAAGTTTGTGCGCAACGGTTCTGCTTATAACGCGGACAGCGCCGCCGTTTTCCTGCGCCGCAAGTGGGGAGCCAACGAGTCCGAGGTGAAAACCGCTCGCGATTTCATCGATAAAGTGGCAAGTTTCTCGGGAACTTCGGGAAAGCCCTACTTAATCCGGTTCAAGGACGGCGGTGAAATCAAAAGCCGCGATTTTCTTCTCGCCCAACTGAAAAAACTCGATTCTTAGGCCGGAACTCAACAGAGCGCCCAAAAGATGAACTAGTGGGCTTGGCTTTCGAGAAATCGTTCCGCGTCGATGGCGGCCATGCAGCCGGTGCCCGCGGCAGTGACCGCTTGGCGGTAGACGTGATCCTGTACATCGCCGCAAGCGAAGACGCCCGGCACGTTGGTCTTGGTACCATCGTGTGTCAGGATGTAACCCGCCGGATCCAAATCCAACTGCCCGACAAAAAGTTTGGTATTGGGCTCATGCCCGATGGCAACAAAAAGACCGTCGGTTTTGAAATCTTGAGTCTCCCCGGTCTTTAGGTTCTTGAGCCGGACACCGGTAACCCCGCCGGCTTTGGGATCGCCGTAAACCTTGTCAACGACGCTGTCCCAGATAAATGATATTTTAGGATTTTTCACGGCCCGGTCCTGCATTATCTTTGAAGCGCGGAGCGTATCGCGCCGGTGAACGACGTTGACGTCGGAAGCGAATTTCGTTAAGAATGTCGCCTCCTCCATGGCTGTATCCCCTCCTCCAACAACCACCAATTTCTTATCTTTGAAAAAAAACCCGTCACAAGTAGCGCATGCTGAGACCCCGTGGCCCATGAGTTTGGCTTCTGATTCGAGTCCCAGCAGCTTGGCCGTAGCGCCGGTGGCAACGATCAAGGAATCGCAGGTCAAATTTTCTTTGCCGGCGACAATTTGAAACGGTGGCTGCTTTAGATTAACCGAAGTCACTTCGCCGAAAACAGTCTCGGTGCCGAACCGAACGGCTTGCCTTTTGAACTCTTCCATTAGATCCGGCCCCATGATTCCTTTGGCAAAGCCGGGGTAGTTTTCTACATCAGTGGTGATCGTCAATTGGCCGCCGGGTTGGGAGCCTTCGATGACCAGGGGTTCGAGATTCGCGCGTGCAGCATAGATGGCCGCGGTTAAGCCGGCGGCCCCGGATCCCAGGATAATGACACGGTAGTGACTTTTATTCGCCATAGAGTTTCTGTAACATAAAAAATCTGTGCGAGAAAGAAAGGTAGATAGGGCGAAGCTCAGTCATCTCGACGAACAGGGTCGCGCCAAAATGGTGGACGTTAGCGATAAAGACATAACCAGCAGGATCGCCGTCGCGCGGGGAACGATTCACATGCGTACTGAGACCTTGGCGCTGATCTTGGATGACAAGATCGAAAAAGGCGATGTCTTTTCAGTGGCCCGCGTGGCCGGCATCATGGCGGCAAAAAAAACGTCCGAGCTCATTCCTATGTGCCATCCGCTGAACATCACTTCGGTTGAAATTGATTTGACGCCCGCGGAGAATCCAGCGCGTGTGGAAATCGAAGCCAGCGTGCGCGTCAGCGGAAAAACCGGCGTCGAGATGGAAGCCATGACCGCTGTGGCGGTGGCCGGGTTGACGATCTACGACATGTGCAAAGCCGTCGATCGCGAGATGTCCATCGGCGAGATTCGGCTCGTTAAAAAGAGCGGCGGCAAAAGCGGAACGTTTCTCAGAAAAGAATAACCGTCTCCCCCGATCCTTTGCTGCGCATCATCTTAAAGAAAGGCCGAGAAGTTCCCGTTCTCCGGGGTCATCCTTGGATTTTTTCCGGGGCTCTAGAAGAAATCGACGGCAATGCGGACGCTGGCGGCGTCGCTGATGTTTTCGATTGGGAAAAACACTGGATCGCTCGCGGTCTTTTCAGCCCTAAATCACAAATCCGCCTTCGTCTCCTAACCTGGCAGAAGGAAGAAATCGATGGCGACTTTTTTTTCCGCCGTATCTCTCGATCCTTATCCATCCGCGAATCTATTCTGTCCAAAGTGACCAACGCCTACCGGATCGTTAACGGTGAAGGGGACTTTCTTCCCGGTTTGATCGTCGATCGCTATGACGAATTTCTTGTTTGCCAGTTCTTCACCGCCGGCATGGATCGCTTTAAACCCCTCATCGTCGATTCGCTTTCAAGCCTTCTTGCTGTCAAAGGTATCTTTGAGCGAAGCGAAGGGCGGGTTCGAGACGAAGAAGGTATCGAACCGTCAGTCGGCGTGTTGGCGGGAGGGACGCCGCCTGAACTGATTGCCATCGAAGAAAACGGTTTCAAGTTTGTCATTGACTTGAGGCGCGGACAAAAAACCGGATTCTTTTTAGACCAGAGAGACAACCGAGCTTTTCTTTCGGCGATCGCGCGGGACAAGAAGGTCCTGAACTGCTTCTCCTACAGCGGGGCTTTTTCCGTCTATGCCTTGGGTGGCGGGGCTAAGGAAGTCGTCTCGCTGGATTCATCGAGGCCGGCGCTCGAACTGGCCGAGCGAAACCTGGCATTGAATGGTTTCGAAGTCAGCGGTTCAGAGCTGCTAAAAGGCGACGCCTTCACGTATCTCAAGGAATGCGATAGCGCTTTTGACATTATCGTCCTCGACCCGCCCTCGTTGGCCCGTAAGCGGAGCGACGTTGACGGAGCCACCGGCGGCTACAAGTTTCTCAATCTCCACGCGCTGCGGCACGTGAGGCCCGGCGGCCTCCTTCTCACCTTCTCTTGTTCGCAGCATCTCTCCATCGATCTGTTCCAAAAGGTCGTTTTCGGTGCCGCCGTCGATGCGGGACGCAAAGTCACCATCCTCAAGAGACTCGGCCATCCCATCGACCACCCGGTGAGCCTGCATCATCCGGAAGGCGAATATCTAAAAGGGCTGGTTTTGAGAGTATTGGACTAGGCCGCCCGTTATGGTAGAGGGGACGGCGAGCGCAGGCTTGGAATTCGCCGCAGAGCCTCAAAACCACTTGGCGAGGGACCATGAGTCGATACCCAACCAGCATCAAAGAATGGCCGGCGGAAGATCGGCCCAGAGAAAAACTGCTCGAGAATGGTGCCCAAGCTTTGACTGACACCGAGTTACTGGCGATCATCCTTCGCGTTGGTAACGCCAGCACAGGCGAGAGTGCCATCGATCATGCGCGTCACCTGCTGAGCCAATTTGGGGGCTTGAAAGGAATTGAGGAAGCTTCGGTCAGCGAACTACGGAAAATCACAGGAATCGGGCCGGCGAAGGTCTCCCAGATCAAAGCCTGTTTAGAGATCGCCAAGCGCATCGGCAACCACAAGTGGGAAGTAGGCCAACCCCTACGCTCATCCGAAGATGTGTTTCGGCATTTTCGCGAGAGCCTTGAAACAGAGAAACGCGAGCTTTTCTACGTCGTTCTTTTAAACAACAAAAACCGGAAAATCCGTGAAGTCAAAATTTCCGAAGGCTCACTGACCGCGTCGCTGGTTCATCCCCGGGAAGTCTACAATCCGGTGATCCGCGAATCAGCCGCTGCGGTCATATTCGTTCACAATCACCCCAGCGGCGACCCCGCTCCCAGCCAAGAAGACATCGAAATCACCCGCAGGCTCAAAGAAGTCGGCGAGGTCATGGGCATCCGAGTACTCGACCATGTCGTGATCGGCCTCGAACGTTACTATAGTTTCAGTGACAGAGGAATGCTCTAGCTCTAGCTCAGTGGGTAGCACATCACTGTTTCTTTCCCTGAAAACACTTACCGAGCCGGCGACTCCGGGATTCACACACTGTCTTTTTATTGACTTCGACCGGTCCCACGTTTATTATTGTGGTTCAAAAAGTTAGACGATCCCATCTTATCATCGCCAAAGCATGACTGCTCTTGAACTGGGTCGACCCCCCAGGAGAACAAACCTTCTCAGAAATATCATCATTGTCATCCTGCTAGCTGGCGTTGTCGCCGGGGCCTACGTCTTAACCCCCAAGTTTGAATGGCACAAACCGCAAGTCAAAATCACGCCCGATAGCGATACAATTGGGCTCGCTCCCATCGAAATAGAAATCAATGAAAAGGGAACTGGTCTCAAGTCCGTTGCCGTAACGCTTTCTGCGGCAGGCAGCGAACGATCCCTCTTCTCGGAAGCGTATGACCCGCCGGTTATGCAAACGAAAGTGACCGTCGTTTCATCAAAGCTGGCCGGGATCAAAGAAGGTCCCGCCGTGTTCCGAGTAAGCGCTCGTGACCGCTCCTTGTGGAGCTTTTTCAGAGGCAACGAAACCGTCATCCAGAAAAACGTCACCGTCGATATCACGCCCCCGGCGCTGGGGCTCATTGCGGACGATCCTTACATCAACTTCGGCGGGGTCGGATTGGTAGCATATAAAACCTCATCCGATGCGTTGACAAGCGGCGTGAAGATCGGCAACTATTTTTTTCCCGGCTATAAGGGACAAACCAAGGATCCCGATACTTACCTCGCTTTCTTTGCTCACCCCTATAACGTATCCGAAGACGAAAAAGCCGTCTTGTTGGCCACCGATAAGGCCGGCAACTCACGCGAGCTGCGGCTTGCTTATACCCTCAAGGATGTCAAATACAAAAAAAGCACTATCCCTGTGTCCGACGATTTCATCCAAGGCAAAGTCGCGCCGCTCTTGAACGACGTCGGGGCGCGCCAGGGAAGTCCAAAGGATATTTTTGTCAAGGTGAATCATGGTCTGCGCAAAGAAAACGAAGACAAGATCCGAATGGTGGGTCAAAAAACCGCCAATCGGATGCTTTGGAGCGGTCCCTTCATCCAGCTTTCTAATTCCAAGGTAGAGGCCAACTTCGCAGATGCAAGGACCTATATCTATCGCGATGAACCGATCGACACAGCCTATCATCTTGGATTTGACCTCTCCGTGACCAAAAGATATCCCGTGGAAGCAGCCAACAGTGGGGTCGTGAGTTTCGTTGGGGATCTGGGCATCTATGGTAACACCGTCATCATCGACCACGGCCTCGGACTCTCTACCCTTTATGGCCATTTGAGCTCCATTGACGTCAAGGAAGGCGAACAAATTAAACAGCAACAGATTATCGGCAAAACGGGGGAAACGGGTCTTGCCGTGGGCGACCATCTACACTTCGCAACGGTTCTTCAGGGGATACCCGTATTGCCGAAGGAATGGTGGGATGCGAAATGGATCAAGGACAACATCCAGCCTAAGCTGGACTCTTCAACAGAGGCACGCAATGAGGAAGAAAAACCGGTTCGGAAAGCGACTCGAAAACGTCGCCGCTAGTCAAAAAACTGGACTCAACCTATCTCTATCAGTTTCTTTCTGGATACGTAGCCACGAACAATCCTGACTGCTGACTTGGGAACGGAGAAGTGCTCAGCTAAGAGCTTTACAACCGCTTGGTTGGCTTGATTGCCCTGGGCCGGCGGATGGACGAACAGTCGATACTCGCCGTCAGCAACTTTGATTACGCTCTCTCTTTTTGCCTGTGGCTTGACACTAATCCAAATCTTAAACGGCACATCCTACCTAAGGTGTCATGGAGTCGCGCGATTGTGATCAAGCGACTCCAGAAGTTTCTGATAGGCTTTCAGCAGGTCAGTAGACGTGAGAATCCCACACACTTTACCCTCATCGTCAAGTACCGGCAAACAATTGATACGCTTGGCGACCATTCTTGCGACCGCAACGGAAAGCGGAGTCTCACGCTTGACGGTAACCGGGTCGCGCGTCATGATCTGACTAACGTCCTTCGTTTGCCAATTGCTTGTGCGCGCTAGAGCACGCAAAATATCACGATCCGAGATGACACCGAGAATCTGTCCCCCGGTATCCGCAACGACGACATGACGAAAATGACGGTCGGCCATCAAACTCACCGCCTCGGCAAAGCCGTGATGGGGGCTAAGGGTGACCGTCTTGCGAGTCATTACGTCGGCCACGCATTTATATCTAACAATCGGTTCACTTTGCGCTGTCATTGAAGATTCGCGTCCCGTGCTTTCCCGGTTGCCGTGATTCATACCGAGACCTCCTTAAGCAAAATCCATCAAAAGAAATAATCCCATTCTACAAATCAAACAGATTCTCCACTTGTGTCGCACGAATTATTTTCCAGCGAGGCTTGAATCTTTTGGTAGCTTCGCAGCAGGTCGGTGGAAGTTATAATGCCGCAGACCTTACCGTCCTTCCCAATGACGGGAAGGCAGTTGATACGGCGAGATAATATTTCCGACGCTGCCACCGAGAGGGGTGTTTCAGGTGTCACCGTAAATACTTGATGCGTCATCACTCCGCTCACATGTTTAGCCTGCCAATTCGGGGTGCGTCCGAGCGCACGCAAAACATCTCGATCGGAGAAGACGCCGGCGAGCCGCCCATCTGCATGAATGACTAAAAAGTGGCGAAAAGGAGAATTGGTCATTAACTGTACTGCCTGACCAAAAGTATGATGCGCAGATAGAGTGACCAGGTTGGTGCTCATGATGTCAGCCACGCGAGTAGCCGAGGAAGTCCGACCGGCGGCCTCGGTGGAAAGATTGTTCGCTGCTAAGATTTCGATGGTGTCCTCCAGACAATGTTCCCAGTAGATTCTTACTGCAAAATCAGAGAGTTGCGTTGGACATGCAGAAATACATGGGCGCCGAAGAACGTAACCCGGTCCCTATCCCCTTCAGTTTTATCGGCGGTAAAACAGGAGACTTTAAAGGAAACTAAAGTTATCTAAAATAATCATGAACGGCTGGACCGATTTATCTTTTGTAGAGTCTGTCCACAAATCCTGAGTATCCTCCCGCGCTCACTCTCAAAACCCAGTCAGCTGATTGGACAATTATACATCGATCGGATAGGAATGGCACTCAAAGAATCGCTAGCGCCGAGGAAAAGATGACTCTCATTCTAAGCAACGACGACATCCAGAAAGCACTCAACGTAAAGGAATGCCTCAAGGTCATGGAAGAGTCCTATCTAGAGCAAGCCGCTGGCCGTGCAGTCAACCGGCCAACCTGCCATTCCTACCTTCCCCACTCGATCCCGCAATCCACATACAGTTTTAAATCGGTCGACGGCGGCGTCGGCAAACTCGGAGTGTTGGCATTGCGCGTTACCTCTGACGTGGTGCAGGAGCAACAGATTCATAGTTCCGTGCGCCTGGAGAAGCTGCCGCTCGCCGGAACGGGCATGTTTGTGGGTCTTGTTCAGCTTTTTAGTGCCGTGACCGGCGAGTTGTTAGCGATCATGCCTGACGGAGTCATCCAACAGACCCGCGTCGGCGTCACCAGCGCTCTTGGAATGAAAGTAATGGCACGCAAGAACTCCGAAATTCTAGGGCTTATAGGTTCCGGCGGCCAGGCGCGCGCTCATTACCGTTTCATGACTTCCGTACTAGAAATCAAGAAAGTGAAAGTTTTCAGCCCGAATCCGGAGCACCGGAAACAATTTGCCGCAGAAATGGCGCACGAAACGGGTGTAGCCGGCGAGCCGGTAAGTAGCGCGGAAGAGGCGGCTAAAGACTGCGACGTCGTTTGCAGCGCGACGAACTCGTCTCGGCCGGTTTTAAACCCCGATTGGTTGCAACCCGGCATGCACTACAACTCTATTCGAGAATTCGAGACCGACCTGGCTGCTTTGGACCGATGCGACGTGGTCGCTATTCATACCCAATTTGGCGGCATTCAACATTATCAGCCACCCGGGATTGTCGACGATATGCCTGGCGTGCGCCGCGAGAAGCCGCGAGACTGGAGCCGCTATCCTGAAATTTGCGACCTCATCGCTGGCAAAGCTCCCAGCCGCACCAACGATAAACAAATCACCTTTTTTCTCAACAATGTGGGCACCGGAGTGCAGTTCGCCGCCATGGGCTACTGCGCCTACCGAGCCGCAAAAGAGAACGGCTTAGGCCACGAAATTCCGACAGCTTGGTTTTTGCAAGATATCAAGCCGTAAAAGTACAAAGCCCATCCCGTCCGAGATGGGCTTTGGCTCCAACCGCCTGCGCTCCGCCCTATTTCCCCATCAGTTTTTTCAATCGTTCAATCACCTCGGGCGGCTGGGACATCACTTCCTTGGTTAGCGAAAAAAAGACCGTCATTTCCCCAAAAGCCTCTTCAACCAATCGATCACATCGGGCGGCTGATCGACGACTTCTTTGGCCAGAGCTTCTAACTCTGCGCCGCTAGAAAATTGTATTTCGGGCCAGCGTTTTTTCTTTGCTTCCTCTACAAAATCGGAATCTTTAAGTGTCTTAGCATAAGCCTCGCGAAGAACTTGCGTGCGTTCTGCAGGCACTCCTGGCGTAGCCACGATGGGCCGCGAGCCGAAACCGCCGGCGCCCAAATAGACCGTGGCCAGGCGCTTCTTCGCCTCCGGTATCTTGTATTGGTCCATCAGCTCATACAAAGTGGGGACGTCCGGAATTCTCGCGTTACGTTGGCGACCGGTTTGCAGGAGAATCCGGACGAAACCCGTCTTATACCAGGTGAGAAATGGTTCGCGCCCAAAAAAACCATCGACGGTTATCGCGCGGCACTGGACCTCTCCCCTTTCTAGCGCTAAGTCTTGCTCCGCCCCTCCCGGGTAACCGCTGATCACATTGAATTTCAAACCCAGCGTCTCTCCCAAAAGCCTGGGCACATCGTAACCGGCGCTGCCGACTCCTGTAGCAGAACACTTCGGACCGTCTTTAGCATTGCGAATATCTTCCAGCGTTTTGTAAGGAGCATCAGAGCGCATGAAGACTAACGTTCCGTTGCGATCCGCAGTTCCAATCCAGGTGAATTTCGCCCAGTCGAACTTGACCTCCCCGCGACCCGTGAGCTGGGCGTAATACAGTGCCCCGCCGATGGAGCCGAGGGTCAATCCATCAGGTTTGGTCAAGTTATAGACGTGATTAGCGGCGATCATGGACCCCGCTCCGGGCATGTTCTGGACGACGAAGTCGGGGTTCCCCGCAATATGCTTTCCCATAAAGCGGCCATAGGCGCGCGCCCAAAGGTCGTGGTTATCACCGGGGAGATAACCGACAATAATTCTTATGGTTTTACCTTGGTAGAAGGAGCTTTGCGCGCTCAATTCATCGGTTGCGATGAGAAGGAAAAAAGCGATCAACAGCTTTTTCATCGGCCACTCCTTTCATGCTTGCGTGAGCCCTAGTAGCACACCTCACTTAACCCTTCGATTGATCGAAGTCGGTATCCCAAAGCTGTTTCACCTTCGTTATCGCATCCTGAGACAATGCGCCTGCGCCGGAGCAGGCAACCGCCTCGTCGATGTGAGCAATGTTAGAAAAGCCCACGAGCACTGTGGATACTTCCGATTTCATCAAACCAAAGCGGATCGCCGCTTGCGCCAGACTTTTTCCATCGGGACCAAGCACAGCCTTTACCTTCTCGGCACGCTCAACATCCAAAGGATAGTCGGATCCGGGCGAGAGGGGTTCCGGGCTACTGCCTCCGCCGGGGCTGGGATCCGACGTCAACGCACCCGCCGCCAGAACACGAATGACAAAGGCGCCCATTCGTTTGGCAGCTGCGCGATCGATAATACGACGGTAATCCAGCGCGCTGAAGCTCGGCGGAACCGGCTGGCCAGCGCTCGGATTGAGCAAGTTATAATAGGCCTGAAACCCATGGAACTCACCGCTGTCAACGAGCTGGTGCAACGCCGTCACCTCGCCCAAGCCGCTGAAGCCGAAGTAGTCAACCTTGCCTCCGTCGCGCATCGTTTTGAAGCCTTCGATCACCCCTTTCGGTCCGAGGACATCTTGGGGTGTTAGACTGAACCGCTTACCCGCTCCCCGTTCCAACGTGACTCGGGTGTGAAGCTGGATAAAGTCAACGCGATCTCTATTGAGTCTTTTCAATCCTGCTTCGACTGCGCGGATCGTGGCGGCTCCGACGTCGCCGATGGCATCGGCCTCTAAGCGAATCTTGGTGGAAATCACGGGTTCTGCACCGAGCTCGTTGAGTATCCGTCCCAGATTCTCCTCGGACTTGCCCAAGCCATAAGCAAACGCCGTATCGAAGAAATTGATTCCTCGATCCAGCGCGTGACGGACGGCCTTCCGTTGGTCTTCGTAAGGCGCCTTCACCATGAGAACGGCATTGTTGCCACAGCCGAAGCCGATCTCAGAAATTTTTATACCTGTCTGACCAATCGTGCGATACTGCATAGTGTCACCTCGTCTCGGATAATTAGAGATTTGAAAGTGTTCTCACTATTTCCAGCGTATCAGTGAGATCAGGTAAACAAGCGTCCGGCTTCCAGTACTGAAGCTCTTCCCACGGATACCTTCCCGTCCCCACCAAGACACACTTCATATGATTTTGTCTGGCGGCATCGAGATCCTTCGGGGTATCACCGACGATCACGCACTGTTCAGCGCGCAGAGACTTTCCGTTCCACTGCTCCCAACGTTTTTTAGCAATCCTGGGCAGATCAGGGCGATGAGGTGAATCGCTGGCGTAAGCGCCGCGGCATAGATAAGAATTCAGCCCTGCTGCTTCAAGCTTAATCTGCGCCGTCACCTCGAAATTGCCGGTGACCACACCTTGACTAAACTCCATCTTTGTCGAAAGCGCCGCGAGCAATTCCGGCGCGCCGGGAAGAGCATGAACCGTCGTCGTCGCCTCGCGCAGCGCCCTCGAGTAGCTCCGTTGTAAGTTCTTTGCAAATTGCTCCCAATGGCCGCTATCAATTCCTATTTCAATGTTTGCTTTTGCGAAGATTTCTCGCACGATGTGCGGGTCTGTATTACCGTCGGGAATCACCGACCGAATATCGCCGCCCACGCCGAACGTCTCGAGGATTGCCTCATTGAAGGGAAGGTAGCCGTTCTGCGTTCGGGTGAGCGTGCCGTCGAGGTCGAATAGAATAAGTTTTTCCATAGGGCATGCGGATATTTGCACAATCAAGCTGAGGTTGGCAAACCATAAACGCAAACCATTGACAAGCCGATACTTCTAAGGTAAAAGTTTTTGCTAAGGTTTTGCGCGACTGGCGTCAGCGTGGAATCGACCACGAGGGAGTGCAAAGCGTTAAGACGGCCGAACGCCTGGGTCTCTTAATAGAAGAGGTTCAGGCTTTTTTTATGGATGCAACGCCGTTGACTTGTTCTGACGCCGTTTATCACACCCTTCGCCTGCCTCGGCGCATCACGGTCCGGCTCCAACTGGCCGATAGGTAAAAAGGATAGTCATGATCAAGCAATATCTCCTCTCACCCGGACCCACCCCGATTCCCAACGAGGTCGCACTGGCGATGTCGGAGACGATGATTCACCATCGAACGCCTCAGTTTAACAAAGTTTTCGAGGAAGCACGCCAAGGTCTCAAGACTCTCTTTGGTACGAATGGCGATGTTTTGATACTGGCCTCTTCCGGCACCGGGGCAATGGAAGCGGCGGTAGCGAATCTGTTCTCGCCGGGAGACAAAGTCCTAGTGATCAACGGCGGTAAGTTTGGCGAGCGCTGGCTAAATATTGCCAACGCGTTCGGACTGGACCCGGTCGAGGTCAAAGTCGAATGGGGCAAGGCGGTCAAAGTTGACGTGGTCGAGAAGCAGCTCAATCTCCACCCGGACATTCAAAGCGTCATGATCCAGGCGAGCGAGACCTCAACCACCGTGCTCCATCCGGTAAAGGAGATTGCGAAGCTAACGAAGAACGGGCCGCTGTTTCTCGTCGATGGCGTCACAGCCGTGGGAGTACTTCCCGTACCCCTCGACGAATGGGGCATCGATGCGCTGGTCACAGGTTCGCAAAAAGCGCTCATGCTGCCTCCGGGTCTGGGCTTTATCGCCCTCAGCGAGCGCGCTTGGCAAAAGACCAAGAAAGCCAAGCTGCCTCGCTTCTATTTCGACCTCAACCTCGAACGCAAGAATCAGGCAAAGGGCTCCGGCGCTTTTACGCCGGCGGTCTCATTGATCTTCGGCTTGCGCGCGTCGCTTGACATGATGGCGCGGGAAGGCTTCGATCGCGTCTACGCCAGGCACGCCCGCATGGCGCGGGCAACGCGCGCAGCGGCAACCGCCATGGGGCTGAAACTTTTGGCGCCGGACAGTCCAAGCCCGGCAGCGACTGGAATTTTCCTACCCAAGGGTTTGGACGCGGACAAGGTTTTGGATTACCTGCGGGATCAGATGGGGGTCATCCTCGCCGAAGGACAGGACCAATTGAGAGGTAAGGCGATTCGTATCGCTCACGTCGGTTACATGGGCGCCTTCGATGTGATCACGGCCATTGCGGCACTGGAAATGGCGCTAAGAAAATTCGGCGCCGAGATTCCTTTCGGCCGCGGCGTTGCTGCCGCCCAAGAAGTGCTGATGGAGGCTTTGAATTAGCCCATGAAGATTCTCGTCACCGATTCTCTGGCTCCCCAGGGACTGGAAGTCTTCCAACGCGCGCCGGGCTTCGAAGTAGACGTTCGGATCGGGCTCAAACCCGACGATCTCAAAAAGATTGTCGCTGACTACGATGGCTGGGTGATTCGAAGCGGCACCAAAATCACGGCCGAGCTCATCGAAGCCGCTAAGAATCTCAAAGTCATTGGGCGAGCGGGCGTCGGTTTCGAAAACATCGATGTTGATGCCGCAAGTAAAAAGGGGATTGTGGTGATGAACACCCCGGGCGGCAACAATGTAACCACCGGTGAACATACGATTTCGCTTATGATGGCATTGGCGCGCCACATTCCTCAGGCCGTCGCCTCCCTCAAAGGCGGCAAATGGGACCGAAACAAATTCGTCGGCGTAGAGTTGTGCAACAAGACCCTCGGTATCATCGGTCTCGGCAATGTCGGCCGGATCGTTGCCGAACGGGCCGCCGGGCTTAGAATGAAGGTGATCGGCTACGATCCGTTCATTTCCTCGGAGAGTATCGCGCGCATGGGCGTAGAGCCGGCGAGCCTGGAGGAAATCTTCACGAAATCCGATTGTATCACCGTCCACGTACCGCTTACGCCGGAGACACAGGGGCTGATTAATCGCAGCGCTTTTGCCAAGATGAAGACCGGGGTCCGTATCATCAACTGCGCCCGCGGCGGCATCGTCGATGAGAAGGATCTCGCAGATGCCATCCGCGAAGGCAAAGTAGCAGGGGCGGCGTTGGACGTGTACGTGGATGAGCCGCCGCCGTCCGATCATCCGCTGCTCAAAATGGATCAGGTGATCACGACACCGCATCTCGGTGCTTCCACGGACGAAGCCCAGCTCAATGTGGCCATCGCCGTGGCTGAGCAGATGGTCGACTTTCTCGCCCAGGGTGTCGTTCGCTACGCCCTCAATGTGCCTTCAGTGAGTCCAGAACTTCTAGACGTCCTTCGACCCTATCTCCTGCTCGCCGAAAAGCTTGGCAGCTTGGTGAGCCAGATGGCGGGTTCACTTCCTAAGGAGGTTACTGTCGAATACGGCGGAGACGTCACGCAATATAACCTGGCCCCTCTAACCCTAGCGGTCCTCAAGGGGATTCTCACGCCCATCATGGAGTCCGCGGTTAACTATGTGAATGCGCCCCTGATGGCACGCGAGCGCGGCATCAAGGTCGTGGAATCTAAAAGCAGCCGAACCGGTGATTTCGCTAACTACATCACGGTAAAGATAGACACCGGCCGCAAACAAATTGAAGTCGAGGGGGTTGTTTTCGCCAGTAAACATCCGCGCATCGTCAGGGTGGATAGTTTTTATCTCGAAGCCGTGCCGGAGGGCTACATTCTCATTTTGCGTAATCGAGACGTACCAGGAGTGGTGGGAACTGTCGGCTCGCTTTTAGGTCGCAACGGCATTAACATCGCCGGCATGGAATTGGGCCGTACTGAAAAGGGAGGCAATGCCATTTCCTTCATCCACGTAGACGATGCCGTGAGTAAGAAGGCACTCCAAGAGCTACGCGACCGACCGGAAATCGTATCGGCGGAGCTGGTGAAACTGTAAGGGCATGAAATGAAGATTTGGATTATTGGAATATTGGAATGCTGGACATCACTCCATCACTCCATCACTCCAACTCCATTCTAATTCAATGGCCAACGTTGCAATCATCGGCGCTCAGTGGGGAGACGAAGGCAAAGGTAAGATCGTCGATCTCTTTACAGACGACGCAGACATCGTCGTCCGCTTCCAGGGCGGCAATAACGCTGGCCATACCCTTGTCGTGGACGGTAAGAAAACCGTCCTTCACCTCATTCCTTCAGGAGCGCTTCACCCCAACAAACTCTGCGTCATCGGCAACGGCGTCGTAGTCGATCCCGAGGTTCTGCTGGAAGAGATCACCGCTCTCAAGAGACAAGGCCACTTCATGGACGACGCCCAGCTTCGAATCAGCGAAGAAGCACACCTGATCATGCCATACCACAAGGCCATCGATCAGGCCCGCGAACGGTTGCGCGGTGAAGGGATGATCGGAACGACGGGACGCGGCATCGGCCCTGCCTACGAAGACAAAGTAGCGCGGGTGGGCATTCGCGTCATCGATCTACTGGAAGAAGAAACGTTTCAGGAGAAACTCCAGCGCAATATCGAAGAGAAAAATATCTATCTGAAGGCGATCCTGAAAGAAAAAACCCTGGACTTCAACAAGCTCCACGATAGCTACAGCGTCTACAGAGAAAAACTGAGATCCTATGTGACCGATACCAGCCTCTTGCTCGACCGGGAGATGCGGGCCGGCAAGCAGGTGCTGTTTGAAGGGGCGCAAGGCACCCTCTTAGATGTGGATCACGGAACTTATCCTTTCGTTACTTCTTCGAACACAGTCGCCGGTGGCGTGTGCAGCGGTACAGGTGTGGGGCCGCGCCACATCCATCAAATCATTGGGATCTCCAAGGCTTACGCCACGCGGGTGGGTAGCGGTCCGTTTCCGACGGAGATCCACGGACCGGAGGGAGAAACACTCAAACGCGAAGGGTTTGAGTTCGGCGCCACAACCGGAAGGCCGCGTCGCTGCGGCTGGTTCGATGCCGTGGGCGTGCGTCATGCGGTTCGGATGAGCGGTATCACCGGCATCGCGTTGACGAAGCTCGACGTCTTGACAGGTTTCAAGAAAATTCCGATATGCAACGCATACCGTTATGACGGTAGAGTGGTGCACGATTTTCCCGCGAGTTTGAAGATAATGCAGCACGCCCAACCGGTTTATGAACAAATGGAAGGTTGGGATAAACCGCTCGACGATGTGAGAAACTTTTCCGACCTGCCGGCGCAGGCTCAGAAGTATGTCCGCCGGCTTGCGGAAATTATCGAAACCGAGATCATTCTCGTTTCGGTGGGACCGGGCCGAGAACAAACCATTTTGCTCAGGAACCCCTTTGAACATTAGGCGTGAGGTAACAGCAAATTCTTTTTCCACTGTCACCTCGCAGCTGGTGCCTTTCTCTCTAGCGCAGTTTGAAAATCTCTAAGTACTGTTTCACCGTAGCATCGAAATCCTTATAGTCCTCGGGATTTTCGATGACGTATTTAAATCCCCTGAAAAGCCGCGACGGATCAGGCTCAACGTCCTTGCGCACCGGAATCCTCTGGAAACCTCTAAGCTGTTCTTGGCCTTCCTTCGAAAGGATGTAGTCGTAAAACAGTCGCGCCGCGTTGGGATGGGGAGCCTTCGCCCCAATCATTGCCGGATTCACCTGAGTCACCGCCGGTTCCAGGGCGATCCAGTCAATCGGCGCCCCGCGAGAGGTCATTCTCTGAATGGTCTGATTGTAGGCGATGATCAGAGAATATTCCCCGGCCACAGCCAGTTGAACTCTTTCGGTATTGCCGCGCTTCAAAACCGGCTCCAGGGACGCGAGCTTTTTAAAATAAGCGAGGGTTTTCTCTCTGCCCCAAACGCCCTTCAGACCTTCGAACATGCCGTAGGCTTCAGTATCGAGAGATATCAATCCGCCCTTCCACTTGGGATTAAGCAGGGCGTCGTAAGTCTTTGGGACATCCTCGCGTTTGACCAGCTTGGTATTCCAGCCGAGCACGTAGCTATTGACGTAATAAGCTGTCCAGTAACCCTCCTTGTCCACCAATTGGTCGTCAATCATCTTGTACTCCGGCGACCGGTAAGAGGCCACCAGCTTTCTTTCCATGAGCGGCAAGACCATTTCGCCTCTACCGACGACCACGTCCCAATCATGTCTCCCGCCGCGGGACTCCGTGAAAATCTTATTCAATAGCGGTCCGCCTCCTGTCCGAAACAGGGTGACCTTGATGAAAGGATACTTCTTTTCAAACCTATCTACCGTTTGTTTGCTCTGATCCAGGGTCATTGTCGTATAGTAAACAAGTTGACCCTCTTTTTTGGCTCCCTCGATCAGTTTCGGATCGGGACCGATTTGAGACCAAGAAATCACAGGTAGCAGCGCTATTCCTAGGATGAGCATGCAAACCGCGTGGCACGACTTACAGAGCGACATGGAAATTTCCTCCTACCCCCTCAATGGGGTCAAAAAGTTGCCCGTATGGTAAGGGATGAAAAAGGACAAATCAACTTTGGCGAGAAAATATTTCTGAAATCAACTGCGGTCCTTGAAATACCCCCGGAGGGCTGATTATCATGGTTCAAGGCATTCGTAACCGAAAAGGAGGTTTACCATGGAAGGTGAAACAACGAGAGAAAGACTCGTCAGCGATCTAAAGACTTTGGTCGGCGACGCAGAGGAACTACTAAAAGCCACCACGAACCAAGCTGGTGAGAAAGTCACCGCGGCGCGCCAAAAGATCGAGCAAAGTTTGATCGAGGGCAAAAAGGCACTGGCGGACGCAGAAAAAGCCTTAGTCAAGAAATCCAAAGAGTATGCCGACGTCGCCGACGATTATGTTCGCGAGAATCCGTGGAGCGCGGTGGGGGTCGCAGCCGGTGTAGGGTTGGTGCTAGGCTTGCTGCTTCGCCGCGGCTAATTTTCCCCTATGCCTGAAAAAGAAGGCAGCCCAAGCGGCGAACGCACGACAGGATTCCTCGATACTTGCAAATCCGTGGTTGCCGCAATCAGTTCGGCTCTGCACACGCGGCTGGAACTGTTTGTTACCGAGTTGGAAGAAGAACGGGAGCGGCTAAAACAGACTCTGCTGCTCACCCTGCTGCTTTTTTTCGGACTCAGTTTTGGGTTTATCCTTCTCAATATATTCGCGGTGGCGCTTTTCTGGGAAAAGGGCTGGCTCCTCGCCCTCGGAGCGCTCGCGGGACTCTACCTCTGCGTCGGAGTCATCGCGGGCGTGATGCTGCGCAAAAAAATACTGACCCGACCGGGCCTTTTCCCTGCCACCTTGGCGGAGTTAGGAAAAGATCGTGATCGACTGAAGGCTTCTTCCCGTGAGTAGTCGATTTGAAGAAATTGCCCGCCGTAAACAGATCCTCATCGATCGATGCGCCCGGGATCGAGAAGAGCTGGTCGCATCTTGCCGCCGAATCCACTTGCCCCTTGGCCTTGGGGCCGTGTTAACGGTATTGGGTAAGACTCTCAAGTCTTACCCAATTTTAGTTGCGGGAATCTCGAGTCTGTTGGTTGGCGGTTACGGCGGTAAGCTGACCAAGTCGGCGGGAACATTGCTTAGGCTAGGGCAAGCGGTCCTGCCCCTTTGGACCTGGTGGACGAGGGGGCGCAAACGCAAGTAAACGGAAGTCCTTGGGGCGATCTGCGCAGCGCGATTGTTCGGCTTCAATCATTCACGGGTTATTCCGAACGCCCCCTGTCCGCTTTTCTTGAATCGACTGCGCCGGTAATTTTGGATCGTTTTGCCAGGACGGCCTGCACCACGCCCAGGGTAATCCTTTCTCTCACCGTGTGGCCCCTTCGTTCGAGGGACTTCTTTGTCTCTGGCGGCAACTTGTCCTCGACGCTGAGCTCATCCGGTATCCATTGGTGGTGAATACGCAGGGCTTCGACCGCCTCCTTGACCGGCATCTGGAAATCCAAGACGTTAAGAATCGTTTGTAAGGTCGCACTGATAATCCGCGGCCCCCCGGCTGCTCCGACGATCAACTCCGGCCGATCGCCTTGGAGTATAATCGTCGGCGTCATGCTGCTTAGGGGCCTCTTTTTCGGCTGCAATGAGTTGGCGTCATTGCCCACCAGGCCGTAAACGTTGCCGCTCGGATGGATCGCAAAATCATCCATCTCGTTGTTCAGCACAATCCCGGTTTTGGGCACGAGGATCTTGGAACCGAAACGAGTGTTAACCGACAAGGTGCATGCGACGGCGTTGCCGAAACGGTCGAGCACGCTAAAATGCGTCGTTCCACCTTGCTCTGCCTTAAAATTCCCCAAGCCATAATATTTTGCGGGATGTGTCTTGACCGGGGAAATCCGGCCGCGAATCCAAGAGGCGTAGTCCTTGGAAACCAAGGTTGGGATCGGCGCTTTGACAAAATCCGGATCGCCGAGATATTGCGCGCGGTCCGCGAAGGCATGTTTCATTGCCTCGGCAACCAGGTGAAGGTAGGTCGCCGAGTTGGGCGCAAGCTTGGCCAATTGGTGACCCTCCAGGACGTTTAACATCTCGATCAAAGCCACCCCCCCTGAACTCGGTGGCGGCATCGTAATCACAGTTCGCTTGCGGTAGCTTCCGACGAGCGGCTCACGCCAGATCGGTTTATAGCTTTTCAAGTCCTCAAGCGTGAGAACACCCCCGTCTTTTTTTACGGTATCGACGATGGCTTGAGCGATCCAGCCTTGGTAGAAGACATCAGCACCCTCAGATACGACCGCTTTCAACGTTTGACCCAGATCGGGTTGGCGAATAATTTCGCCCTCGGGGGGCACTTCATCCTTCACCAGAAAGACTCGACCCAGCTCTGGAAACTTTTTCATGTTGGATGACTGGCGCTCGATGGCATAGCGCAGGGCGGCATCCAGCGGGAAACCTTCCGTCGCCAGACGAATAGCGGGCGCCATCAAGACTGCTAATGGAAGACTGCCAAACCGCTTCATCGCTGCCAACAAACCCGCCACCTCGCCGGGTACGGCCACCGCAAGCGCCCCGGTCAAGCTCAACGATGGCACCGGCTTTCCGTTCCTGACATAGAGGTCGGCGTGCGCCGCCTCCGGCGCGGTCTCGCGGAAGTCCAACGCATGGGCCCGTTTATCTCTGGCATCGTAGATAATCATGAAACCGCCGCCGCCGAGACCCGACGCGGCCTGATCAACCACAGCGAGGGCAAACCCGGTGGCAATGGCGGCATCGACAGCGTTGCCCCCCCGCTCAAGAATCTCCGTGCCAGCATGGGTCGCCAACGGGTTGTCCGAAACAACGATGCCCGCGCCGCGCTGTTGGGCATAAGAAGGAAACGCCGCGACAAAGAAGAATACGAGGAGGAGAAGTTTCGGCTGGAGCTTGCGCCTGAAGAACATAAAGAAGAGAGCTTACCTTGTCTTTAAATCTTCGAAAGCTCTTTTGCAACTTAAAAATCTTTGCCCGGAAGCGCGGTTATGTTACTTTTGTTCCGAATACTCTAATGAAGACGGTCTTAGGTCCTTTTCATCCCCATCTAGAAAATGCCTTGGTGGAGGAGATCCGCGGCCAAAAAGCGGATAATCCGCTCTTGCCGGTGTTGATTCTCGTACCCTCAGATTCGCTGCGGCGCCGGCTAAAGATTCTCTTGACCCGCGAACAAAATCTATCCCTGGTCAATCTTCAGCTGCTGACATTTCACCAGCTCTCTTCACGGCTGTCTTCCGAAGTAAATGGGGTGAATCTGCCGATTCTTCGCGACGACCTCTTTCTCGAAGAAGTATTGCGTCAAATCATTCGGACAAAGCAACCCGGCACCGAGGCCTTCGCCGGCATTGAAGAAAGAGCCGGCGGATGCGCCGCGCTCTGGCAAAC
>Ga0209874_1000038_pt1 | contig 30020 bp, 31 predicted proteins | sample GWRWN1_20_30_FD_187216 | JGI IMG/M metagenome (GOLD analysis project Ga0209874, IMG submission 187216) | Riverbed sediment microbial communities from areas with no vegetation in Columbia River, Washington, USA - GW-RW N1_20_30 (SPAdes)... | ecosystem: Environmental > Aquatic > Freshwater > River... | reverse complement strand
ATGAAGACACCTACCGCGGGTTTCTTCTAGCGGCCTTTGGTCTCTTACTCGTTGGAATGTTAGTGTAGCGGGCTGCTGAAAGAGTGGGATTCATGCTTCGACAAGCTCAGCACGAACGGAAAATGGTTGTCACTGCTAATACAGCCCCGATCGCCCTGAGCACCGTCGAAGGGTGCGCTCAATCGCCTCGCTCCGGCTGGCTTATAGCCTATGGCTTATAGCGTATGGTTCGTATGTTCCAACTATATGCCATAAGCTATCAGCCATACGCGAAGTTCGCGCGCCTCGCCTCTGAGATCTTTTTGAGCAGCCTGCAAACCGAGTTCAATAACTGGTAGTGTGGATGTGATGGATCAAAAAGAACAAATCAACCAGGAAAAAGTATTTGCCGCCATCCAGCGGGTAGAGACAGAAGTCAACCGGGTGGTGGTGGGGCAGGACTGGCTTATCCGACGCCTATTGATCGGGCTTTTCTCTGAGATTCCCTACTCGTTCAGGCGCGATGGAGAAGATAAGACCGGATATGGACATGTTCTGCTCGAAGGAGTTCCGGGGTTGGCCAAGACCCTCACGGTGATGACCCTGGCAAGTACGCTGAGCGCGAAATTTCAGCGCATTCAGTTTACTCCCGACCTGCTTCCGGCGGACATCATCGGCACGCGCATTTACGACCGCCTGGTAAGTTCGTTTCGCACCGAAAAAGGCCCGATCTTTGCCAATTTGATCCTCGCCGATGAGATCAACCGGGCGCCGCAGAAGACCCAGAGCGCTCTTCTAGAGGCCATGCAGGAACGCCAGGTCACGATTGGTGAAACAACCTACGCGCTGGAAGAACCCTTTTGGGTGCTGGCGACCCAAAATCCCATCGAGCAAGAGGGCGTCTACACGCTCCCCGAGGCTCAGGTGGATCGCTTCGCCCTGAAGCTCCAGGTGGACTATCCTTCGCACGGCGACGAGGCCGCGATGCTCAGCCTGAAACTTAGCGAAATCACGGTGAATCAGGTGATGGCTCCTGGCGACGTTGTGCGCTATCGCAAAGTGATCAGCAGGACCCATGTCAGCGACGCTTTGCGCGAATATGTTGTGCGCATCGTCCGGGCCACTCGCAATAGCGAGCCCACTAGCCTGCCCGTCGTCAGAGAAATGATTCTCCACGGCGCTTCGCCGCGCTCGGCGCAGCATCTTCTTGCGCTGGCGCGCACCACGGCCTTTTTCGCAGGCCGGGACTACATCCTACCGGCAGACGTCAAACGCATCGCTCCCGACGCGCTCCGGCACCGGCTCATCCGGACCGTGCGCGCTGAGGCCGAGCGAGTTTCGGCCGAGGAAATTTTTGATGAGCTTTTGAAAAAGGTTACCATCCCTTGAGAGGATCGCGCCGGCCCATGATTCCGGATGAACTCGTCAACCGCCTCCAGTACATCGAGATCTATACTCGCAAGGCGGCACGGCATCATTGGGTCGCGGACTACCGCAGCCCGATCCGCGGACGAGGGTTTGAGTTCGACCAGCACAAGCCCTATCAGCACGGCGACGATTACCGCCAGATCGATTGGAACGCAACCGCGCGCATGCCCCAGCCCTATATCAAGAAAGCTTTCGAGGAGAAGGAAATGAACGCCATCATTCTGGCGGATCTTTCCCGCTCAATGGAATTTGCCACCGCGGACCAGTCCAAGCGGCAACTCCTCCTCGAAGTAGCTGCAACCCTGGCCTTCTCCGCCGTCAATGACGACATGAAGGTGGGCCTGCTCGGTTTTACGGACGAGATCGAAATCGACCTGCCTTCGAAAAAGGGGTTGGCGCAGGTCTGGAAGATTCTGGAGACCTTGTGGGATGTCCGCCCCAGTTCGCGCCGGACGAACCTGCTTCGGCCTCTGGACTACCTGAATACTCGGCTGCAGACCGCAAGCCTGCTGTTTTGTATTTCGGATTTCATTGCCCAGGAAGAGGTGCTTACCTCGCATTCGCTGCAAAGACTTGCGCGCAGGCATGACTTTATTCCCGTGATCCTTGATGACGAGCTTGAAGCGGCGCTTCCCCGAGCCAGGGGCTATCTCAGACTGAGAGATGCGGAACGGGGAGGAGAGATGCTGTTCCGCTTGTCGGACAGGACCAGAGGACAATACGAGAGCTTGCTTCGGGAAAGGAAGATCGCGCTGCAACGGTCGCTTTACCGGTTGAACCTGGATCATCTTTTTCTCCGCACCGGCAGGCCCTTTCTCGACTCCATCATCGGCTACTTTTTTACTCGGAGAAAATCCCGATGAAATGTGCTGCGTTGTGTGCGCTGTTATTGTTTGTCGCCGTCGAGTTGGAGGCCGCTCCCGCGAGCCAGAAGGGGCAGCTCCCGTTCTCGATCACGACTCGCCTCGACCGTACCGCCATCTGGGTTGGCGACTCCTTGGAATACACGATTCAAGTGATCCATCCTCGAAGCGTGCAGTTCGTTGTGGACGATCTCAAAAAGGAAAATCTTTCTCTACCTCCGTTTGTCTTGCGCGCCATCCGGGCAGAGGAGCGGGACTGGCGGGACGATAAGAAGCTTTTCGAGGTTGTCCTGCTGCTCACGACCTACGAGAGCGGTAAGCCCGAACTCGTGATCCCGCCCGTGGCGCTTTATTATTTCAGGCGGGACGGCACCGTTTCAGAAAAGGAGGCCCGCGCCCAGGCGATTCGGATTCCGCCGCAAAAAATTGCGCTGCGGAGCACCTTGCCCGGAGGACAGGCCAAGTTGAGGGAATTTAAGCAGGTCCATCCCGTGGATCCAACTTATGCAATCGGAGCCCTGGTTTTGGGTTTGATCGGCATGGGATTTGTCGGGTCGCGCGTGGCGGCCCGATTATGGCACGCCGTTCATCGCGATAAGGTCATCAAGAGACCGGTCAGCCGGCGCATGCGTGAGCGATGGCTCAAGGAGGGGCTGCAACGTATTCGGCAAATGGCGAAAGAACCGGCCAAAGATTCGCCAATATTCTACGCTGAAATTGGCCAGTTCGTGCGGCAGTATCTGACGGAGTGGTTGGACGTCGAAGCGCGAGGACTGACCCCCGGAGAAGCCGAGCAAGCGCTCCAGGCGGCCGGCTGCAATGGAGCTTTCGCGCAACGGGTACGCACGGTATTGGAGCAGTGCGAGGCGGCGCAATACGGTAAGCGAGACGGCTCGCCGCCGGGCAATGACCAGCAGGCATCATTGATCGACTCGCTGGAGCAGGCAATCAAAATGTCGCCGAGAGCGAGATGATCTTCACCCGATTGGATAGCTTGTACATCATACTCCCTCTGCTGCTGGTGTTTGCTTTCCTCAGGTGGCGGAAACGCAAGAGTTACCTCACCCTTTCCATGCTCCCTTACCTGCGCAACCGAATCCGGCCGGCATCGCGCTTCGTCTATCTTCCCAGGATGCTTGAATTCTTCGCTCTCCTGGTTTTGGCGATCGCGCTGCTCAATCCCGTTCAGCCTTTGGCTGAGCGCACTATCGTCAACAAAGGGCTCGACATTCTTTTGATATTGGATCTCTCATGGAGCATGCAAGAGCCCATCGATCTTGAGGGGGCATTGGAAAGAAGAAGAGCAGGAATCACGCGCAAGGAGGTCAGCCGGCTCGAGGCAGTCAAGGAAGTCATGCTGGGCTTCGTGCAAAAACGCCACGGGGATCGAATCGGTCTGATCGTCTTCTCCGAAAATGGCTACGTGGTCGCTCCCCTGACGCAAGATGTAGCCTACCTGACAAATTATTTACGCATGGTGGATAACAAGACCCTGGCCAGCGAGGGACAGACTGCCATTGGCGAAGGGATCCTGACCGCTCTTAATCTTGCCGAGCAGCAAAAACAAGGGAGCGGAAAAAGCCTAAGCAAGGTCATGATTGTTCTGACTGACGGGGAGAACAACACCGGTCGCGATGTCTATGCCGCCATCCAAAAGGCCGCCCAAACGGGATTTAAGATCTACTTCATCGGAGTCGAGGTTAGAAGAGCGGCGGAGACTCCGCGCCTGATCGCGGCCGTGCGAACCGCCGGAGGAAACTACTACGACGTCAGGGACGCCGAGCAACTCGGCAAGGCCTACGTTGAGATCGATCGGTTAGAAAAGGGCACTTATTTGACCAAAGCGCAGGTTGCGCACGTTCCCCGCTATCACCCATTTGCTCTGGCATCTCTGGCTCTCCTCGCTGTCAGCATCGGCCTGCAGGCGATCCCCTATTTCATCGAGGTTTCTTAGGCGTCACGACTGCGAACAACCTCAGCTCTGACGATCTGCCGCCGGCCTGCTAACTGGTACCAAGCCGTCCCGCCTTCTGATCCGGAGACGGATAGAGAACCTTGGATAATTGACCACTCACGGACAATTTTTCAACCGCCTCCTTCCACGAGGGCATCACCGAATCATCTTGATTCCAATGGGCGTAGGATGCCTCGTCGCACCAATAAGGTAATTTACGCATCGCGTCGCGGTGCGGTGGGGCGACGCGGAACGCTCTCATCGCGCTATCACTTTCCCACAGGGTCAGCGTCCAAAACGCAAACCGTTTTGTCTTGCGTAACCTGACACCGAAATTCCCAGGACTACCCTTCGCTTGCAGAGTGGATCTAAGCGCATACCAAATGAATGGCAAGACGAAACGAAAAGATCTTACGCGCAATCGCGTAACCGAAACTAGAACCATGGCCTAAAGTCTTGGCTGTTGCGTTAGCTGGTCTTCCTTCTGCTGCGAGACTGTGTCGTAATCGAATTCATTGGTTCGACAAGCGATACGACGGTTGCCATCAAGGTGCTTTGAAAATCCCCCTTTATCGCCCCTTTTTCAAAGGGGAACTTCTTACACGGAGGTCTTCATCCCTCACCCTTCCGAAGCACTACCCCTCTTTGAAAAAAAGGGGGTAAGGGGAGATTTGCGTTGATCGAAACGCGAACAGCGCATTGCGACACAGCCTCTGCGGGCGGAGGAGTTGGGAATTGAATTAGCGGCGCCTGCCGCCGTAACCGAAAGACCAACTGCCGCGGGGGCGCCTGGCGCCGAAGGCCGGCGGAGGGTTCTTGTCGAGCAGGCGGGTGTATTCGTACGCGAAGCCTTCGAGCTTCACCCGCGGAATTGTCTGGCCAATGAAGCGTTCGATGGCGGCAATCTCCTGGACGTCTTCGCCGGTCATGATGGTAAAGGCGTCACCCACGCTCAGTGCGCGGCCGGTGCGGCCGATGCGATGGACATAGTCTTCGGGATGGTGCGGCACGTCGAAGTTAATAACATGGCTGATCTGCTCGACATCGATGCCCCGCGAGGCGATATCGGTGGCGACCATCACTTCGTACCGTCCATTGCGAAAACCGTTGAGCGCCTGTTCGCGCTCGCGCTGAGTGCGGTTGGAGTGAAGCACGGCGACGGCATGGTCTTGCTGATGCAGCTTGCGGGCAACACGGTCGGCGCCATGTTTGGTGCGGCAGAAGATCAACACCTGGTCGTAATCGGTGCGCCGGAGCAGCTCCTCCAGGAGCGCCTGCTTTTGCTCGCTGGCCACCGGATATAGAGCATGGCTTACCGTCTCGGCAGGCGAACGGCGCTGGCCGATCTCGACGGTCTCAGCATTGCGCAATGCCCATTTGCAAAGCTGCTCGATCTCGGGAGGAATGGTGGCGGAGAATAGCATCGTCTGGCGCGTGCGCGGGCAACGTTCGACGATGCGGCGCACGTCGGGCAGAAAACCCATGTCGAGCATTCGGTCCGCCTCGTCCAGGACAAGAATCTCGATCTGATTGAGCCGAACGTTTCCACGCTGCATTTGATCAAGCAGACGGCCGGGCGTCGCCACGAGGATATCCGTGCCTTGACGAAGCGCCTTGTCTTGCCTGCCGTAGCCCGTGCCGCCGAAAAGAACCGTCGTGCGCAGGTTGGTGAAGCGGCCGTAATCGTGGATGGCGGTCTCGACCTGTGCGGCAAGCTCGCGTGTCGGCTCAAGAATGAGAGCCCGCAGTGGGCCGCGCTGGCCGAGGCGAGAGATGATCGGCAGCGCAAAGGCGGCGGTTTTTCCGGTGCCCGTCTGGGCGGAGCCGATGAGGTCACGCCCCGCCATCACAAGCGGGATGGCGCGTAGTTGGATCGGGGTTGGGTCGGTGTAACCGGCGGCTCGAACGCCGTCGAGCGCTTTAGGGGAAAGACCGAGCTTGGAGAATGGCATACCGTGTTATAGGCACGGTGCCGCCAGCTTAACAAGCTTAGCGGCGATGGTGCCTTGAGCAGTGTCGAACGCAGCGAATGAAGCCGGAAAAAAACTTCAAGCAGCCGTTTCCATCTTGCCAACGGCTTTTTCCACAAGTCGAATCGCCTTCTTGCAGTCATAGCGGTGAGGGACGTGAATGAAGCCAAATCGGATAGGAAGCCGGTGTCGCCTTATGAAATCGAGAATGACATACATCGAGTAATTGCAGACATACTCCCCGGCCTTACTGGAAGATTTCCCTTGCCGTCCGAGAGGCAATCTGAGATTGGTCCTGAGGCTTGGAGGTCCACCCACAAGAATCGGTCTTGCTTTCTCATCTGGACTATTTCGCCTTCTGTTTACCGCCTGGCCCTCAATCCGCAAGTGTTGTCCGCGGGCGCACTGTCCCAGGCCGAGGATGACATCGGGTCTGTGCTGTTTGATCGCGTTGAGAAACTGCCTCTTGTGAAACCTAACCGGGAAGACGAGTTCTTTGCGCCCGCTGCGTCGCGGCAACCCGCGGACAATTTTCTCCGTAACGTTATCCTGAAACTGGCGGTAGGGACCAAAGCCGTAGATGAGGAGGCGCATTGAAATATCACTCGATCAGCGACTCGGCATGGCGGGCGTGCAAAAGGCTCATCCAAGCTGTACCAGTTTCGATTTCCGGATTTTAGGTTTCGGGTTAACGCCGAATAGTTCGATCCGATCTAGTGTCCTGTCCCAGAAATCGGCCACATAATTCGCAGCTCATTTCGCTTAAAAAATCTCCCCTTCCCCTCTTTTCCAAAGCATGCCCTGAGTTCGATCGAAGGGAGGGGTTAAAGCCCTACCGAGATAATTCCCTCTTTGAAAAAAGGGCGATAGAGGGGGATTTAAGTTCGAGTTCGGCCGCTGCCATCGTTTGGAGTTTTTAAATGAATTTCTGACACACCACACTACGTCAACTCGGGTAAGCCGTTATTTTGCGGCTCGTAGCTCAGGTCCGTTTTGCGTCGCTGTAGTACTGACTGATCCACCACTTCGTTGCCGAATTGGGTCGCGCCGATGGAACGATAATGCCGCGGGTTTTTCTTCGCGTACAGGCCCTTGAGAAATTCCATATATGAATCGGTGAATGGACCCTGATAATTTTTGGGGCCTACGGCCACCGGGTTCAATCCCAATCCAAGGGCGCTCGCCTTGTCTTGCATCCAGCGGAGCGGGAGATCGGCAAGCCGCCGATCGGAATAGCCACCGCCGACATCGCAGTGGGCACCGACGAACCACCGTTGCTCCATAGTTTGTCCAGGTTTCGAATGCGGTTTCCACAGGCAGACGTCATAGTCCTGGCGATGCTCATCAACAGCTGCACCGTGGTAGGCATTTTCCACGATCCCGCTTAACTCAGTGTCGTGAAACTCGTAAAATTTCATGTTCAGGCCTTTGACGATATTATGTGGAATGCCCAGCGTGCCGACCGTATCCCACACGCCGATGAACTTGATTTGGATTTCGCGGCAGAACGACGAGCGAAAAAGTTTGGCCGTCATCGAATCCGGACCATCATCGCGAGTCCGATAAATTCCGTAAGCAATACCCGCTCTCAAAGCGACGTGCTTGGGTTCAACCAAACCACAGTTCCGGACCATACCCACCAGACTTCTGGCAGTGTAAGCGCCGCGACTAAAACCGAGCACAAAAACCTGGTCGCCACCCTCGTAGGTTTTGGCGAGGAACTCGTAACCTTGGACAATATTGACCTCGAGTCCGGTGCCGATCGCGCCGCCAATGAACTGATCGTACCAATGAGTGCCCACTCCCTGGTCGTACCATTTCACCTGCTTGATACCATCCGTCCCCGTTTCCTGCATGGACTCGTAGAATCTTCTGACATTAGTTTCCACCTGGCTATCAGAAGGCAGTTTTTCATCGGCGGGCTTGTTCCAAGTCCCATCGAAGCACAGCACGATCCTTTTCATAAAGCTCCTCTCAACGTCGAAGACGACAAACTATCCGTCCTCATTTGGATCCTTCGAGTTCCGCGTGCCCGGCAGCCACCCATTCCAGCTTCCCACGGATGCCAAGGTGGCGGCTACCAACGCAATCAAAGGCCGCCAGGCATCCACCGCCGGACTGCCGACGATCAAACCAACGATGGCGTGGCCCAAAAGGTAGAATATCATCCCCCAGACAGCGCCAATCATCGTTCTTTTCATCGCTTCGGCTCCGTAAACAAATCCAGCGCGTCGTCAGCACTCGGCCTAGGGATGGCCTAGGGAGGTCTGGCGCGCAAGCGCCCGGTCTCGATGACCACCCGCCAAGAGTGTCGAGATGAGCCGACTGCCCATGTAACCGGTTCCTCCGGTTACGAAGACATCCGATTGTTTTGCCACGGGAGTCTCTGTCGACAAAAGAAAGAAATATGCGTCTACTTTTTCCAACGTTGATCCAACTATCTTGACAAGTCAACATCCCGCGATATATTGCCGTCACCCAGCGAAATATCCGTTTAGGCTGGGCTATACTCATCCGAGAACGCTTGTTTTCAGATGGAAGCTCAGTCATTCGTTGGATCGCTGGAAATTTTAGGCACGGCCAGGTAGATCGCCGAGAAGAGGTTACGATGAAAAAGCGCGGGTTTATCATCAGTGTAGTTATCTCCTTCGCACTTTTCCTGATTTTGCCGTTTTTCGCAGCTCCACCAGTCAGCGCTCAAGGCGAACCTTTCTACAAGGGGAAACAGATTCGCATCATCGTGGGGCTTAGCAGCGGTGGCGGATATGACCGGGCGGCGCGAATGCTGGCCCGGAATATCGGTAAATACATACCAGGAAACCCGGATGTTGTGGTCCAGAATATGCCGGGCGCAAGCTCGGTCACGGCTGCGAATTATGTCTGGGGAGTTGCCAAGCCGGACGGGTTGACGATTCTTGCGCCGCACAACAACGTATATCTGGGCCAGCTTTCGGGACAAAAAGAAGTGCAGTTTGACCTGCCGAAATTCCAATGGATCGGTTCGCTCGAAAACGACGACATGTTACTTTTCGGACGAGCCGATGCTCCGTTCAAATCCATGGGCGATATCGTGCGGGCCAAAGAACCGCCGAAGTGCGGCTCCACCGGAGTCGGGAGCTCAGACTACGTCATGTCGAAGATCCTGGAAGAGACCATCGGAGCCAAGATCACCGCCGTCACCGGCTATCCCGGCAGCAGCGAAATTGCCATCGCCTTCGAGCGCGGTGAGGTCGCCTGTATGGGTCTGACGATTGCGACCTATTTCGGACGCGAACCATTTTTGACTTGGTACAAGAACAAATTCAATCGCTTTCTCGCCCAGAGCGGCCGCAAACGACAGCCGCGGCTCGAAGACGCGCCGACCATTTATGAGTTGATGGATGAATACAAGACATCTGCGACCAAGCGGCGCGTCGCCGAGGCCATGCTCCAGGGAGGCGAATGGGCTCGCCCCTACATGGTGGCGCCGGGAACACCCGCGGACCGCGTTGCCATCCTTCGCGCCGCCTTCGACAAGGCGGTCAAGGACCCGGAACTTCTGGCTGAGGCACAGAAGCTTCGCATGGACGTCACTCCAATGCGGGGCGAGCAACTGCAAACGATGGCGAAGGAAGTGATGAGCCAACCCCCCGAAGTAATCGAGCAGATCAAGAAACTATTCGTTCAATAAAGACTGCAAATCGCGGCGTGCCAGTTGCGGAAGTTTTGCTCTGCACTTTTGAAAATATACCCCGTGGGTATGCTTGACCGCGAAGATCATTCTCACCCTGAGCGAATGCGAAGGGTCCCCGGACTTGATCTTGGGTAGGTCGGTTTAGCCTCGGAAGATCTCTAGGCGGTAGCCCAACCGGCAGCGGATTTATGGTCTAGGATCCCTCTAGGTCTGCTTCCGGTCAAACCGCTGCATCGCCTGTGTCGCGATGAATCGTTCGAAACGATCAAGCAACCGGCCGGGCTCTTGTTCCACCATGAGCAGCCCGCGGTGCTTCGGCTTGAGAAAATCCTGGTCTACGGCGTAATCGACAAATTGAATGAGATGGCGATAGTAGTCGCCGACGTTCAAGAGGCCGCATGGTTTGTTATGCATGCCGAGCTGCGCCCAGCTTAAGACTTCGAAAAACTCTTCCATTGTGCCAATGCCGCCCGGCAAAGCGACAAAGCCGTCGGAGAGTTCCGCCATCACGGCTTTCCGCTCGTGCATCGACTGCACGATCCGCAACTCCGAGAGCCCTCGGTGGACGACTTCTTTCTCCACCAAAGTTTCCGGAATCACACCGGTAACGTGACCATGAGATTCCAACACGGCGTCCGCGACCACGGTCATGAGACCGACATTGCCACCACCGTACACGAGTCCATAACCGCGCTCCACAAGCTCGCGGCCGATTCGCCGTCCAGCGTCCGTGTAATCGGATCGCCTTCCCGGCCGCGACCCTGTGAAGACACAGATGTTCCCTTTGAAGCTGCTCATACCAACCTCAGTTACACCGACAATTTAACACCGTTAGCCCATCGTCCCCTTTTCAACGGCGTGACGTTATCCCGTTTGGACAATTCCATCCAAACTGTCCAGGAATAAATCGCTATCGGAAAAATCGCGGAGGACAACGACGGCACCTTCCGCAGCCAATTTCTCGGCGCGGCCGCCTGTGCCGATGCCGATGAATGGGATGCCCACCTTGCGACAGGCCCGCGCATCCCAAACCCCGTCCCCCACATACACAGCGGAGACAAACGGGCCGCCAAACCGGCGCACCGCTTTCTGCATCGACAACTTGATGATCGAATCTCGTTCCGGCGCATCATCACAGGACGCTGAGGGATAGGCGTCGTAACACATCCCAGCGCTCGTCATCTTCAGGCGTGCGGAATCACTCCAGCATCCGGTGGCCAGTGAAACCTTATCTACACCCCGATCTGCGAGCAGAGATAGCAACTGAGCCGCTCCCGGCACAGCCGCAAATGGACGCTCCTTGGAAGCCTCTACCAGCAGACTCATGAAGTGCTGGTGAAATCGTGAAATCTCTTCGGCCGTCGGAAGCCGGCCAATGCGAGCCTCAAATATCTCGTAAAAGATGCCGGCATCGGTGGCGTGCCTGTAGCGTGACCAATCGGTATCGATGTCTCCGAAGCCGCACACTTCAGCGAACGCGCGTACGAAGCACCGCGCATCGACTTTCATCGTGTCCGTGAGAGTACCATCGATGTCAAACATTACCAGGCGCATCGGGAGGAAAAACACCGTCACCCGTTAGAACCGAATTTTCTCACCCTATCCTCATTTCCACAGGCGCTGAAGGAAGCCCTCCTTTTCCAATTCTTGAAAAAAACGGGCATCGATAAACTGCTCCGGACGAAGATTCGCCACTCGGGAATCGGATTCAGCCATCTGGTCCAAGACGGTTTTCAAGGCTTCGGGCGAGGGTCTCGGGATTTGCGGGATGTTCTGCAGGATATAGAGATCGTACAGATCATTAACGAAGGCAGTGTCGTCGTTCCGTAAATATTTTTTCAGCACCTGAACGCCGAAGGTCCGCTGCGTCTTGCCATAGTGCACTCCTTCGACATAGCCGCGGATAAACTTCCGGACCGTGTTTTCGTTGCGCTTGATGAAGGAGCGCGTTGTGACAATCGAGGACGTCGGAAAATTGAGACCCACCTTGGACAAGTCGGCCAATTCCCTAAATCCCTCCTTGCGCGCGACAATCGTCAGTTCGGCATTGAGCATGGCCGCGTCCAGAGCCCCGGTTCTCAGCGCAGTCAATTGCTCGGGCATCCCTCCTACCTGAATCACGGCAAAGTCGCGCTGGCGCTTGATCGGCCATTGCCCCTCGGCATAGCGCAAACCAAAGTCGGTAGCCGAGCCGAAACGTGAGATGCCGATTTTTTTTCCCTTCAAGTCTTCGACGCGGCGGATCTCGGGCCGAGCCATTACGGCGAACGTCATAACGTTCATCGAGCTGGCGATCATCACCAGATCGCCGCCCGCGAGATTAGAGTTGATGACGGCGCCGCCGGTGAACACGCCGATAGGCACCTCCCCCGATTGCACAACCTGCGCGGCACGACCGCCGCCGCCGACATAGAGAAGCTCAACGTCAAGGCCGTGCTTGCGGAAAATTCCCGCTTCATAGGGAATCCAAACCGACGCCTGGGAGCCGCCGATGGCGCTATAGGTCAAGCGCAGTTTTTCCAGCGGCGACTGAGCCCCGGCCATCGAAGACAGCGCGAAAACAATCATCAGAACCCCGGTGACAAACCGCAGTATCAGCATGCTCGTTTCTCCCTGGTCATTAACACTATACCGGCCTGACCATGATCTTGGCCATAGCTGGGCGCCCGCGGTGCCAGCGCTCCTCCAACCTCGCTCCCCGGAAAACATCATCTGGCGAGACGTCACTGCTTTTGATTCATCCACGTCTCGATTTTTCCTATGATTGAAAGCGTTATCCACGTTAGAATCGTACTCACCAAAGCCAATCCCCATCGTCCTAAACCGGCGGCTATTCCAATCGCGGCGGTCATCCATATTCCTGCCGCCGTCGTGAGCCCTTCGATCTCTCTTTTGTCGTGCAGCTTGAGAATTGCGCCGGCCCCGATAAATCCGATTCCTGTGACTATTCCTTGAATCACCCGCGACACGCCATCCAACTCCATTCCGGCTTCTAGAGGTGCGAGAACAAATAGCGCTCCACCCATGGCTACCAGCATATGGGTTCTTAACCCTGCCGGCTTGCCTAAGCTCTCTCGCTGGGCACCCACAAGAGCCCCTAGGATCATGGCGGTCAACAGTCGCGTCACCAGGCTTACCATCTGTCGGCCATCAGGAAGGCCTGATAGCATTTCTTCCAAGATAATATCCATCGCTGATCAATCCTGTTTTACCGCTGGCAACGGGACTCTTCCTTTCTCAATTCCATCTCAGCACGTCAATCTAAAACTCGCCCGACCGATGATGGCCAGCTACGCTGGCACCGCATGGCGTTCAACGCGCGGTTCTCGGATCGGTAGATTGCAGAAAGCGGCTGCCGCGGCCAACAAAGCATCCGCATACCACATCCAAAGGTAATTGCCGTAATGGGTGATCGCAATCCCCCCGAGCCAGGCGCCGAAGAAACCCCCGGTCTGATGCGACAGCAAGGTCAGCCCGAACAAGGTCGCGAGATAACGCGTTCCAAATAGCTTACCGACCACGCCCGCGGTTGGCGGCACGGTGGCCAGCCAGGTAAAACCGAGCCCGGCGGCGAACAGATAGAACGTCCATACGGTCTTGGGCGCGGCGAGATATAGAAGCACGAGCAAAGCACGCGAGCCATACATCCAGAAAAGCACATACTTGCTTCGGTAGCGGTTCACGCACCAGCCAGCCGCGAGACTGCCGAAGATGTTGGCAAGTCCAATGATCGCCAGCGACCAGCTCGCCACCGAGGCCGGCAGGCCGCACAGATCCACCTCCCCAGGCAGGTGTGTGACGAGGAACGCGATGTGAAAGCCGCAGGTGAAAAAGCCGGCGTGCAACAATAGGTAACTGCGATCCGCGAGCGCACTTTTCACCGCTGCCCACAGGCCACTGTCAGCGGGGTTTAGATTGGCCATTGTACCGGGAGACATCTGCGATACGCGCATAACACGCGCTAGCGGCAACGTCGCTAATGTGATGACCGCCAGCGACCACATCGCGCCCATCCAACCCAACCCGGAGATCAGCGCCTGCAGCAAGGGCGCAAAGACAAACTGCCCGAAGGAGCTGCCCGCGTTGATTACGCCAGCGGCCGTACCACGATGCTTCGCCGGGATCCGACGCGTCACCGCGCCGATCAATACCGAGAAGCTGACTGCCCCAGAGCCGATGGCCGACAGCAGTCCAACCGTCAGCACAAGTCCGAAACTTGTTATCACCTGGGGTGTCAACGCACTACTCAACGCAAAGATCAGCACACCTGCCGCCAGGACCCGCCCGGCGCCATAGCGGTCCGCCACCGCCCCAGTAAAAGGCTGCACTGCGCCCCAAACAAACTGGTTGACAGCCATCGCAAAGCTGATCGTCACAACGCCAAGCCCCGTCGCAGTATTGAGCGGCGAAATGAACAGGCCCATTGACTGGCGGGCCCCCATCGTCACCATCAGCATTGCCGCAGCGGCAAGCGTGATGAACTCCCACTGATGTTCCTTATTGTTGGCGGTCATTCTGCTGATCCCACTGGAGAAACAGCGCTGCCTGCACCTGCCCTACATCTCCACCACTACTCGCCCGACGACAGCCCCCGCTTTCAGCTTGTCGAGTGTGCGGCTGACCTCCGATAGGGATCGCTTCTGAATCGGAATGGGCTGGAGCTTGCCCTCGCGCGCGAGCGCGACGACCTGCTTCAATTCCTCTACGCTACCGAGGTGGGAACCCTGGATCGTAAGCGCGCGTTGAATCGTCGTCACCAGCGACAGCGGAATCTCCCCGCCGTATAGGCCAACCAAGATCAGCCGGCCGCCCTTGCGGAGAGCGTCGAGGGCAAGCCTCGCCGTGTCGGTTGTGCCTACCAAATCCACTGCACCGTATATCGGTCCACGCGAGATTTTTTTGATTTTCTCCGCAGCATCCGCATCACGGCTGTTTACAATTGCCGCGGCGCCGGCCTTTTTCGCCGCATTGAGCTTGGTGTTATCGATATCCGCCGCCAGGATAAATTTGTGTCCCATCGCTCGTAGCAGAGAGATGGCCGACAGCCCGAGTCCACCGGCGCCGATCACGGCCACCCATTCTTCGCCCGGGATTGGATTCAACTTCGACACCGCGGAATAGGCGGCCAGTCCCGAACAGGATAGCGTCGCCGCCCAAGCGGGATCGATGCCGCTGGCATCGATGAGATAACGTGGGTGCGGCACAAGCAGATGATTGGCGTAGCCGCCGGGACGCTGCAGCCCTATACAGCGCGGCGACATGCAGAAATTGTCCAACCCCTCGCGGCAACGCGCGCACGCGCCGCAGCCGGTCCAAGGGTAGACGAGGCGATCTTCTCCGATAGAAACATCACCGGCTTCAGGCCCCGCAGCGACGACCGTGCCATAGGGCTCATGACCCAGGGTCGCGGGCAAGTTCATGCCTCGCTCGCTCATAGGCAAACGCTTGCCACCGCCCAGGTCGAAGTAACCGTCGCGTATATGCACGTCGCTGTGGCATACCCCGCAAAACTTGAGTTTGAGCAGCACCTCGCTGCCCTTGGGCTTCGGCGTCTCGCGCTCCGCCTTCTCGAGCGGCTTGCCCCATTGGACAACCTCGTAGCTCAGCATATCGAAACCATTCCATGAGGGCGCGTGAACAGCGCTTCAGCACCTGTGTCAGCCACAAGAACGGGGCCGCCCCAGGCAAATTGAATGCGCTCATCTGCCGTCATAGCCACGGGCTTCCAAACGAACGCGTTGCCTTTCTCAATGCCCAAGTCGCGCAACGCATCTCCCCGGGACTTCGCCGTAAGCAGCGGGCCATCATCGCCGTAACCGCAACCGTGCATCTGGATGACGGTTTTCATCTTGCGCTTCGGGCCGAAACTCTTCACAAAGTCCTGGAGAGCGCCAAGTGTGGTTCCGGGTTTAATCAATTTCAAACCGGCTTCGTAGACTTCCTTCTGTACCTCGATCACCGGTTTCCACTCGTCGGGAGTTTTGCCGAGCAGAATCGCCTGGCAAACCTGGGTCAACTCGGCGCCCAAGATCGCGTTCACTTCGTTGGTGATTAACGCATTACTTTCCAGCCGCTTGCCGATGGGCGGATTCGTGTAGCGCTTCGGCTTCAAGGTGCCGATAGGATCCAACGTTAGCACCAAGGGATAGTATTCGCTGCGCAACTCCAAAAGTCGCGCGGTGACGTCGGCGTAAAGGACCCCGGCGTCCACACCGGGCCGCGCCCGGTTGATCAACGCATCGAGCCCGGCTGCCGCGACCGCCGCCGAGCGGCGTAAAAAAACTGTTTCTTCGTCGCTCTTAACGTAGCGAACCAAGCCGACTATATCCGTCGCGTCAGCGAAAGTAGCGTTAGGTAATTTACTCATCACCTGCGCCAGAGCCGTGTGATTAACCACACCGTCGATGGAGCTGCAATGCGTGACCGACCCGCCCTTCAACCCGACGACCCCGATGCGCGCTCGCTCCATCCCCAAATCGAGCAGCGCCTCTCCCATAGGTTCAGCCCATTCGCGACCGGTCTGCCAAGGCTCCGGCACCCAGGTATTACTCGATCTACGGTCGGCGATGATGATTGGCGCGCGGCCGTCGGCGGGCAACACCATCGCCGAGCATCTGAGCTGCGTCATGTAGCGCGCGTCCACGCCATTTCCCAACGGAACGAGGACGCAATCGAAGCCGGCATTGCCGGCGTTTTCTCTCACAGCACGCCAGCGCCGATCGCGTTCGGCAAGCGAGTAGCCGGCCCAGATAAAAACCGTCGCGCCGGCGCCCGGTGGTGTCGTCCACGGCATGGAAGTTACTCCTTCAGTTTCGAGTCTCGCGTTCCGAGTCTCGAGTTAAAAAACGCGAGACCCGGGACGCGAAATGCGAGACGGTCTTTCTATGTAATCGCAACCATTCCCGGAGTGCGTTTGACCAGCGGCTCGCCGCCCTTGTCCGTGACCAGTACGCAACCGCCCCAGCTCGTATCAAAGCCCCCATCGGCGCTGGTGACGATGGGCTTGACGATAAAGACATTGCCTTTCTCGATCAACACGTCGCGATTGCGCGCGCCGCGATTCTGCGGCGTAAAAAGCGGACCGTCGTCACCGTAGCCGCGCCCGTGCATGAGCATCAGGCTTTTTAGGCCGCGCTTTTCACCGAAGCCGTTGACGAAATCCACGAATTCGGCGAACGGGTTGCCGGGTGTCAGGTGCTCCAGTCCCGCATAATATAGATCTCGCTGGGCTTCGATGGCGGGCTTCCATGCGTCAGGGATCGGTCCTAACAAAATCGGCTGTTGCTCCTGCGCGATCAACCCGCCGAAGACCGCGTCCACTTCGTTGGCAATGCGATACATGGGCTGAAGAAAGCGACCCTCCGTTGGATCTTCAAAGCGCGGCAACCTGCCACCGCCGTGCAATCCGCTATAGAACGCCATCGGATAGTACTCACTGCCCAGAGACACCATCCGCTGCATGACGCGGCTGTAAAGAATCCCCTCGTCCACGCCGGGTCGCGCCAGCTCGACCATCTTCTCGATGCCCGCGGCGGCGATGGCCGCGCCTCGTCTCAGGCATCCGATCTGCTCTTCGCTCTTGACATAGCGCGCGTAACCGATGACTTCCGTGGCATTGTCGAAACTCGCATTGGGCAGTCTTCCCAAAACATCAACGTAGGAACTATGGTTAACGACACCGTGAAAGGCACGACCATGGGTATAGAACCCGCGCCGTATTCCGGATACGCCGATGCGCGCCCGCTCCATGCCGGCATCGATCAGGGCTTGGGCCATGGCCATTCCCCAAGAACCATCCACCGGCCGGATTTCCGGCACCCAATCATTACCGCTTTCCTCGTCGGAAATGACGATCGGCTTTCGACCATCCGTCGGTAGAACCACCGCGGCGTTTTCCAGTTGCGTCAGAAAACGACAGTCCGATCGGGTACCGCGCGACTGCTCCAGCGAGAGGTGCAGATTTCTGCCGTCCACGCAAAGCGGGACCAAGATGCAATCGAAGCCAGCCTTGGCCGCGTTCTCCCGCACCCGCTGCCAGCGCCAATCGCGCTCCGCTAAAGAGTAACCTTTCCAAGTGATATCCGCAGGCGATTCCATTTTATGTTCCCCTCCGTACCTGCATGCTCGCTCATCTAAAATCCTTTCAGTTCGCGCAAAATCATCATTCGCTCCGCAGCGCGCGGGGCCGGCCGCCATCCCATGAGCAGCCATTAGCCGGCGAAAGCTATCTAGGCTCTCGGCTGCTGGACGAATTTTTGTTCGAATTCCTGCTCGTCCATGAGAGCTAGCCGGACCCCATCAATCCAACCCAAAAAAAGAGGAACAAGCGTCCAGAAAAACCCCAGGTAGTACATGCCTCGGCGTCTGTCACCGAGATAAAAGTGGTGTAACCCAAACCAGCCGATGAACAAGGCGAGCATGGTAGCCGTAGTCCGGTTCTTCCGATCGATCCAAGGCAGATCGAGCTGCCTGAACACCCGCCGGAAAGCGGATTCCAACGATTCTTGGTAGGGTCGATAGGACGACAGGATGAGCCCTCTCCATCGAAGAGTGAACCGAATAGGTTCGGCAATGGGCATCGAGGCGTGACCGAAATAAATGATCCTACCCATCTCGACGCCCAAAGGCATTCCAAGCTGCATAAGCCACAAGAACGGCGATCTCTTGCGGGAAAGATCGAGACTCTCAGGCCGGCCAAATCTGTGTTCGACGGCCTTTTCGAATATCTTTGCATCTTCACCTTGCCCGAACGAAACGAGTAACAACTGTCGCGGCGGCAAGAGCTTCGCACACTGATCGATTTCCCACCACAGATTCGCGGTCGCACCAGCGCGGATGACGACCAATCTCGCCTGTTTCATCAGATCCGTGATCTTCGCCTGCCATTCGTCGTCGCCGACATAGAGTCGCGCAGCGCCCAGTTCCGGCAACGATTCCCCCGGTTTGCCAATGGCCACGACCGGTCCCACCCGATTCATGATCATCGCCAGCTCTTGCTCGGCACTAATCGCTGCCGCCCACTGGAAAACCGAGAACAGCGATCGAGCACGGCTTGAAGTCACGATGATTTTGTTATCGTCCTTAAACGACCTGATATAAACGACGGGTGACCGTTTGTCTTGTTCGAGAAGCTTTTCAGCCGGAATCGCGTCATACTTCCACCCTCTACGAAGCAGAACAACTCCGGCTCGGCCGGCGAACACAAAAAAGGCCAGGCCGAGAAGGACGATCCAGGACTCTTTCCACGCATCAAGGGCTACGAAGCCGAGGCAAAGAAGAATCAGAAGATTCGCTCCTGCCAATTTGACTAGGGCACCCTTTTTAGCTTGAACATCGGTGAGGAGCGGAAGGTTTTTGAGACCAGCCAAAAGAACGATCAATCCCAGCGCAAATACGTTAGCCGCAACGAGATAGAGCAGCACTGTGAACCAAACCTGCCGATTGTCTTGATAGGTGAGCCACGCTTTCGATTCCGCCTGATCGATTAAAAAGAAAAGTGCGGGCAGGGCTAACCCCATCAGGACCAATCCCGCGATTTTCAAACGGCGATTTTCTCGGGCCTGAGGCGGGTTCGATCCATTACCCGTATGGCTGAGGAGCATTTTCTCGACTCCTATGATCTTTCCATTCTCAAATCATTTTCCACGTCCGCCAACTCTGCCGCCGGCCGGACCTTGAGCACAACCTCCTTGCGGATTTGCACGGTGCCAGCTTTCGCGTTGCGAGGCTTGGTAACGTAACGGGCTCGGGTACATGAGACCGCCACCAAGCCAGCGCGTCTGGCTTTGCTGTGGTACGCTGCGATGGCGGCTGCACGCTTGAGCGTCTCGCGATCGGGCTCCTCTCCTGCCGGCCCTCGCAGTATAACGTGCCCCCCAGGAACACCGCGAACGTGGAACCACCAATCGTCCGGTCGGGCTACCTTCAAGCTCAGGTAATCGTTGTCAAGGTCGGTGCGACCGACTAATGCTTTCCAACGCCCAGGCAGTGGGTATGCGATCAGTCGCAAATCGTGGTCGCGCCGTGGTGGGTTCGCTTTGACCATGGAAACTAGTTATTCAGCGATCTTTTGCAACCTTAATACAACCCGCCGGCAATGAAAAATAAAAAAGGGGAAGCAACCTGCTTCCCCTTTTTTGGTTTCATTTGTGAACGTTTGAGATTAGTGCACGCTTATTTCGATCTGGCGCGGCTTAGCCTCTTCAGCCTTCGGCACATGGATCTCCAATATGCCATCTTTGTAGGTGGCTTGGATTCCGTCGTGCTTTACGGTTTCCGGAAGCGAGAACGATCGCCAGAATTTTCCGTTAACCCGTTCCACGCTGCGATATTCGACACCGTCAGCTGCCTTCTCGGATTTTCGCTCCCCAGTCAGAGTAAGCGTTCCATCCTTTACTTCCAGATGAAAATCTTCCTTCTTCATCCCCGGAAGCTCGGCGCGAATTAGATACGAGTCTTTACTTTCCAAAACATCCACGGGTGGATACCACGTGGCAGAACCGGGCCTTGCCCAAGTCCGACCAAAGCTCTCTCCAAACAAGTCATTGATCCGCGCGTGCATCTTGTTTAAACTCTCAAATGGTTCCCATCTCACTACTTCCATATTAGGCCTCCTTTAGACCTGTATATATCTACTATTGGAAAGTTAAGCACGACCCCCATACCTGTCAACTCACTTGACAGATCTCCGAAGCGTGCTTAAATTTACGGATCTCTAAAGAGATCAGACAAGCCTTTACTAGTTCGATCCCTGCCGCAAACACACTTCCGTTTTGCTTCGATATTATCTGGGGTACGAGGAACTTAGTTCGTCAATCTTGTGCTAAGGCGAGTTCCAGCTTCTTAGGGGTCGTGCACAATCACTGGAATTGCACCTTGGGGTTTTGAATCCACCGGCACTATTATGAGTCATGTTGCGCCGCTGCGCGCTTTTGCATTTCCTCGGGCGAAACATCTTCGATATGCGTGGCGAACGACCATGAATGCCCGAAGGGATCCTCTAACACACCCACGCGGCCGCCGTAAAGTTGATCCGCGACCGGTCTCAGCAGCTTCGCCCCGGCCGCTGTCGCTTGGTCGACCAGCGCATCGACATCATTGACATAGACGAGAATATTTACGGATGTACCTCCAATCGACTGCGGACTGCGAAAATTAATCTCCGGGAACTCGTCAGCGAGCATGATTGGAGCGTCACCGATTCTAAGCTCGGCGTGGCCGACTTTTCCGTCCGATTGCCGCAACTGCATTATCTCTCGCGCTCCAAACGCTCTTTTATAGAACTCAATCGCACGAGCAGCATCCCTCACGCTCAAGTACGGTGTCGCACCGCGGTATGCTTCTGGAATAGGGTTCACCCTGTTGCCCATATCACTCCCTCTTTTTATTCTGTGAATCTTTGTTTTATCGAATACTATGGCCCAGCCAACTCGCCGGCAGCAATTTGAGGTCGCCGCGAATCCACGAGCGCTTCGTTATCGTTGCATAAGACTATCATCTGCAATTGAGTAAACGGGACAGGTTCGGGACGGAACTTATAAACGCAATACCGATTGCGGAATAATAGTTACTCGAATCAAGAATAGAAAAAGCTCAGCCGAACTAAAATAATCCCGCAAAGTTTATGCCGAAATGACGTTCCTTTTGATTTTGAAGGTATATACGTAGGAGTTTCTTTCTGGAAGGGATTAGCATGCAGCTTTTCCATACAAAATGAAAGGATTTCCAGACGACCGACTACTGCCGAAAGTCCCTCGCGCAACGGAATCCAACGTCGTCGTCGCGATGACTTGGACTGGCCTGCATGCGCCGGCTCGACTTAAGTCTGTCCGCAGGGTCGGACCATCCGCCGCCCCGAATCACCTTTCCTTTGCCGCCCTCCGGTCCCTTCGGATTCCTCACGTCGCCGCGCAGGAAGCCTTCCGCGAACCAATCCGCTACCCACTCCGCAGCATTGCCGGCAAGATCCTGCGCGCCGTACGGGCTGCTACCGGACTCGCGACCACCCACCGGCGCGAGCCCTCCTTTGTAAGGATTCTCCGAGGACTTACCGAAGTTCGCACGCGGAGAGGTCGGTTCGTCATTGCCCCAGGGGTACCTGCGACTATCCGTGCCGCGCGCTGCCTTTTCCCATTCCGCCTCCGTAGGCAAGCGCTTACCCGCCCACTTGCAGTACGCATCGGCGTCGTACCAATCCACCCCGATCACAGGTAATTCATTGGCGCCGGCGAGGCTCGCCTCCTCCCAAAGGTCCGGCGGCCTGACACCGCCGGTTGTCTGCAAAAACTTAGCATAGCGCGACACCGTCACCTCGTACTTGTCGATATAGAAAGCATCTAGATAAATCTCCCGAAGCGGCGACTCTTCGTCGTCTCCCATCGTGAAATTACCGGCGGGTACGACCACCGCGGGGGCCCCATCCTTGCCGGTGGTTTCCCGAGACGGTTGGCGATGCACCCAATAAAAATACGCTCCGGCGCAGACGATGCCTGCGATTGCCAGCGCCGTGGCGACGGTCCTCAGGAGCGCGCGACGTCGCTCCAGGGCAATGCGGTGCACGGAATCGGCCACCGTGGCCACCACACTCCCTTCAGTTTCGAGCAGGGTAACCGACTTCAGATAAGGCGGGACGCGGTCCAATGGGGTCGGGCGAACGACGACCGGCAGAACCTTTCCGGTGGGATGTTCCCAAGTCTTCTGAGCGATGTCGAGTTCGGTGAGTGTATAACTGCCGGCATCCAGGGAGTACGGGCTTACGAGAAAGACTAGAAGCTGGGATCTCTCGATGCCGCGCCGAATCCGCGCATCGTATTCCTCCCCCGGCGGCAGGTCCATGCGGTCAAAGAATACGGTGTGCCCCTGGCCGCGCAAAGACAAGTAGATGGCTTCCGCTTGGTTGCGATCCTCGGAAGCGTAGCTCAAAAACACTCTCATCACCCGGATGAAAGCACGCAGACCAGACTCTTACAATCACCCAGAGACTCTATTGCTTCGGGCGCGCCCTGGCTGCCGCAAATAAGAGTAGCTGGCTGGCTCCTGTCGAGACTATCTAACTCAATTTACTGGGACGAGAAAATCGAGATTTGGAATTTCGCAAAGCTAAAATACCGACCAAAAACTTCATCTCTTGACTTTGGATTGGCTCCCCGATAAAGCTCGCCTGCCTCGGAAACTTGGGAAGTTAACACCTTGGTAGGTAAGTCAAAGGAGTCCCAGTGGAGCATATCGGCTATTATTTGTGGGAGGGAATCACATTCTCAACGATACTCTTTGTCGGTACCGCTTTGTTGGTGCTGCGGCGCAAAGCCAGCGGCGGGCCGGCATTCACAGATCACGATCAACAACTGTTTTTCGGCGATCCTGAAGTCAGGTTTTCTAAGGCCAGATTCTGCGTCAATTTCGGTATCGCATTGTTGCTTTGTTACTTGGCCAGCTCCTTAGAGTATCTGCTTCTTGCACCTTTCGGAGCCGGCATTTTGGCCACCGCACAGCTGGTTACGTTTCTGGGAATTGTGAAAAAATGGTTGTGTTAAGGCATCGCCAAATGCTTTAACATTGCCGTAACTCCACACTACATTCCGTCATCCGAACCTGAGTAGAGAGGTGGTATTTCAGGCCGTCGATTTCGTAATCCAGCTCGCCGTAGAACGCGAGATGGCCTTTCTCGGGTGGAGTCACTTCGCCGATGGCTATACCGTTCGAAAGGGTTACCGCCTGCTCGCTCCATTTGGCCGTGCGAAAATCTTGAGTCCGTGTTTCCGCCACCCAGAGCCTTGCGCCCGTGGGTGCCGGGGTCGCATCGATCGTTAGGCGCAGCTTGCCGTTCACGGTTTCATGCTTCCATGTCAGATTCGGCATGGACCGGCCGGTGATCTGATGGCGGGAGAATGCCGCAAGGCTATTGACGAGATCAGTCAATTGATCCGATTCAGGTTTGTCCTGTCTTTTCAAATCATGCCCGGCGTTCGGCACGTAAACTACCCACTTTTTTCCCGAGAGCTGGTTCCAATAAAGATTAAGCGCGTCGGTAGCCCAGTAGAAATCGTTCGTGCCGTTAACGATCAGCTTGGGCAGGGCCAGCCTGTCCCGGTAAGCCCAGGGATCGACCATGCTCAAGAGGCGTTGGCCTTCGGGTGTTTCGGGTATCGGCACCAATCCACGGCTGGTATAAGGCGTGAGCCGGGCGCTATAGGCGCCGAAGGCTTTGAGTTGTCGCGGCATCTGCGCGCCAATATTAAGCGTATCAATGACCACCGGAGCAATTGCACAAACGCGTTGGTCGATGGCCGCGGTGAGCCATGTCGTCCAACCGCGCTTCGACGCCCCGGAAACGATGAAGCCATTGATCGGCTCGCCCCATTCTTCTTTGCTAAACGCCTGCAAAACATCCATCGCTTTGACGACACTTTTCACCATCGGCAAGAGCAGCGGCCAGTTTTCATCTTTGGTCTTGAGATAACGGACAAACGTTTCGGCGATCAGATCATCTTCACTAAGTTTGCTTTCCAGCAGCGGCTGATTCGGAATGTGATAAAGAATCGCCACCGGAGCGTTGATTTTCCGCGCCAGCTCCAAACCCATGGAGACATACGCTGACCTCGCGGAACCGCCCGTCACCCATAAAAACATGGTCGAGTCCGGCGCGACACTCCGAGGCTGATAGACTTGCAACTGATGCTGCCAGGAATTCTCTTGCCAGGTCTGTGATACGAATTGGAGATCGTAGATCCGGTCTCCAGACTGCTGGCTCTCGATTTTTTCTTTTAGTTTCCAACCGAACTGGGCTTCGGGCTTCCGAACATACCGCTCCAGATCAGCCCGGCTCGGAGTCGCGAACAAGCTCAGCCCCAGGGCGCAAAACAGAGTAAGAACAGCAATGGATCGCTTGCGAAAGGTCATCGCGACGTGTCCTCTTTTCATGATGATGTAACTGCGGCAAAGATTGAATTCATATTAGCACGCCGCCTAGCCAACCTTACTAAAGCTCAGTGCTGTGCCGTTTTGGGAAGCCGGCGCATCATCCACTCCAACGGCGACAATGACAACCTTACCTCTAAGCATTTGATCAACGATGTAGTCTTGCTTTCAATTATGGCTAAATTCCCGGTGCTTTGCATCTGAGTGTTGTTTTCCCACCCCGATTGGGTTTTGACTCGATTCGATCAAACGCCGACGTACCTTTTCCGCGTATAAGGCTCGGTCTTTGTCTGAAAAGCAATCCGCGGAAACGGGATCGAGAAAGGTCACCTTCACCGGATGGTTTTTAAGTAACACGCTGCCACGCCGCAACGCTTGAAAAGTCCCCTCGATCAGGACGGGCACAACTGGGGTTCGTGTCCGAATCGGCAATACAAAAAGCGTGGTCTTGAACTCGTGAATTTTTCCGTCGGGGCTCCGTGTGCCTTCCGGAAAAACAACAATCGACACCCCTCTCCTAAGCAACTCCGCGGCCCGTTTGATGCTCTGCAAGCCCTTCCTTGGGCTATTCCGATCGAGCGGAATCTGGCCCGAGCTCTTGACCGTCAGACCCAGAAGAGGAATCGAAAAAAACTCTTCTTTAACAATGCTGCGAAAATTGTGGGGAATGAAGGCGAAGACTAGGAGAACATCAAGAAAACTCGAATGATTAGGCATAAAAACGTAGGGTCTGCCTAAATCTAAGCGCTCCAGACCCGCAACCGTGATCTCAAGGCGCGCAAGCCTAAGGCTAATTCTCGCCCAGTGGACGAGATACCTCCGAGCTCGATCCTCACCGTTGGAAAACCGGCTGGCAAAATAACAGCCGATCCCCCAAGAGACACCAAGAAGGAGAAACAAAACAATCAGACAAAGTTGATAAGGAAAAAAGAGTAATCTCCGTAGCATCCGTTCTTCCGTCGGGCCCGATCCGGGCTTTCTTAGTACACTATTTCGACTCTAAAACCTTCGCAAGAACAACCTTCTGTCCCTCGCCAAACGTTGCCGCTTGGCACCGTGCAATAGTGGGTTTGGTTAATCAAGGGGCACGCAAGAGAACCAGGTTTATCTATCAGAACCGGAAGTCTGAGTGAAACAGCTCAACAAGCAATCGCTATATTGAGGAACCGGCCTGGAAAATTTGCTGAGACGCGCTCAACTTCGTCTCAATCTAGAAGTGTCCCTGACGCCAGTACCCGCTATAAGCAGTAATGAAATAGTCAAAAAAGTTCCGGGCGCTTGGAGTCAGTCGTGCTAGCAAGTCTCGATTGCTGAAACACATTGGCGGCGGCGGGCAGTAATCGCATGCCCCACCCCAACCGTAGATAATGTCGAACGTCCGCCGTGGAATATCCGCTCGGTAAGTGCCGCGATGAATCCCCCAGGCGTGAAAAAGGCATGCGTCGCCCACCCCAAGCGCGATCTTCTTACTCCCCGGCATATCCGAACGCCTGGGCTCGGTTCCTTTCCGAATCTCCAGTTCGCCCGCCAAGTCCCATCGCCGCTCCGAAGCAGGGACATATTCAAGCTGGGAATCCGCCACCAAGGCAACTCGAAAGTGTACTCCTGTGTGCTGTTTCATGCGTTCGCGTTCCAGCGCGATCTCGGGAGCTAGAAATTGCGTGTCCCGATGCCAATCTCCATCCCACGACATGCTGGCAGGATTGTAGAAATACTGAGTGTTATGAAACAGCGGAAGTTCGCCGGACAAACGGGTCAAGAGCGAAACGATTCTCTGATCCGCGATAAATTCGAGCAAACGTAATAGATCAGCTTCCTGTGAATGGAAGTACCTGCGCTCGGTCAAATAGGCGATGTTCGATGCATTCGCACGATCCGGCGCTGCCGCGATCGCCTGTTGAAGAACGTGATCACAGATGCGCCTCAGCTCCGCAATTTCCAACGGATCCAAGAACCCGGGAATGACCACCAGCCCAGACTCGTTCCAGCGTTTGGTTATCTCTTCAAAGTCCATCTTAAGAAAGATACATCGGCAATTACTTCACATGCCTCTCATTGGTCAATCGGAAGAGAGACTAAGCTGATCGACGCGAGCCGTGTTGAAGAGTTTTTTCCATTCTTCAGGTTTCGTAGTACTTGTTTTTCATCCGCTCACAATAGGTCGACAAATTTGGCAGCGACATTCCGTGATCTTTCAACGGAGATTTCAGCGGAGGCACGAGGATATTGCCAAGGAATGAATAAGCGATCGCATCCACCGAGGTCGGGGTAGCTCCCATGAAGAAAGGCCTTTCTCCAAGCCAGACCGAAACAGCCGTCAGGTCGGCTTTTCCTATGTCATAGATCTCATCTCGGCTGTGTCGACCCGTTCCTTGCGCATACAAAGCTTTTCGGATTCCTTTTCTTACTCTACCGGCCACAAGCTCTCTCAGAATCGGCGGGATGGCGCCAAAAAACACCCTTTTTGTTTCCAAGTAAATTGACTCCTCGAGCCACCGGGAATATAGGGCGACCCAATAGAGGTTCTCCTCAAACAACCGGCTCAGGGCATGGGCGCTCGCTTTCTCGCCGGCAGAAAGGTTTTCATCCAGCTTATCTCCATAGGTTTGCTTTAAATACTTAAAGATAAATCCCGAATCAGCCACCACTTGGGTTCCATCCTCGATATAAGGTAATTTTTTCTTCGGCGCTTTGAACGGGACCGCGCCATTGATCACTTCATAGGAAAGGCCGGCCATGCGCAGATACGTCTCTATTTTCATGCAGAATGGACTGGGATTGGGCAGTCCCCACGCGGGTTTAAACTGATAGAGTTTGATCATCTTTGCTCCGTTTATTTTCGGGTCAGAAAACTTCTTTGGCAGCGCACCGGATTCTATTTGCCCTGCCACACCTTAGGCAAGCGAAACTTTCCCGTTGCATTTGGGCAAATATGGCGGCTTTGCTGACGGTGTCCCGGCACGGGTTGTTTACTCGAAGTTTCATCGGAGTGAATCGCGCAAAGGCGCAAAGGGCGCCAAGGCCGGAGACGGAATAAAAGTAAACTTGTTACAGGAGGTAATGGAGATAACAGAGATAGATTAAAAAACTTCGTTTCCTCTGTCTCTCCTGTTAAAAGAAGTTTCTTTGCGTTCTGGGCGTCTTGGCGCGAGAAAAAGATTTAGCGCCTGTAGCCCAAGAGCTACGGACGACCGAAAAATTTGCGCGCAAGCTGCGGAACCTTCAGGCATATAATACAGAGTTTTCTTTCTACTCCCTCTTCTCCGCGCGCTCCGCGGTTAGCCACACGGAAACCTGAAGACCCATTTTTGAAAGCCGGAGAGTCGAAGTCAGCCAATGGATATCTATTTCGCACAGATTCTACCATGTACTTTTTCTGCGAAAACCAGCTAAGATCAAACTCCCATGAGCACGGTATCCAGCTCTCGCCTCTCGGCGCAATGCCGCGTTTGCGGCACACTTTTGTCGGGCGCGATGAGTGTCGTGTTTCGAAGCGTCGGCATAAAGCGTAGTTCGCGGAATCCCAACATCTGCACTCGCTGTAGCACTCATATCGACGAAGGACGGCTGGCGGAAATCACGGTATTCTTCGCCGATCTATCATCGTTTACGGAGCTAACCCACGATCTTGGCGCGGAAAGAACCCATGAGGTCATCGATGCCTTCTTGCGGATGGCCACCGACGTGTTGGTAAAGCACGGCGCTTTTATCGACAAGTACATCGGCGACGCGGTGATGGCTCTTTTCAATGTGCCCATTCGGTACGAGGATCATGCTCGGCGCGCTATTCTCGCAGCCACCGAACTAGGGTCCACGCTGCAAAATTTAGGCGCGCGCTTCGGCCTCTCTCTTCAAGTCTCTGTAGGAATCGCAACCGGTTATGCTCGCGTCGGCCGGCTTGGCTCCGAAGATAGCAAGGACTACACGGCCATTGGCGACGTGGTCAATCTCGCCGCTCGCCTCCAAGGCAAAGCCGGCGCAGGAGAAATCCTGATCAGCGAAGAAAGCTACGCCGCGCATTCCGCCGAGTTTCCTGAGGCTACATCCGAACAGCTCCTGCTAAAGGGATTTCGAGAGCCGGTGACGGCTTATCGGTTACATGGCAAGGAAGACACCCGTCCGGCCAACGACGTACTTGCAATACCGGTAAGAGAAAGAACCAGCTTGGGAGCGATCGTTTTTGGCATTCTGGGTGCCCCCTGCGCGATATCGACCTTGATCGGTCCTTTGGCTGTCGCTTTCGGCGCGAGCGGATTATTTGGCCTAACGGCCGCGCTGGTTTTCTTAGACCAAAGCGTCATCCGGGTTCCGATTCTCATCCTGACAACCTTGGCCGCGATCGCGAATCTCTATACTCTCTGGTACGCCCGAAAGCTCAGAATGGAAGCCAAGGTGGGCTTCCACCTGGCAATGATGACCACACTGGAAAAACGCCGGACCCTTTTCGTGTTGGCGACGTCTCTAGCAACCTTTGGAATCGTCGCCTTCGAAATCGTCGCCCACATCATGCTGCATTGAACGAAACGCTCCTGCGTCTCATTCCGGGCAACCGCTGCGGCTTTCATGAGCCGCATGGGGGCATATCTCGCCGAGTGAAGTGCTAGCGGGAAACGAAATCCGAAAAGGACGCTTCGGCGTATCCATCAGTGCTCTTCTTCCCTGAGCATGAGGTGAAGGAAAACCCTGTAGGATGGAGCGTGCAGGGCGTAAGAAAAATCCGCACAGTTATAAGCTCTTCGGTCCTTTCGTTCTAACGACATTAGTCCAAACAGTAAGTTTGCCTAATGGCATCACCCTTGCTTCAGCAGAGGATCGTCACGAAAATTCTCGGTTCTTCGACCTGGTGGGGCGAGCGACTGCCCTACCACTAAATCTCTCTGGCCTGAGGTAATCAAACGCAGCGGATGCCAGGGCCGGATCGGTAACCCTGCTTCGGTCGCGCCTACGACTCCCAAATAGGGTCGAGGTATCATGTACAACAACTATTTTGGATTCTCAGAATCACCCTTTAGCGTCACTCCTGATCCCCGGTTCTTTTACACTGTTGGCTTTCACATTAAACTGACAATTTCTTGCTGATTATTTTGATCGATTTGAAAAGAGAAATGCCGGGGCGGGTGTTGCCGTCCCGGCATTTAATTTAGACCAATTCTGTAGCGGCGAGTCGGACATGTTCGGCAGCAACTTGCTGGCACTTTTCATTGGCCGCGGCGATCAAAGCGCCGCGGGCAAGATGG
>Ga0209874_1000037_pt1 | contig 30536 bp, 32 predicted proteins | sample GWRWN1_20_30_FD_187216 | JGI IMG/M metagenome (GOLD analysis project Ga0209874, IMG submission 187216) | Riverbed sediment microbial communities from areas with no vegetation in Columbia River, Washington, USA - GW-RW N1_20_30 (SPAdes)... | ecosystem: Environmental > Aquatic > Freshwater > River... | reverse complement strand
TGGTGCTTGAAACGCGCGCTGGCGTAACGAGGCGAGGTCTTACCCTTGGGTCTGGCAACGACGTGGTCGTCACGACCCGCAGCCGCATGGCCAAGCAGAAGCTCACGATGATCGAGCCCACTTCGGGAACCCCGACAGAGATCGAAGTAGACTGGGAGGATACCCTCGCTGCCCAACCTGATTTGGTCCGCCGCCGCCCCTACGCTTATCTAATGCGACCCTCGTTCGCAGACGTGGCGCGACGCCTTACGTATTCAGGAATCGAAGCAAAGCAGTTGCGCAAACCCGTAACCCTTGAGGTCGAGAGCTACCAGGTTCTTGACCGTCGTGCCGGAGCGACTTTTGTGGAAAGCCATATCCGCAATACGGTAACGACTGAGGTCGAATTGAAAAAGATGATCTTTCCCGCCGGCACTTTCGTCTTCCCGATGGCGCAAACTGGCGCCAACTTCCTCGCTGTAGCACTGGAGCCCGAGTCGCCTTCGAGTTTTGTTTCCGCCGGGTTCCTCCCAGTCGATAAGAAGGGCACACATCCTTCTATCGGCGCGCCCAGCGAGGTCCCGATTTATCGACTCATGGAGCCCTTGTTCCTGGATGTAGCTCCGGTGGATGCGAGATAGGCAGGATTAGGGCTGGCCGTACTTTCGATAAATCATGTCTGTTTTGGCGGCCATAATGAAATCATTTTTGTGCAGGTTGCGGATCTTGTGGGTCCACCAGGTGACCGCGACCTTGCCCCACTCGGTGGTCAGGCGAGGATGATGACCTTCTTTTTCGGCCTCTTCGCCGACCGCATCGGTGAAGGCGATGGCGTCTTTGAAGTTCTTGAACTTGAACGGCCGATCCAACTTGGGAATGCCGTCTTCAGTGATAATCTGCCACTCGGGTATCTGCGGTTGTAATCCCTTGATCTCTTCCGCAGTCACCGACGGCGCTCCGACTCGGCAGGCCTCGCATTTTTGTTCGGTTAGTTCTTCCATATCTCTATTCCTCCGCTACTTGAACGACTGCAATTTACAATTGCGACATCACTTCCCGGGCAAACCGTTCCATCGATTCCTTAACCAGAGGGTGCGGCACGCTGCCGATATTGTGCCAGGTGAGAAAATGTGTCGCGCCGGTCTTTTCCACGAGTTCCCGTAATTTTTCCAAGGCGAAGCTCGAATCGCCAACCACGGCATGCTGGCCACAGACGGTTTCGTAGGTGACGGGCAGGCCGGCACCGCTCCTGCCGAGGCGTACTGGCAATTCCACACCACGGCGAGTCAACCAGTCGATATAGTCACTGCGCATATCGGCGATCGTCTTGAAGTAGCTCATGATCCCCTCTTCAGCGCGCGCTTTGGCCTCGGCCGTGGTCTTAGCCAGATGCATTGGAACTAGCAAGCCCAACTCTTTTTCATTTCGATCATATCCGTGCTTTTGCAATCCCATCCAATAAACGTCGGCGAACTCCGTCACCTGCGCAGGCGTTCGAGTGTGGATGGGAAGTAGTAAATTGACGCCAAGGCGGGCGCCGACTTCCACGCCCTCCAAAGAACTCGTCGCCATATAAAATGGCGGCAGAGGGTGCTGCACCGGTTTGGGATTCACGACGACTTCGGGAATCTGAAAGAACTTGCCTTCAAAGGTAAGAGTTTCTTCCGTCCATGCCTTACGGATAATCGTGAGGCTTTCCTCCATGACTTCGTGGGTCTGCTTGTGATCGACGTCAAAACATTCATAGACGCGGCTGTGAGGATGACCGCCGCCGGCAGCAAAATCCATACGCCCGTGGCTCAGCAGATCGAGCATCGCCGCCTGTTCCGCAAGGTGCACCGGGTGGTGAACCGGTAATGTATTGACAGCGACTCCGAGTCGTAGTTGCCGCGTTCTTTGCGCGGTGGCCCCGAGCACTACGTAAGGGGCAGAAAGAAGCGAAAATTTTGGTTGGCAGTGGATCTCTGCGATCCAAAAGCCGTGGAAGCCGAGACCGTCGGCCAGCTCTGCTTGATCGAGGAATTCGCCCAGCCGACTTTGCGGTGAGGAACCCGCTGGACATTGAATTTCAGTAAAGAGACTGAATTTCATTTCGCTACCTGGTGAACCGAGTTAGCATGCAGCGGGATAGAGCCCAGACTCACCAGCTCCCTTCCGTCTTTGCATACTTGATCCGTGCGATCCTCCTCGATGCCCGCTTTCGCGGGCATGACAATACTTCTTCTTGTCTGGAGGTAAGCGGCTTTCCACGTCTGAAGGGACACTAGAATCTTAGAGATCACTTCGACTCGTTTGCCTTGACGATCCGCGCGGCGGCTTTCCCAAGCTGCTCCGTGATCGGAACATCAAGACCGTAGAGTTTCGCAAGATCACAAACCAGCGGAATGTCCTTGTTCATTACGTTTCGGCCACTTTTGGGCAGCGGATTCTCTCCGGACGGATCGAAAGTTCTTTGCCAACGATTCAACACGCTGTCATGACCGGTCCGGCGCATCATTTCCAGCGCTTGAGGATAGGGTATGCCACCGGCCAATCCGATCTGAATCGCTTCGTGGACGATGAGCGTCTCAGAGCCGCTGACCATATTCTTGATCAGTTTGGCGACGGCACCTGTACCTATGGGCCCCATGTGAAATACCTGCTTGCCCATCTTGAGCAAATGGGGTTCCGCACGGGCGACGAGATCCTTCGCGCCACCAACCACGAAGCATAATTCGCCCGCCCGCACCGTAGCAGGAACACCCGTCATGCATGCGTCGATAGCCAATACCGCTTTCGCTTGCGCCGCTGCTTCTATTTGCCGGACGGTCTGCGGCAGGATACTACTGTGAAGGAGAACCAGCGTTCCGGAGGCCGCTCCCGCTAAGACCCCATCACGACCAGTCATGCACTGCACAACGTCCTCATCCGTGCGCACGACGACGTCTATAAGCGTCGACCGTCTCGCGACATCGGCTGCGCTCGATACGATCTCACAGCCCAGTGCGCGCCCAGCTTCAAGGGCTGGCGGATAGCTGTCATAAACCGTTGCCTGCACACCCGCGAGTTTCAGCCGTTCCAAAAGCGCCAGTCCCATCGCTCCCACGCCAATCATTCCGACCCGTTCCATTGTTTCCCCCGTTCAACTGATCGCAGCCGAAGTGCCACTCCTAATTGTACAGCGGATCCACAAACCCTGACTTATCGAGTTAGCGGGCTCGGTTATAAGCTTGCGCTTCTTACGCCGTCTCGAAGCAGAAAGATCGAAATCTTTTGTTTGTTGCGCTTCCAAGGACTGACCGATGGCACGCAGCGCCAGTGCATAAGATATTCCCCAGCGGGTCACCGATAGCGGCCGTTTCCAGTTGGACTCGAAGTCGCGATCATGATTATTGCGACTCTACCACCCGAGTGCATAACCTTCTCGTCGGGGATCGGCGCCTGCCATCCACGTTCCGGTATTACCGTCTTTGACGATCACCTTAGCGCTGCCGAAAGACCAGCGATCCACCACCGAAATCTTGTGGCCATGCATGCGCAAATCGTCGATAACCCGAGGGTCAAAACCGGCTTCCATCCGTAACTGCTCAGGAACTTGGTCCCGCGGCGGCGTGCCGGGCTGATGACTCCAGCGTGGCTCTTCAACTGCTGCTTGAGGATCCATACCTAAGTCAATAATATTGTAAAGAACTTGCAGATTTGTTTGCGGCTGCTCATCCGCGCCTGGGCTCCCGCCTACCGCAAAAAACTCACCGCCTTTGAAGACCATATAGGTGTTTAGAGTGTGCGCCGGTCGTTTGCCCGGTTTTAGCGAATTCGCTTTGCTCGGATCGAGCCCGAAGCTGCAAAGCCGATTGTTCATGATAACGCCCGTATCCCCAGCGATCACGCGGGAACCAAAAGCCGCGAAGATACTTTGGATCAACGAAATCGCATTGCCGTCGCGATCTGTGGCGCAGAGATAGGTGGTATCCCCTCCCAGCGCGGCGCCAGCCGTCTGCGGTCGCCGAATCGCGTCGGCAAGCAGGTCTCGTCGTTTTGCCGCATACTCCTTCGAAATAAGCATTGGAATTTTTGGATCGCCGAACGCGGGGTCTTCGAGATGGCGGATGCGATCTTCAAAGGCGAGCTTCTTAGCTCCCACCTGATAGTGAATGCTGTCCGTGCGACTCAGTTCTCCCGTATGGAACGGCCACGCCTCGATGATATTCAACATTTCCAAAACCATGAATCCCTGAGATACCGGGGGCTGCTCAAAGACCAGATAATCCCTATAGCTCGCGCTGAGGGGTTCGAGCCACCGTGCTACATTGCCTTGCAAATCGTCTTGCGCTAGCACGCCGCCCTCGGCTTTCAGTGTTCGGCAGATAGTCTCCGCGACCTCGCCGCTGTAAAATCCATCACGGCCGTTGAGTGAAATCTTTGCCAGGACGTCTCCCAGCCCTTTTTGAACGATAAGTTTTCCGGGTGTGGGCTCCCCGATCGGTTGGCGAAAACAGCGGTCAACCCAGGGAAACTCAGAGCTCAACTCCTCAATCGCCTCCGCCAGTTCCAAATGGAGCGGGAACCCGCCACGGGCGAGAGTAATCGCATCAGACGTAAGCCGGCTCAGATCCTTAGTGCCATACTTTCTGTGAAGTTCGAGCCAACCGTCGACCGCCCCGGGCACCGCCACGCTCAACGGACCCGAGGTCGGAACACTCTTTAGTCCCTGTTCCCGAAAATAGTCGATGCTCGCCCTGGCAGGCGCCGGGCCGCTGGAATTAATCGCCTCGACCTTGCCGTTCTTCTTGATAAAGACCAGCGCAAAAAGATCCCCGCCCGGCCCGCACGCTTCGGGCTTCACCACCGCCATCACAAACGCCGCCGCAAGCGCCGCATCGATGGCGTTGCCGCCTTCCTGCAGGACTCTGACTCCTGCCAAGGCTCCAAGACTGTGGCCCGCCGAAACCATTCCGTTTCGTCCCATGATGACCGGTCGCGCCGATTTATTGAAGTTCATAATCCTCCTAAACCGAGAATCCTCTGGGCGTTGCCGCCGAGGATTTTTTCTTTTTCATCTTTGCTTAGCTCCAGTCCTTCGATAGCTTTCAAACTGTTTTTGACCAGCAGGCAGCCTTCTTCAGGCCCGTACGGATAGTTCGTCCCGAGCACAAGCCGGTCGACTCCAAAGAAGTCTTTCACACACTTTAACGTCGACGCGGGGTGATCTGCGGTGTCGACATAAAATCTCCTGAACGAATCGAGCGGGTTTTCCTGCAATCCATATCTCTGCCGGATTTCCTCCGTGCGGCCGCTGTAGATATTGATCGCCCTTTGGGCGAAGAACGCCAGCACTCCGCCCACGTCGGCTACGACAAAGTTGATCTCCGGAAATCTTTCCAACACCCTGCCATAGACCAAGCGGGTCATGGCTACCGTACTGTCAAAAGCCCAGCCGAAGATCAAAGTGGGCATGATATCGATCCCTGTGGCCTCGGTAGATAAAGGAGCGGTGGGATGGATATAGACGGGCAGCTTGTATCGTGCCAGCCGTTCATAGATCGGAAACAGCTCTTCACGGTCCAGCGGTTTGCCGTTGAGATTCGCGAAGCAGCCAAAGCCGCTCAGTCCCAACTCGCTCACACTTCGCTCCAGCTCATCGAGCGAATCGTTGATTGAGCAGGTCGGCAAGGTGAAGAATCCGATAAAGCGCTTGGGATATTTCCGGCAAATTGCCGCGACGGCGTTGTTTGCGATCCGCGCAAGGTTACTAGCGCCCTCGCCTTCAAAACGGTCTGCGCCGGGGGCTGGAATGGTCAACACATGGATATCGATCGCCAGCTGATCCATATGGTCTAATCTGTGCTGGATATTCTGCCCCTGGAAGGTCGCCGTATTGATCCGGCATCCGAGCTTTTTATCGTAAAAGTAGGTCATGCCGCTGTGCGGATCGGGCGCTTCCAAAACCACCGCGCCATCGATGCGTTTCATCTCATCGAGGTACGTTTCAGGGTAAATATGAGCCTGAAAATCAATGACCATAATAATGCAGGATAGCTATGAGATACTATGGATTAAAGGCCATACAGCGCTCTGGCGTTGTCGTCAAGAATTTTATTAACGATCTCGGGTGGCACGGCTCCATCTTCTTTGAGCTTGCGCAGCGCTAGGATCTCCGAAGAAGTATCGTTGTGCCCATAATCCGTACCGATAACCAACTGATCTTCGCCGGCATATTTTAGCACGTAAGGGAGATCGTCATCGGTTTGGCAGGCTACGTAGATTCGGTTTTTTCGCAGCACATTTCCCTTGTCCACCTGCTTTCCACTCCGCTCAAACCGTCTGGCAAAATCATGAATCGCATAGGGCACCCATTGCGAGCTCACCTCGATGAAAGCGAACTTGGTCTTGGGAAACTTGTCCGGGATCTCGTGGAAGATCAGGGCGTGGAACGAGCCCACCACCGCGAGTTTGAATTTAGAAAACCCGCATTCGTTGAGGAAAAAATCATGCACCGCGAAGCTTCCCGTAGCCGAGTGCACGCAGACCGGTAAATCCAACCGTCCGGCTTCTTCATAAAGAGGAAAAAAATGAGAGTCGCTCAGACGTTTGTCCCCTTCGAGGCCACGCATGAAGATGCCGCAAGCGCCGTTCTCTTTAGCGAAGCGCGCCTCTTCTAACGCATTTTCCATCGTTAGCAGCGGCAGCACAGCCACCCAACGCAACCGCTCCGGCGCACGCTTCCAGATATCGACGAGCCAGCGGTTGTAGCTCCGGGTGACCGCCAGTTCTAACTCCGGCCGGCGCGTAAAGGGCCGCAAAAAAATCGTCGGATAGAGCACCTGCACATCGACGTCCAGCTCGTCCATGTGCTTGAGGCGGGCGTTGATATCATCCATCTCCCTAGCTTCTTTAGGAGTCTCGTGGCCGACATTTCTCGCCTTCCCAATATACACACTGTCGATCAACCACGACTCACCCCCTGAGCTCGGGTCATTGGGTGTCGCCACGATCCGAGGTTTGTATTGTCGCTCCGACTCCAACAGGTAATCCCAGGTTCGTTCCGTTTCTAAAACGTGGGCATCGGAATCAATAACTGCCATTTCAATCAACCTCCCAATCTCGGTTTAGCCGCTGGTGGCTTGAGCCCGACCCGTTCCGTTTTGGAACCGACGGAGCTATTGCAACCCTGGCAGGTATAATCATACAACTCGCCGTCCGGCAGCACCAAAAGCAAGCGTTCTCTTACCGGCATCGCCCTGCGGCACTGGTTACAGTAAAGCAACGCCGCGTTGAATTGATCAAAAGACTGCTCCATAAAAAACTCTCAATTCTCACGCCTTGTGTTCGCCATCTGCCGCTTGTCTTGCTTTCGCCTCCTTAATCACCTTTTCCGCCAGATGCGGCGGCAACTCCTCATAGTGAGAAAACTCCATCTGGAATTCTCCCCGCCCGCTGGTAAGCGCTCGCAAGTCGGGAGCGTACTTTAAGACTTCCGACATGGGCACTTTGGATTTAATAACTTGATTGTGCCCTTTCGTATCCATACCGACCACTTTTCCGCGACGGCTGTTCAAATCACCAATCACGTCGCCCATACTTTCGTCAGGGACCGTTATTTCCATGTTCATGATCGGTTCGAGAATCACCGGCTTTGCCTTCTCAACGGCGCTTTTAAAGCCGAGGGACCCGGCGATTTTGAACGCCATGTCCGACGAGTCCACGTCGTGGTAGGAACCGTCGTAGAGCCTTACGCGCACATCCACCATCGGATATCCAGCGATAACCCCTCCGGCCATCGCCTCTTTGATCCCTTTCTCCACTGCTGGGATATAGTTTCGTGGAATCGCGCCACCCACAATCTCATCAACAAACTCAAAACCCTTGCCATGGGGAAGCGGTTCTATCTTGATCCAGGTATCGCCGTACTGTCCCCGGCCGCCGGTTTGCTTTTTTAATCTTCCCTGAGCGCTGGCGCTGGCGCGGATGGTTTCTTTATACGGCACCTTGGGAGCCTTGAGGACGACTTCCGCGCTATATTTGCGCTTCAGCTTTTCGACGATGATCTCGACATGCTGCTGCCCCATGCCCGAAAGGATAAAGTCCCGCGTTTGCTCATCGCGATGAACCTCGATGGTCGGATCTTCTTCCATGATTCTGTGCAAACCCTGGGGCACCTTCTCTTCATCCGCCTTGCTTTTTGGTTCGAGAGCAAAAGAAATAACCGGTGAAAAATGCACCGGCCCTTCATACTGGATCGGCGATTTCTCGTCACAAAGGGTATCGCCGGTAGAGACATCTTTCAGTTTCGCCGCCGCCACGATATCACCGGCGGAAGCTTCTTTGACGATATCCTGTTTTTTACCCTCGAGACGGAACATGTGGCCGATCTTCTCTTTGACTTGCTTGTTGGGAACATAGCAGACGCCATCCGACGCGATCTTGCCGGAAACGACGCGCATGACGGAGAGCTTTCCCGCAAACGGATCGATGATCGTCTTGAACACGTAGGCGGAAAACGGCGCGGTTGGTTGCTGAGCCCGTTTCTCAACCTCGCCGGTTATCGGGTTCGTGCCTTCTACTTCGTCTTCGTCCAAGGGTGACGGCAAATAGTCAATGACAGCGTCGAGCAATTGCTGAATGCCGATCTGCTTGAGCGCTGAGCCGTAGAGAACGGGATAGAGTTTTCCCTGTCGCGTTTGTTCGCGAATGGCTTTCTTCAGCTCGTCCGTCGACAGCTCTTTACCGTCCAGGTATTTTTCCAGAAGCTCATCGTCAGTTTCCGAAACACTTTCCATCAGTTTTTGGCGCATCTCCACCGCGCCACCCTTGAGATCAGCCGGAATCTCCCCTTCGGCAAACTTTCCACTGTCTCCTTCATAGAGGTACGCTTTCATAGAAAGCAGATCCACCACTCCTTTGAAGTTCGCCTCGACACCGATGGGCATTTGGAGATGAATCCCTTTGACTTCTAAACCTTCCAACATCGAATCGATACGCTCGGCGACATTGTCTTGCTCATGGTCCATCTTGCTTGCGAAGAAAAGCCGGCTGATCCGGTTATCATTGGCCCTGTCCCACAATCGTTCGGACTCGACCCTAAGGCCCACGGAAGGGTTAAGCACAAACACAGCACCGCCGAAAGCGCGCATGCAATTGATTGAATCCGCCAGGAAAGCGGCGTAACCCGGCGTATCGATCAACTGAAACGGGTGTCTCTTCCATGCCAGCGTATGAAACGCCGTCGAGATCGACACGTAGTGTTTGATTTCTTCCGGCTCATGATCCAATACCGACGTCCCCTCTTGAACCTTCCCCAGCCGTTGGGTCACCCCCGCCGCAAACAGCATCGCTTCCCCTAACGAAGTTTTTCCTGAGCCGCCTTGACCCAGAAGGCCGACGTTACGAAGTTTCTCCAGCTCCGCTGTAGCCATAACTATAGGATCCCTCCTCCGCTTATTTGTGCGCTCTCGCCTTCACTTCTTGTAAGGAATTCCTTTCATGAATGATCCGCAGTCCTTCCAAGGTCAGGAATTCGTCGACTTCACTGATGGTGGAACATTCCGACGCCACCAGAGGAGCCAACCCTCCGGTCGCGACGACTTTGGCCTGAACTCCATTCTCTTTCTGGATACGCTGAACAATACCATCCACGAGACCCACATAGCCGAAAAAGATTCCCGCTTGGATGGAGTTAACGGTATTTTTTCCCACCACTTCCTTTGGTTTGACAATCTCGATTCGCGGCAGTTTCGAAGCGCGTTGGAATAAAGCTTCCAAAGAAATCAACAAGCCCGGCGCGATAGCCCCGCCGATGTATTCGCCCTTTTTCGATATGAAATCCACCGTCGTCGCCGTGCCGAAATCCACCACGATACAGGCGTCGCGATATTTCTCATAGGCCGCAATGCCGTTGACAATGCGATCGGCGCCTACGTCCTTGGGACTATCGTATAAAATGGGCATCCCCGTCTTAATCCCGGGACCGACCATGAGAGGTTCGAGCTCGAAAAACTTGGTGGCCAGTTCTTGGGTAACGCTGACCATCGGCGGGACGACGCACGAGGCGACTATAGAATGAATCTGATTGCACCTGAACCCCTTTGAGGAGATGAGCTGTGAAATGATCACGCCGTATTCGTCAGCCGTCCGTTCCGCTTCGGTCCGAAGACGCCAGTGGGTGACCAGCTTTTTGCCCTGGTAGAGACCAAGAACGATGTTGGTATTGCCGATATCGATCGCCAGAAGCATATTCTTGATTTCAATCTTCCAACGGAAACACGTCGCCAGCAACAATCCGCTGACGCTCTCCTCGGTCGTCCTCTACAATAAGGGCGCCGTCTCGATCTATTCCTTTGGCTGTCCCGATCATGATGTGGTCCGTCATTTCGACTCGAACCCCTTTGCCACGCAGCCCAAAAAAGGCTTCCCAGCGCAGCGCAAGGGAATCAAAACCCACCTCTTCGAGTTCTCCATAGCACCTGTCGAGGTCCTGAATCAATCGCCGCACAAACGCCTCCCGGCTGATGTTGTTTTTGGTGAGAGTTACAATAGACGTCGCACGTTCGCGAATAACCTCAGGCATCAGTGCAACCGGATAATTCAGGTTGACCCCAATGCCAAGAATCACGAATTCAATCCGTTCGGCATCACAAGACGATTCGGTCAAGACTCCCGCTAGTTTTTTACCCCCAACTAAAATATCGTTCGGCCATTTAATCGCGGGAGGGGTACCGATAAATGAGGCAATGGTGTCAGCCAGGGCTACAGCAGCCATCAAGGTAAGCTGCGGAGCATGGACCGGCGGCAGCCGCGGCCGGAGTATGACGGAAAAGTACAGGTTGACGAAAGGCGGAGATACCCAGCTTCTACCTAAGCGGCCGCGACCGCGAGTTTGGGCTTCGGCAATGATAACCGCGCCCTCGCCCGCTCCCTGTTCGGCAAGCCGTCGAGCGTAAGCATTGGTGGAGTCGATTTCCGCAAAGTAGTGGAGATTCGTTCCAAGACGTCGGGTAGCTAAACCGTCCCGGACTTGCTGAAGTTGGAGCGGTCCGTTTATCCGCGCAGTCCCCTGTCTATTGTCCGGTTCAAGAACGCGCATTCATCGTAATCTTCATATTGAAATCAACCACCGGCGCCGAATGGGTCAGCGCACCCGAAGAGATGAAGTCGACGCCCGTCTCGGCCACCTGGCGAATGGTCTCTAGTGTGATGCCGCCTGAAGCCTCGACCCAAGCGCGTTTGTTCACTAATCGAACCGCCTCCGCCATTTGCGCTATCGTCATGTTGTCGAGCATGATCACATCGGCCCCGGCATCGATCGCTTCTTGAACCTGTTTGAGATTTCCAGCTTCGACTTCGATTTTGGCCATGAATGGAGCATGACGTCTCACTGCCTTGACCGCCTCCGCAATCGACCCTGTCGCCTCGATATGGTTGTCCTTCACCAGAGCGGCATCGTATAAGCCGATGCGGTGGTTCGTTCCACCCCCCATGCGCACGGCGTACTTCTCCAACGTCCGAAGTCCGGGTGTCGTTTTTCTCGTATCCAAAACCTTGCAGGGAAGATCTTTAACCGCATCGACATATTTTCGCGTTAGCGTCGCCGTTCCCGATAAACGCTGGAGGAAGTTCAAAGCTGTCCGTTCGGCAAGCAACAACGCGCGAACGGGACCTTCCGCTTCCGCCACAACCTTACCGTTCTTCACTGGGCTGCCATCCTTGGTCAGAAGACGCACCTCCACTTTCGGATCGATAAAATAGAAAATTCGATCCAAGAGCACCAATCCCGCCACAACGCCATCTTTCTTGGCGCGGAACAGCCCCTTGCCCTGACACTCCGCGGAAATAGTCGCCATGGTCGCTAAATCGCCGGCGCCGATGTCTTCATCCAACGAGTCACGAATCAATCGCTCGATCTGGGGACTGACGAGGATATCCATGATACCTAGTTCCTTCCTTACTCAATTTCCCGCAGCCGTTCCAGGCTCAGGTTGAGGGCACGAAGCTTTTCTTCGTGCTGCGTCGATTTTTCCCGCTCTTTCTGAATCACTTCTTCCTTAGCTTTAGATAGAAATTCAGGGTTGGAGAGTTTCTTTTGGATCCGCGAAAGCTCTTCCTCCACTTTGCTGGTTTCCTTAGTCAGCCGGGTGCGTTCTTCATGCAAGTTGATCATATCACCAAGAGGGAGGTAGATCTCGACCGAGCCGACAACTGCCGTCGCCGCGCCCTTTGGCCGCTCGCGGGAAGTCAGATACTCAACTGATCCGACGCGGGCCAGCGTTCGGAGGTGGGGCGCCTGCCCACGCAGAAACGATAAATCGTGATCGGGTCCATGGAAGATCACCTTCACCTCCTTGCCCGGCGGACAGTTCACTTCAGTGCGCAGATTTCTAATCGCGCGAATAATATTCATTAGAAACTCCATCTTCTTCTCGATTTCTTCATCGATCCAACCTGTCTCAAGGCGAGGATAAGACTCCAACATCACGCTCTTACCAGGGCCTGTTCGTTGGGGTCCTTCTAACACCTGCCAGATTTCTTCAGTGACGAACGGCATGATCGGATGAAGCAACAACAAGATTTGCTCTAAGATCTCTACCAACAACCGCTGACTTTGCTTGGGATCTGAGCCAATAGTTCCATTCAGGGATAGCTTGCTCATCTCGATGTACCAGTCACAGAACTCATGCCAGGTGAATTGGTACAGAATGTTGGCGTAATCATTGAACCGGTACGCCGCGATCGCTTTTCGTGCTTCAGCGATGGTCGCCGTAAGACGCGAACGAATCCAAAGGTCCGCGAACTGCAGGTCGCCACTCGCAAGAAAACGTCGATGGACCCCTTGCCTGTCCGAATACTCGCCCAGGTTCATCAACACAAACCGCGCGGCATTCCAGAGTTTGTTCACGAAATTTTGGTAGCCGGCGATGCGATCCTCGGCCAGTTTGATGTCGCGACCCATGGCAGCCATAGCTGTCAAAGTAAACCGGAAAGCATCGGTGCCGTATTGTTGCATGACCTCGAGAGGGTCGATGACGTTCCCTTTCGATTTGGACATCTTCTGCCCTTCTTCGTCACGCACTAGTGCATGAATGTAAACGTCCCGAAATGGGACATCATCCATGAACTTGAGCCCCATCATGATCATCCGCGCCACCCAGAAAAACAAAATATCGAAACCCGTGACCAAGGAGGATGTCGGGTAGAAGCTCTTGAGATCGTTGGTCTCATTCGGCCAGCCGAGGGTTGAAAATGGCCATAAGCCGGAAGAAAACCAGGTATCCAAAACGTCGGGATCCTGAAGTAATTCTTTTCCCCCGCATCTCGGACAACTGCTTGGTGCCTGCCGAGCGACAATGGGCTGGGCGTCCTTCGTAAGAATATATTCCCCTTGGTTCCCGCGAATGACGTTTCCTGAATCGCAAGCGACGCAATACCAAGCCGGTATCTGATGCCCCCACCAAATCTGGCGCGAAATACACCAATCTTTGATATTTTCCATCCACGCAAAATAGGAATTACTCCAACCTTCCGGGATGATCCGAAGCTTGCCTTCCCGTACCCCTCGGATCGCCGGTTCCGCTAATGGTTTGATCTTCACGAACCATTGCGGCGTCAAATAAGGCTCGACTACGGTCTGGCAGCGGTAACAACGGCCCACGGCATGACGGTACGGTTCGACTTTTTCCAGAAAGCCTCTTTCTTTCAGGTCGGCGACGATCAACTTCCTCGCCTCAAATCGATCTTTCGAGTTGTAACGGTTGATCCAATCTCCTTTTTCACCGCGGGAAGTAAACGCAGAACCATCGACTCTCGCATCGGCGTCAAAGATGCTGATTCGGTCCAGTCCAAAGCGTTCACCGATCTCAAAATCATTAAAGTCGTGCCCGGGCGTAATTTTCAGCGCTCCGGTTCCGAATGTCTGATCAACATAGGGATCCAAGAGCAGCGGCACTACACGATCCGTAATCGGCAAGCGAATCTTTCTGCCAGCGAAAACTTGATAGCGCTTGTCTTCCGGATGCACCGCCACCGCGGTATCGCCAAGCATCGTTTCCGGCCGGGTGGTCGCAACGATCAGCGCTTCCGACGGGTCGTCCGCAAGCGGATATCGGATGTACCAAAGGCTGGCGTCCGATTCCTCATGAATGACTTCAATGTCGGCCAACGCCGTCTTGCAGCGCGGACACCAGTTGATGAGTCGCTGCGCTCGGTAGAGCAGGCCATCTTCCCAGAGGCGAACGAAAGCTTCGTGCACGGCAAGAGAAAGCCCTTCGTCCATGGTAAAGCGCTCGTGCTCCCAATCGCAGGAGACGCCGAGCGCCTTGAGTTGGTGCAGGATCGTGCTCCCCGCTTCTTTTTTCCACTCCCAGACTCTGGCGATGAACTCATCCCGCCCCACTTGTGCTCGGCTTAGCCCTTGGGCCGCCAAGCGGCGCTCGACGACGTTCTGGGTGGCGATACCGGCATGGTCCGTCCCCGGAACCCAGAGCACTCGATAGCCATCCATTCTCTTGTAACGGCAGAGGATATCCTGGAGCGTGTTGTTAAGCGCATGGCCCATATGCAAAGACCCGGTCACATTCGGTGGCGGAATGACCATGGAAAAATACGGAGCGTCCCCTTCGGCGGGCTTAAATGCCCCCGACTGCACCCAATGGGCATACCATTTGGATTCAACATTCTTGTGATCGTAGGCCTTCGCTAGCTGCATGTCATTGCTTCGTTTTTGTCGGTTGCTTTTTTTTTCTGCGCTCCGGTGGCTCTGCTACGACATCAACCAACTCAATGACTTGTGGACCCGTGACCTGAGACGCCGCAGCAGTCCTTGCTTCCTTCGTCGTCATTCGCTCCTTCACCGCTATACTCGTGATACCATTTTGCTTTAAGGACGACATGCCAAGACACTTTGCGACAACTGATTGCAAAGCGTCCTTCTGAATTGGTCGGGTAAGCACCACGAGTTGGTTATAAGCATGGGCTCGGTCGCTTCCGGTATCGTCGATCCAAATCGTCGGGACCTTCCATCCCTGCACTGTACGGATGAGCTGACTGCGCGAGTTGCTCGTCTCGCCCAGCGCCGACGAATCAATGATGACCAAGTCGAACTCCTTCGCTATCGCCGCATTGCTGTCCGACAGGAAGGTAGCCGTTTGAACTTCATGGTCCGGGAAAAGCGCCAGAATAATCGCTTGCCGTAATATATTCCGCGGTTCAACAACCAGGATCCTACTCATGCGCTACGCAAACCTCGGTCTATCTTGACAACCCTACGACCCCAAGTTACATAAGAATACGAAGGACAACGAGCATTGATCCCGATGCGAAAGTGGCGGAATTGGTAGACGCGCAGGATTCAGGATCCTGTGGGGTAACACCCGTAGGGGTTCGACTCCCCTCTTTCGCACCAGATAAAATTTAGCACACAAGCCTCGCTTTCTCTAACGTCTACATTCTTTCTTAATCGAACTGTAGATGCCGGGATTTGCCTATCGTCCGCTTGCCCACGTTCGGTCGCCATCGATGGGCGATGGAGCAGATTGAGCTAATTCTCAGTGCCAAAAAAACCAAACGATCGCTTAGATTGCTAGGTAGAATGACGCAGTGAAAACGATGAAACCATCGAGGAGTTTTTTGCTGATATTTCTTTTGATTTTAGCAGCGAGCGCGTGCTCCAAAGAATCAGAGCAGTCGGGTCAAAATCCGGACTGGAAAAGAGGCAGGGCTGTTTACGTTGCCAACTGTGTTGCATGTCATAACAGCGATCCGTCAAAAGATGGCCCCATCGGCCCCGCCCTCAAGGGTTCACCGCCAGAATTGATTGAATATCGAGTTCTACGCACACAATACCCCCCCGGATATAAACCCAAACGACATACCCAGGTCATGCCCACATTCCCGTTCCTCAAAACCGAGATTCCCTATCTCGTCGCCTACCTGCGTTGACAGGTTACCTTAAAAGACCTAGCGCCAAGACAAAGAAGATTCCCGTTAGCAAGAAACCCACCCACAGAGCGCCGGAAACGGAGTCCAAGGGTTTTTTGGTAGCGCCTTGGGTTCCGACCAACGCGTTATACTCCACTGCAGCGATAATAATAAGAGTGATCAACCAGAAAAGACCTTGGGCAGGGGATGGTCCCACCAGTCCGGGATAATGCATCGCGGCCCCCATGAAAAAGAGCATGGGGATGGAGAACACCGTATTTGTCCTCGACGTGAGCCCGGCGCGCCGCCCCGCACCCGCGGCAGCAGGTAATGGCTGCCCTCCCTGCGCTGCTTGATTAGCCGATGCGATGACGATCTGTTGATTTGGCCAAATCACAAGCCAGACGTTTAAAAACATGATGGTTCCCAGCAAACCGCCCAGGTTAATCGTAATGCCATATTGAGAACTGAAAAAGGCTTCCCCTCCCATTTGGTGCAAGCGGATTAAATACATCAAAAGACCCGCGAGAAAAGTCACCATGGCACCCCAGCGAAACCACCATAATGCGCGCGGTACAAGTTTCTGGATCGCCCCCGTTCTTACGGGCGCTTCCGTTTCGGCGAAGAACGGAGTCTGGACGAAATTGAAATAGTACAGAATTCCAATCCACGTAATACCCGCCAAGAAATGAATCCACCGAAGAAAAAAATGAAGGACTTCCATAGCTCTCCCCTCCTTCTACCCCTGACGATCTTTCAAAGGGATTAAACAGTTAACGATTTGGCTTTTTATATATTAGTGGATGCTCATTTTTGTCAAGGAAAAAACGCGTCTTGGTTGCGCTGCGCGATTCGAAACGTCGATTAGGATTTATACTATTAGCCACCGCAGCCTTTGCGCTACGGCGCTTAAAGATAAGCTTGACCTGACTATAGAACTATGCCATTTTGCGTGCTATCTTTTGTCTCGGCTTCATGGAGTTCTTCTGATTCGTGAAACAAAAAGTAAGGCCGTGAAACCTATCGTCGCTGCAGCTCCTGAAGCTCGCCGCCGAATTCCCTCACTCGATAGCGCGAGCGATCCTTTCAGCTTCGTGACCGATGAACTGCAACTTGTCGAGGAGAATTTGCTTCGCGCCATCCGTTCGCGCGAACAAACCCTCACAGATATTGCGGGCCATTTGATTTGCGGCGGCGGCAAAAGAGTTCGGCCCATGGTGACTCTTTTGGCTTTTCTTGCTTTCGGTGGAAAAAGAACACAGGACATCGTCGATATCGCGACCGCAATAGAGCTCATTCACACCGCAACATTGCTCCACGACGACATCATTGACCGGGCGGACACCCGGCGCGGCAAAGAGTCTGCCTACAGGAAATTCGGACTCAAAAACACGTTAGTAGCTGGCGATTTTCTTTTCATTAAAGCATTTGAGTTCGCGGGAAAATTCGATGAGACCGTTGTCGAATGGACAGCGGATGCCTGCGCGCTGCTAACCGAGGGGGAAACACTTCAAGGTTACTTCAATCGTAATCGTGCCGTCACTCTGGACGACTATGTCGAAATCGCAAAACGCAAAACCGCCTCCCTATTTGAAACGGGCGCCAAAGTGGGAGCTTATCTTGCCGGCGCCAATTCCGCATCAGTGGAAGAAACCCATCGCTACGGCCTCAACATGGGTATCGCCTTTCAAATGGTTGATGATATTCTCGATGTCGTAGGCCAGATCGAGCTCCTCGGAAAGCCGACTGGCATGGATTTGCGAGACGGTAATCCTTCGCTGCCAATCATCTTGGCGCTTAAAGCAGAGCAGACCGCCGTTTGTGAAGCCTTTCAGACCGCGCAACCCACAGAAGCACTGGTTACGGCGGCCCTTAATGCCATCAAATCGGGGCCCATTATCCAAGAGGCCAAATCCATATCGCGGGGATATGCTGAAGAAGCGCTCAAGTCAATCAGGAAGTTTCCTCCTTCCCTCTACCGCAATGGGCTCAAGACGCTTGTCCAATTGATTATCGATCGAGACTTTTGAGTCTTTACAACACGGCAATTATCCTCTGCTTTCGCGTGTTGTTTCAATTCTAACACTGGTGATGTCATCCCTCGACAATCCACGCGATCGCGCGATTCAAGCAATGTTCGACAGGATCGCCGGGCGCTATGATATCCTGAATCGCATTATCAGTCTTCGCCTGGACAACACGTGGAGAAGCAAAGCGATAAAAGAGGTTCTACGAAGCGGCGATCAGGTGATCTTGGATCTAGGCGCCGGGACGGGTGATCTCACTTTCACCGCAGCCAAGAAGATCAAGGGTGGTGCCCGAATCGTTGGACTGGATTTTTCCCTGGAAATGTTAAAGCTAGCGCGGTCAAAGCAAAACAGCGCGAAAAATGGTGAGAAGACGTGTTTTATCCAGGGCAGCGCAACATTTTCGCCGTTCAAGGACTGCGCTTTTGATGGGGTCATGACCGCGTTTGTATTGCGCAACGTGTCCGACCTTTCTCTGTTCTTTGCTCACGCCTTCAGAGTCCTAAAGAACGGCGGAAGATTCGTGTCTTTAGATATGTTTCCACTAAGGAAGACCTGGTTCGCAGCGTTTTACTCGCTGTATTTCTACCGCTTAGTCCCATGGATCGGCGGACTCCTGGCCCATGATCGCGTCGCGTACAGATATTTGGCCGAATCGGTCGAGAGTTTTCATCCGCCGGAGAGAGTTGCGGAGCTTCTCGAACAAGCGGGCTTCAAGCAAGTAACTATTCGAAAGTTTCTCAACGGGGCAGTTTGCATGCACGTGGCCGAAAAAACCAACCCATAGCCACGTCCATCGTAAGACCATGCGGACTTTTTCCAGCAGTTTTCTCCTGTTTTTCTATCAGATCGCATTGGGAGGTCTCTTCGGACTGTCAGCTACGCCGTTTCACGAACTCGAAAGAGCGTTCTACAAATCAACGGCCGGTGTTTTGTTTGTGATAGCTGCACTGGGGTTCTGGGGAAAGAGCCACCTGTATTGGCAGAACATCTCCGCCGAAAATAGCTTTGCGACTGCCGCCGAGATCTTACTTTATGCCTTGTTTGTGATTTCTTTCGCCGCCTATATGATCTCTCTCTGGGGTGAAAACCAGACATTCAGAGCGCGGAGTTTTGCATCTTGCGTGCTCTGCGGCACGACCGGACTCATTTTCAGCGCTCACGGCTTTTACCAGGCTCCTTTCTGGTCCTTCGAAACTTTCGTTTACCCTATTGCCTTCTTTTTGTCCGCTCTACTCCTTGGAACGGTCACCGTGGGTATGCTCCTCGGCCATTGGTACCTCATTGATACGGGTCAGAGCCTCGATCCATTTATCCGCATATACAAATTTTTCGTCGTCGCGCTGGTCGTGCAAACGATCTTTCTGCTCATGTCGCTGATCGTACTTTATAACTTCGGTGTTTCGGAAAGCGGCCTAGAACGTTTGTGGACGGATCATCGTACGCTCTTCCTCACACGAGTCATCTCAGGCCAAGTCGCCCCCTTGATTTTGTCCTGGATGATCTGGCGAACACTGGTGATCCCGCACACCATGGCCGCGACGGGTCTGTTTTACATCGCCCTACTAGGCGTCTTCGTTGGAGAAATTTTAGGAAAGCAGATCTTGGCGCTGACCTCGCTACCGTTCTAACCGTAGCAACTAGCCAGCCGATCGAGGATAGGTCTTAATCTTCGTAATCCGTAAGCCGCCCGAAGTCCATCCGAGATCATAGCCAATCCGCTCCCCTTCCCGGAGATCGAGGGGCGTCTTTGCCTCACCGGAAAGAATGACCAGATCATATGAGAAACGAACTTCTCGCCCGCTCTCCGTCCGAACCACTCCCATATTGTTAGATGGGAAGAGCTTAACTATCACACCGTGGTGGTAGTAATCCTCTCCGAGCGGCGACGGCGGATTATCCTGACTATCACTGATGATCATAGCTGAACATTACGGGAACGCACTAACGCATCAATGGCTTTTGTCTCGCTATTCGCCCCTGCAGTTCCATCAAGCCATCCAGAACCGCCTCGGGTCGTGGAGGACATCCAGGGACGTACACGTCAACGGGAATGATACGATCAATTCCCTGAACCGTCGCATAGTTATCGTAAAAGCCACCGCTTGCGGCACAAGCACCAAACGCCATTACCCACTTGGGCTCAGACATTTGCTCGTAGACACGCTTCAAGACCGGGGAAAGTTTGTGATTTACCGTCCCTATAACCATCAATAGGTCAGCCTGTCTCGGGCTGAAGCGCGGCAAAAGCGCGCCGAAACGGTCGATATCGTACGGAGACATGGATAGAGACATGTATTCCATCGCGCAGCAAGCGGTCGCGAAAGGGTACGGAAACAGTGAATACTTCCGCGCCCAACCAACAGCCTTGTCCAAACGAGTCAGCACAACAGAATCCGCCAGGAGTTTCTCTGGACCCATTTTTGATTCAACCGAGTAGTTCTCAGGTTGCATGACTTCCCGCCCGCGCAATTAGAACTTACGCTACTACTTTCCCTTCAGCTAAACAATAATGGCCGGCTGGTGTCAAACGTCAGCAGCAGCACGCACGCAACAAAGTCAAAGCTTTACCACGTTTATGGCCTGCGGCCCCTTTTCTCCCTGTGCGATTTCAAATTCCACCGACTGACCTTCATTTAAGGTTTTGAATCCGTCCCCTTGGATCGCCGTGTAGTGAACAAAAACATCACCACCGCCCTCTTTCTCGATAAAACCATATCCCTTGGAGTTGTTAAACCATTTTACTTTTCCAGTTGCCATTGCTTAGAACCTCCCTGTTCACGTTGCTTCAACACCGATGCGATGCAAAGTCGAATCCCGCAGTCGCGCGCTCCGCGAGCCCTAGCGACGCACACTCTCCCCGCGCAATTGCGGTGACGGTCCGGAAACCGACCAAGATTCAAATTTTTCAATTCGATGCAAATCTGGACGATTCTTTCTGTAGGGACGGACATTAGATAAAGCTGCGTATTGTTGTCAAGACAAAATTTTCTGTCGCTCCGTAAGCATTCTGCGCTACTTTTCGTTTGACGGACCCATGGCGGTAGCGTCGCAGAGCTATGTATCTCTATGCCGCGACACTCGCTGCGCTGATGGAGAAGCCTCCATTATTGAGGCCACTGGATGACGCGAGCATTGGTAATACTCGGTGCTTGGAAGCGGTTGTCCTCTCCCTCTCGTATGCTCCCGTAATGCCCTTCAAAGCCTCCAATTGGCGACTTATCAAAACCGCCTGGGGTTGATTTTTCCGTCGCCCTGGGGGTGCCTAATGACATTTGCCTATTCTTTGAGCAACCTCTAACCGGCTGAATCCAATAGTAAAATTCACTCGAGCCGGTCATTTACTGAACGAAAACGATTTTATATTGACTTTGGGTGTTTTTTTCATTATAAATGGCTTAGTTAGCGTTTTGGATGATCGCGTATTCCCTTGCTCTTAAAGAGGTTTTTTTGCGTTAGTGGTGCGTGACCTAAAGGGCGACCGGATGGCCATTTACACTGAAATCACGAAAAAGGATGCGACGAAGATCGTCGAAGAGTTCGCTCTAGGTGATCTCGTATCCTCTTCTGGAATCAAGAACGGTTCGGTCAATACGCACTACCTGCTGGAAACCAAACGGGGGCGATTTTTCGCTAAGATCGACGAAGTCAAAAGCGAACTTGAAGTAAAACAGGAGTTGGATCTGCTGTTTCACCTCAGGAAACAAGGTTTCCCTTGTCTGCAGCCGCTAAAGACGAAAACGGGAAGGTATTATATTGAGTTCAGGGGTAAATGCCTCACTGTTAGTCGGCACCTGGACGGAATAGAACTCCCAATCGAGTCTCTTACCGGGAGCCATTTAGGAATTCTCGGCCACACATTGGCCAACTTACATCTAATCGGAAGAAGCTACAAAAAGGGGATCGATAATCGCTTTGGATTCAGCAGAATCGTGGCAATTTACCGCGAGGTGCGTCGGCAACTCCCGTCTCACTTGAGAAACATTGTTCGGGTCTTAGATGACGAGTTCTCCTACCTCGAGAATTACCTCGACAATAACCTGCCCAAAGGAATTATTCACGGAGATTTTTTCCCGGATAATGTGAAGTTCAAAGGCAGCCGGTTGGTGGGGGTGGTGGACTTTGAAGCCGCATGCAGGGGTAAGCTCATCTACGACCTAGCCACGGCGGTTAATGCCCTCTGTTTCGTTGACCAGCGTTACCGCATTGATCGTTTCGAAGCGTTGATTTCCGGCTATGAAAGTCTCCGACCTCTCTCTCTGCCGGAGTGGGACTCGTTTCCCAATGAGCTACGTTTTTCCGCCTTGCGGTTCACGGTGACGCGAACTAAAGATTTCTATCTCAGAAAAACAGATGACAGCCAGCGGGTTTACAAAGACTTCAAGGAGTTTTACGATCGGCTGTTGGTGCTTAGGCGGGAAAAAAGTGGCGGTATGGAAGACATACTACTTGCTATGGCAACCGGCTATGATTACCGCAAATACCAGAAATCGAAGCCTTCCAAATAGCCGTCTATCCACGTATTCACGACCCTGCATTATCGGTTCTGCTTAAGCCACTCAGTGTGCTCATTTTCTTCTGAGCATCGCGACGGATAAGACGAATCAGGGACCATAACATCAGCAGGAGCCCGCAAAGAAACAAGGTTCGTCCGCCGGTCAAAACGACATAAAAGAAGTTAAGTTTCACTCTCGCCGCGTTGTATTTTTCCCTGTCCTCGTTGATGCGGCGAAGCACCTCTTCGTTTTTCTGATGATCGAGCTCCTGAAAGCTCCTGTAGGATTCTTCTAAGCCAGTTTGTCCAGTTCGGTGTAACAGGTTCTGATATTTAGTTGTCTCAACTGCGCCCACTATCCAGTTTCCAATCCCTAGTACAAAACAGACAATCCCTGACATGAGCAGATAACTCGAATAGATGTCACGTGCCTTCATTTCACTACTCGTGTAACAGAATTCCCGGTTAGGGTCAATTTTGCCTAGCTTGACACATCGCGGCTACTGCGGTACGGTCACGGTCAATAGTATCTGGACACCTTATCCAGAGTGGTGGAGGGAGCGGCCCTTCGAAGCCACAGCAACCGGTTCCCGAAAAAGGAACGCTGGTGCTAATTCCTGCCTCCCGGTAACTCGGGGGGAAAAGATAAGGTGAGGTTAAGCCTCTTCTTATCTTTTCTTTGAGCTAGGAAGAGGTTTTTTTTTGCGGAAGTTAACTTTGAACACTCGCCTGACAAGAGACCAAATCGAGCGCTATAGCAGGCAGATCATGATCCCCGATCTCGGCGGTCGGGGACAGATCCGGCTTCGGCAATCTCGCGTTCTAATCATAGGGGCGGGTGGCCTGGGCTCACCGGCCGCCCTCTACTTAGGAGCTGCGGGCGTCGGAGCTCTCGGCCTAGTTGATCCTGATCGGGTGGAATTGTCGAATCTACAGCGCCAAATCCTCCACACCACGCTTGACCTCAGCCACCAGAAGGTAGAATCAGCCAAGGATAAACTAAGCAAGCTCAACCCTGAGGTTGAAGTCGTCATCTATCCCGTTCGGCTTGAAGCAGACAACGCCGCCACCATCTTTTCCGGTTATGATTTTATCGTTGACGGCAGCGACAATTTTCCCACCAAATTTTTGGTTAACGATATCGCCGTGAGTATGGACATTGCTTTTTCTCACGCTGGAATCGTCCGGCTGCAAGGACAAACGATGACAGTCGTGCCTCGGAAGAGCGCCTGCTATCGTTGTCTCTTCAGAGAGCCACCTCCTCCCGAAGAAATATTGAATTGCCAGCAAGCCGGTATACTCGGAGCCGTTGCCGGGACCGTGGGTTCGATCCAAGCAACCGAAGCGATCAAGTATCTTGCCGGCTTTGAGGAAGGATTGCTGACCGATCGATTGCTGACCTACGACGCAAAATCCATGACGTTTCATATGGTAGACGTAAACCGAGACGTTCATTGCGCCGCCTGTGGTGTCGAACGAGTCGCAAGGTCAAGCCTTTCTTAAAGCACCCAAAACTCAAACAACGAAAGGGATAATTATGAGCTTCGTCAGAGGGCTTCAGTGCAGAGAATGCGGACAGGAATACCCGAAGGAGCCGCTTCACGTGTGCGAAACTTGCTTCGGCCCTCTGGAAATTGTCTATGATTATGACGCCATAAAAAAATCCATCAGCCGTGAAAAAATCGCGTCCCGTGACAAAAACCTGTGGCGCTATCGCGAACTACTTCCCATCGATGGAGAACCGCAGGCGGGTCTCTATTCGGGTTTTACTCCTCTCGTCCGTGCCCGCCGCCTCGGCGAAGCATTGGGCGTCAAAGAACTCTACATCAAAGATGATTCAGTGAATCACCCCACTTTTTCGTACAAAGATCGCGTTGTTGCTGTGGCGATATCAAAAGCCATAGAGTTCGGATTTGACACCGTGTCCTGCGCGTCGACTGGAAATCTCGCCAATGCAGTCGCGGCCCACGCGGCGAGAGCTGGTTTGAACTGCTATGTTTTTATCCCCGACGGGCTAGAACAAGGGAAGATTATCGGCTCCGCCATTTATGGACCCAAGACCATCGCGATCAAAGGAAACTACGACGACGTCAATCGACTCTGCAGTGAGATCGGCGACAAATACGGCTGGGCCTTTGTCAACGTCAATTTGCGGCCCTACTACTCCGAAGGCGCCAAGACCCATGGCTTCGAGGTGGCGGAGCAGCTCGGTTGGAAGCTGCCCCGACACATCGTCGTTGCATCCGCCGGTGGGACGATCCTGCCCAAGCTCTCGAAGGGTTTCAAAGAACTCGTCAAAGTCGGTCTGGTCGAAGACACCGGCTACAAGATCTATTCTGCTCAAGCTGCCGGCTGCGCCCCGATTATCAACGCGCTACAGAAAGGAACTGATTTGATCAGTCCGGTAAAGCCAAACACAATCGCGAGCTCCATCGCAATTGGAAATCCGGCTGATGGCTATTATGTCCTTCAAGCTGTGCGGGAATCAGGCGGATGGGGTGAAAGTGTAACCGACGAGGAAATTCTCGAAGCTATCCATCTCTTGGCTCAAACTGAGGGAATATTTACCGAGCCTGCCGGGGGGACCGAAGTGGCTGTAACTAAGAAACTCATCCAAAACGGCAACATTCCCCGGCAGGAGTCTATCGTCATCAGCATCACCGGCAACGGCTACAAAACTCTGGAAGCTGTCGCCGGCAGCGTCAAAAAGCCATTGACGATCACGGCAACTCTGGAAAACTTCGATGCACTCTACCAACAGCTTAATCCGACGGTGACAGCAAAAGCCGCAAGCGGTTGAAATTCACTGGTCTATCGAGTGACGGTGTCAGCATCGCTCCATTTCTTGCAAGGATCGTGGCAAGAGTCTATCTTAGTTAGAAAGCTATCAGCTAATGTTTTTTCTATAGATCCGAAGGAGGTAGTTTTATGTCAGTGCGAGTTCGTGTCCCGACCCCGCTGAGAAAATTCACTCAGGGCGTCGATGAGGTTAGCGCGCAGGGCGCCAATATTAAAGCACTCGTGGAAGATCTCGAGAAGAATTTTCCCGGCATCAAGGAACGGATCTGCGATGAAACCGGAAAGATCCGCCGTTTCGTCAACGTTTACGTCAACGGCGATGACATCCGTTTTTTGCAGAACCTGGAAACCGCGCTAAAAGAGGGCGATAATATTTCTATCGTCCCGGCCATTGCCGGGGGCTGCTAATTTCTTACTGAGAGCGACGATGGCACGAGCCACACCTAATCTCCGATTGGTTTCGGTCCCGTCTGCGGAGCCGAAGAGAGCCGAATCCGTCCTAGATCTGATCGGCAATACCCCTTTACTGGAACTCCGAAAGCTTCCGGCAGGGCTGCCGGCCAGCGTGCGAATTTTTGCTAAATTGGAGGGATTCAATCCGGGCGGATCGGTTAAGGATCGACCGGCGCTGCGGATGGTCCAAGAGGGCATCCGTACGGGAAGACTTAGACCGGACAAGACAATTTTAGACTCCAGCTCGGGAAACACCGGGATCGCGCTTGCCCTGATCGGTCGCGTGCTCGGTTACCCGGTGGAGTTAGTTATTCCGGAGAACGTGAGCAGGGAACGGAAGCAAATCATCCATGCTTACGGCGCAAAGATCATCTATAGTGATCCTTTGGAAGGTTCCGACGGCGCCATTCGGCTATGCAGAAAAATCCTCCAAGAAAATCCCGATCGCTATTTCAAGCCGGATCAGTACTTTAATCCGATGAATCCTCAGGCTCATTATGAAACTACGGGTCCAGAGATCTATCGGCAAACTCAGCAAAACATTACCCATTTCGTTGGGGGGATCGGCACCGGCGGAACCATCATGGGCATAGGCCGATATCTCAAGGAAAGGAATCCAAGCATTAAAATTATCGCCGTGGAACCCGACGATGCGCTTCATGGCCTCGAAGGCCTCAAGCACATGGCCAGTTCAATTGTCCCCGGCATTTACCACGAAGAAGAATTGGACGACAAGATCTCGGTTTCCACCGAAGACGCTTACGCGATGGTTTATCGTTTGAGTCAAGAAGAGGGAATTCTGGTTGGCCAGTCGTCGGGCGCGGCCATGTTTGCGTCTTTGAAGCTCGCACGCAAGCTTCACGACGCCACGCTAGTTACGGTATTCCCCGATTTCGGCGATAAATATCTCAGCACAAATCTCTGGGTCGGCTGGCGCGATCGGATGGCGGTGGGAAATCTAACATTCTCCATTTAGACCCGCTGAAGAGAGCCTGGTGCGGATCAGGGCAAAGACTATTGAGCGGTCGCTGAAATAGATAAAACCAAGGCCCCGCCTTCGTGCGGCGGTCCTCCGAGTAGGAAATTTCCCCCATTATTCAGGCGGACGGTAGTATCGACGACAGGCTTGTCTCCGTGCTGCAAACGTACCTTCAAGGCGAGCTGTTTGTTCCGAAACTCCTGAGGTGTTACCGTTAGAGAACGGCCACCCGGAATCTCAAATACGGCGTTTCCTTGCCAAGCCACATTCTGTGTTTCCTCTTTCAGCAGCCGGTAAGAGCGATATTTCATCACCTTCAGCTGATTTTTCATCGTATTGAGTTTGGGGTCGATTTCATCGCTTTGATTGTTGGCCAAAATTGTCCCGATCTTGACGCGGACCGTCTGGGGATTATTTTCCGCGGCATTTACCGAATAAGCCCCTGCGAGCCAAATCAGACAACTAAAAAGAAGGGCTCGTTTCAGTATTCTCCCCAGAAGACTCATCTTCACCTTCTTGATTTTGATACAACCAAATGACAGTAGTTTTTGTTTCGTCTTCACGCAGCAGCGCAACATTCCGTCCGTGAGCGTCAATAGATTCGACCGCCGCAAAGTTGTTGCGTTGCGACCCTAGCTTCCAAAATGAATCCAACGCGAACACACCGAGTAGAACAACGATGACTGCGGGGACAGTCCAAGCAAGTCCCGGCGCGGCAAATGTAGACCGCGCCCATTCCATGATTTCTTCCTGCCAACGCCGCTTTTTTGTAATCCGTTCTCGGACCCCAGCCCAGAAAGGCTCGAAGGCGATCCGCGGTACATTGGACACCAAAAGGCTCTTCAGCGAGGACTGCAGTTTTTCCAATTGACGCCGCTCTCCGTCACACGGTGCGCAGCTTTCAAGGTGCACGCGAATGATTTCGGCGTCAGATGCGCTTAACTGGCCGTCTAGCCATCCACTCAGCGATTCTCTTATTAGCTTACAGTCTCTCATAAAAACGCGCTTAACTTTTCCTGCAGCTTTTTTCTTGCGTAGTGAAGTCGGCTCATGACGGTTCCTTCAGAGCAGCCCAAAATCTCACCGATATCCTTATAGGAAAGACCCTCTACTGTTCTTAGTATGATGACGGCCTTGTGTTCGGGAGTCAAATCGTTTATCGCGGCCGCCAATTTTTCTCTCAGCTCTCGATCGTGAACATCTGAAAATGGGTCCCTGGCAACTTCGTTTTGCTCCTCAAAGAGTCCATCCATCGTCTCCCGAAAATCCAGCGGGTTCCTTTTCTGCCGTCGCTGCGAATCAATCGCCATATTTACCGCGATTCGGTAAAGCCAGGTATAGAAGGAAGACCCGCCTTGAAAGCTCTTAATTTTTCTATAGGCTCGAAAAAAAGTCTCTTGCGCCACATCTAGAGCATCTTCGCGGTTGCGAAGCAATCCGACGATTACAACATAAATTTTTTGGTGGTATCTTGAGACAAGTTCCTGGAAGGCACCTATCTCTCCAGCTTGACACTTCTGGACCAGCTCCCAGTCGCTTGACTCCACAATAGCCTACTTTTTAGACGTCTCCCGGCGAAGTTTTATTCAGCGTTTATCGAGCTAACCAGCCGAGTTACTAAAAGAAACTTGAATTTTTTACGCATTTGCTTACAATCAGACTGATTTTCTTACACTTTTAGTCGCCAGCCTCTCGATCAAACAGAGGACCCATTTATGATTGTTCGTTGTCCGAGTTGCAAGACCACGTACAAAGTCGCCGACGAGCTTGTGAAAGATGCCAAGCCCACGTTCCGTTGTTCCCGGTGCAAGCATATCTTCGAGCTTGAATCGGCCGAGACACCAGAGAGGTCTGTTGACAGCGCCCACGCGGCCGCGAGCCTTTTCTCCAAAACCCAGCAAGAACGGGAATTGAGCTTTACTTTCGCTCCAAAGAAACAAGAAGACGGAGAAGCCCGCGAAGAATCTATCGATTCGCCGAGACAAGATTTCGAGTTTCCAGCCAGAAGTGCTGAAGATCAGTCTATGGGCAATGTTGAATCAACGGTCGGTGAACCATTCACCTCTCCTGAACCCGACCCTGGCATCGGAGCCGACAAGGCCCTTGATTCTCCCGAAGGCACTCCACCACAGCTGTCGCCGTCTCAACCACTTCCACTGGCGCGGGAAACAACAGATAACGTTCTATCTCTTGACCCCTACCGTGATCAGCCCGCTTCCACTGTGCCTTTTTTGAGTCTTTTTGGACTCCTCGTTATGTTGTTTGGGTTCGCGACAGCTTTTCATTTGGCCCACCCGAATGTCTCGGAGGGGATCGTGAGGTCGATTCCTTTGGTCGGACCGTCCGTGCTCAAGAACAATCATCTTAAAAATGGCGTTGCGCTCCAATCCCTGCATGCGAGTCATCAGACAATCCAAGGGAACCGGGAGGTCTTGGTGATCACCGGGGTCGCCCAAAATCAAAACCCGGTCGTCATCCGTGAAGTTCGCGTTGCCGGACAACTTTACAATCTAGAGGGAAAACAAATAGAGCAGCAGATCATCTGGATCGGCAATGCCATTTCGCCCAGAATTATCCGCGGTATGACGGTGCAGGATATTTCTGATCTTCAACGACTCAAACCTCTGAAAACTTTTGAAATACCGCCGGGAGACTCGATTCCGTTCACCATCGTCTTCCTGAAATCAACCAAAGAAATAAAAGACTTCAGCTGCGAAGTCCTGACAGCCGAGGGCGAGGCTTAGACGAATCACTCTTTAGGGCTCTTTTTGCCGGGGTTCTGTTTTGGCGTGATATCGATCTCGTCCGACGCTTTGACCGCCTTGCGAAATTTTCTAATGGCGGCGCCGAAACTTTCACCCAGGTCGGGCAACCGACGGTTGAATAGCACCACGACAATGACGAGAACTGCCAGTAACTCACCCATTCCCAGACCGAACATGCATCCCCCTTTTTAACAATCCTAATTGACCCGGCCTTTCATTTGCAACCCATTATTTGCTAAGCATGTGGGTCGTGCAGTAGTATACTTGTGTGGCTTCCCTGAATACTCCCCTGCTACGCTTCTTTGCCGCTTCCCTGACCCTCCATCTCATGTTGCTGCTGCTGTGGGGGAAGCCTTCGATTCGGGCCAGACCCCAAGAATCCATCGCCGTTTCTCTGCTCCCCCCCCCACCGCCAGAGGAAAACAGAGGCAAACCAATGCCCGGGCCGACGGAAGCCCCGCGCCGGCTATCAAAGGCACCTCCTGCTAAGATCGCCAAGAAGAACTCGCCGCTCCTACAAGAGAAGACCGCAATCCCGAAAGAGAAGACCGTCGCCCCGCAAGAACGGCCCGCACAAAAAGAGCCAATACGCGAAGAAGCTCGTCCTCCTGCGCGAGAACAGATTCCGGACAAAGCCATTATCGCCGAGCGTCCCCTGCCGACTCTCAAAGAATTACTTCCCCCGGTGGGTTGGTCAGCCGACGGGAGAACTGGCGGCGCTAACGGGCCCATCCGGCTCGATACAAAAGATCCTCAGTACGTAACCTATTTTAATAGCATCAAGCGGGCCATCGAAGTGGTGTGGCAGTATCCAGAACTCGCGCTCAGATATGGACTGCAGGGAAGACTTCTATTGGAGTTCTCCATAGTGGGTAACGGGGACATCGAAAGCGCCAAGATCATTCGCTCCTCGGGGTCCAACTTGCTCGATGATGAAGCCCTGCGCGCCGTTAAGGCCGCCGCCCCATTCGGCCCTATACCGCCGTGGCTCGGCAAAAACCGAATCGATATCGTGGCCAGCTTTGAGTACTTGGACAACCGCTTAAATTACCGTTTCATGCGTTAAACCGGCGGTAAGTCCGGCTTGCAATCGAACGCGAGACTCGGTGAATTATTCGGCCCCACCCTGCCCAGGGTCCCATCTCAAAATC
>Ga0209874_1000033_pt1 | contig 32042 bp, 30 predicted proteins | sample GWRWN1_20_30_FD_187216 | JGI IMG/M metagenome (GOLD analysis project Ga0209874, IMG submission 187216) | Riverbed sediment microbial communities from areas with no vegetation in Columbia River, Washington, USA - GW-RW N1_20_30 (SPAdes)... | ecosystem: Environmental > Aquatic > Freshwater > River... | reverse complement strand
CAATGCGGAGTTCGACTTCAGCTCATCGGAGTTTATCGCGCCAAGACGCCAAGAGCGCAGAAAGACACCTCCCTACTTCTCCGAACTTGGCGCGCTTTGCGTCTTTGCGCGAGTCATCTTTTTGCCGATTCCGTGATCCAAACATTCACCTGAAAATTTCAAATATCTTCGGTTAGCGATTAGGGCTTTGGCCAACCTAATCGCTGCAGCTCTTGATTCCCAATTTCCCAAAAACTCAAATTCCTTTGACGCGCCAGAATGACTTTCCCAAGTCGTTGTTTCTCTGCGCGGAACCCTCGATGGCGCAGAAAGCGGCGGATGTAGATGGCGCTTTCGTTGGCTTTAATATCCAAACAAACGAGCGAATAACCTTTGTGGCACAGCAAAGGATCAAAGAAGCCTAAATCATGAGTAAAGAAAGTGGACTGCCGCAAACTGTGAAGCAAAGGAACGATCTCCGTCAGATCCTTCATCCCCCGGCGTCCGATCTCCGTTCCTATCTGATTGAAACGGATTCGCCATTTTCGCAACTGAGCACGCTGGCTGGCGATGATATTTTCGTCAAGGATATTCAACCGGCACGACGCGCTGCGATTTTCTCTGAAAATGAGCGGCGCGCAAGGCGGACCGCCTCTGCAATCCCCGCCCGGGTAATTGCGCGATCGTATTCCGCGATGATTTCATCCCACGCCGTTCCGGCGGCGACCATTTCCAAGACGTGGTCGACCATGATACGAGTTCCGACAAAGGTAGGCGCACCATGGCAGATTTCGGGGTCGGCGACGATATGCTGTCCAAGTTTGACCCGTTTCATTTTACGGTCTCTCATGTTGCCAATTCTAATATACAGAGGCGGAGTTCCCGTGACAACTCACTTAAATACCGGAAAACTCGGGTGGATCTCCCCGACTCCCTGCTATGATAGTGTTTAAGGGCTTAAACTCTTTTGGAGACTTCGCATCGACCTCACCGCATCGCCTTGGCAAATCCTCGGATCGTTTCTTCCCGGCTCCCACCCGGCGCGCTGTATGGAATAATCGCAATCTGCTGGATGCCGGTATTTTTGATGCGCTCGATCTGCGCGCGACATTGATCGACGGTGCCGGCGATGGCGAATTTATCGACGAGCCAGTCGGGAATCACCTCGGCGTGGTTCGCTTGCTGGTCCATGTGGTGATAGTAATCGTAGGTCTTCCGAATCTCCTCCAAAACTTTCTGTTCTTTTGGATCGAGAACGTAGGGAAGCGGATGCGCCACGACGCGGGCAACGTGGGCCTTCACGGCATCTTTAGCTGGTGATTTATCTGAGACGGCGCAGGGAACCCATAGAACAAGATTGATATCCTCAAGTTTGCGTCCCGAGGCTTTGGCTCCCGCAGCGATCTTCTCTTTTGCGTGAGCAATATACTCATCCGCCACACCAACGAGCACGATGATACCATCCGCTATACGACCGGACAGCTCGAGCATCTTCGGCCCGCTAGCAGCGATGTAGATGGGAACGTTGCCTTTGCACGGATGCAGCAGGTGAATCTTGCCGGTGTCTAGCTGGACTTCCTTACCGGCGAACAAGTCGCGCATTTCCTGCATCGTCTTTTCGAAGTAGGAAAGCTTAGCCGGTTTCATGCCCATGGTCTCGACGGAGCTGTCGCCCAGGCCGATGCCAACGATCATTCGGCCCGGGGAATATTCTTCCAACGTTGCATAGGCGCTGGCGACAACAGACGGATGGCGCGTCAGCGGATTGGTGACGCCGGTGCCGATCTTGACCTTGGAAGTATTCAAGGCGACGGCGGCCATGTTGACGTAGGCCTCGCGCCAGATGAGGTGAGAGTCACCGACCCAAAGGTGGCTAAAGCCTAGTTCCTCAGAGAGCTTGGCGAGATGAATCATCTTCGGTAGTGGTTCCGTTGGAAATAGTCCCACACCAAATTCAAAAACGCTCACTGAACTTTCTCCTCACTCCCGCTGTCATTCTGACACGGGGACTAAACTTTAAATCACGCAAACCCATCTGCAACGCACGGCATTCAACCCTAACAGCATGTTTCACTTGCCACGCGCTCCGGCGGGGGCGTCTGTTGGCTCCGGCCGGCGACGCGAATTTCTCCGTCGATAATGACGTAGGAAATACCCGGCAGATCACCCTTGGAAAATGAGTCCAACGCGTCCCGGGCAACGGATCCGGTAATCTTATGCATCAATACGATGTCCGCGGGCCGTCCTTCTTCGAGTATACCGATGTCGAGCCCGTGCGCGCGTCCGACGTTTCCCGTGGCCATACAAATGGTCTTTTCCGGCGGAACTTCGCCGACGGACGATATATAAGCGATCTCGCGCAGGATGCCCCGCGGGATGACGCCGGTTCCGCCTGGCGTGTCGGTGCCGATGAGCACGCGATGATAGACGCTCTTTGCCTTGACCACACGGATCAGACTTAAAGCCAAGCGGTAGTTGCCTGAACTGCAGATCTCGACGAAGCAATCCGTCTCGTTGGCGATGCGAATCATATCTTCTTCCGGCATCGGAATCGGTCCGCCGGTAATATGGCCGATGATATCGGGCTTGATCTTTTGCACGATCTCCCATCCCGCCACCTGGCTCACGCCCGATCGCGACACACCGCCGGAGTGGATCTTCACTTTGATGCCACGCACGTGCGCCCAGCTGACGTAACGTTCAGCCTCGCCGTTCGGCAACAGGCTGTAGTCGTAGAAAATAAACTTTACGAGTTTGATGCCGATAGAGGCAATCTCGTCGAAATCCTTTTCGGTCAATCCAGGAACCAACAGAAGCGTGCCGGCGTGGACTTTGACGCCAGACGGCCTCAGGTTGTCGTAGCAGCGCTTGGTGACAATCGCGACCGACAACGCCGTTCGAGCATCCGGCGGCAGTGGCAGCCCCGGGAGATGCAGCTCGCCGGCGGAGATCAGCGCAGTCACGCCGCCGTGCATATAGTTGGTGATCCACGATAGCGAGTTTTGTGCCGGTGTATATTCGCCGATGGATGGATGGGAATGGGAATCGATCAATCCCGGAATCGCCGTGATGCCGTTGGCGTCGATGGTGTGGTCAGCGGCCTGGGACAAACCATTGCCGATGGCTTGAACAACACCGTCTTTGATCAAGATCGAATCCGCCTGTCGCAGCGGCCTCTCTAACTTTCCCGTAACCAGAGTGCCGATGTTTTTGATCAGGATCGAAGACATGCACGGACTATAGCAAAGGGCCCTTAGGAGGAAAAGGCGCGCAGGGAAACCTCATTCCACTAGGGCTAATAGCAGCATTAACCCAACACCTGTTGCTATGGCCACCAGTTGCACGAGGGATTTGGACAGTTCCACCTCTTTGTTTAGTTCGGGCACCAAATCGGACCCAGCGATATAGATAAACCCCCCGGCCGCCAACGGCAGCATCAACGAAGAGAAATCCTCCACCCTGGCACCAACCACGAGGGCGACGAGCGTTCCCAAGATGGCAAAAAGTCCGGTTAAAAAGTTAAAAAACAGCGCCCTTGTCTTGGTGAACCCGGCGTAAAGCAAGACGAAGAAGTTACCCAGTTCATGCGGTATCTCGTGAAAAATCACAGCTATCGTGGTCGCGATTCCCACAGGCAAACTAACCAGGTAAGACGCTCCGATGATCATTCCATCGATAAAATTGTGGACGCCATCAGCGAACAAATTCATGTAGCCGACAGGATGGATGGTATGGTTGGCTTCCAAGGTGTGCTGATGCCTCCAGCGGAGAAACTTCTCAAGGATGAAGAATAAGAATATTCCAGCCAGGACCCAGAGAGAGGCTTCCACTGTCGCATGAGATTTCTCAAACGATTGCGGCAACAGGTGGATGAAGGCGTCGCCGAACAAACTACCGACAGCGAGGCTGACCATGACAAAAATTATCTGCTTTAGCCTCTGCTCGCTGATTGAGATGAAGGCGATACCCACGAGCGAAAGAAGGCTCACTAAAAGGACGCTGACAAGGCTATAAGACCATGCGACCGGCGTAGCTTCACCTTTTCATCCCGCAAACAGATCCCGCACGATTTCTTTAACAGAATCCGTATAGGCCTGTCCCAGATTCGTCGCGCTGGGAGTGGGAACGGCGCGTTGGATTCGTCTTTCCCACAGAACGCTGCCGTCATCTGTCCTGACAATTTTGAAATCAGCGAAGACTCTAACGAACTGCCGCGAATCCGCCTCCCAACGCCAGATCTCGCTGACGAATATGAGACCTGAAAGTTTTCCCTCACGAGCCAACCGAACGGCGTTGCCTGTATCCGCTGGAAAAGCCGGGAAACGCGAATCCGTCTGCTCAGGAAGGGTAACGCGAAAGCCTCTCTGCTCAAGCTCTCGCCGCAAGTCGTCGCGCAACAAATCCATCACGCTCTGTCGGTAGTCTGAGGAAATTTTTCCCGCCATCTCGGCGAGCGAACGCAACGGATTGGTTGCAGGTAAAAGCAACGACAATCCGGTGCTATTCTTCACTTTCGCCAACCAGAGAGTTTGGTTGTTCAGGGCCTTGGCCTCCGGCAAAGGTGCCGTTGGCGTGGCGCATCCGTAAGTCCACAGTGCAACCGAACTCAAAACGATCAGCCCCAGCGCCCGTCTGGGCGAAATGCGCCGCAGCGCGTAGGCGAGGAAAATCAGGCAGCATCCTAGAGTCACGTCCGTCGGTCCCAAAGGCAGGTCTAAACGCACCGAGCTGTAGAAACCGAACACCGCCATGGCGAGGCCTAGAAGGGAAGAAAGCCATAAGAAGGAACTCATGTTGTTCACCAGTGGCCGCGCCGCCAGCGCGGGCAGCACAAGAAATCCGAAAAGCAACAAAGGTCCGGCCATGATCACGCCAAAGGCGATGCTCACCCCGGCAAGAAGGTAAAGCAGGACGTCCCAAATGATCTGCCGGCCTTTCAACAGAAAAGCCAAGTCGCGGTCGAAGGAAGTCAAAAGAAACTCCCGGCGAAACAGCAGCATTCCCACGAGCACGAGGCCGAACACGGTCGCCAAAAGCCGCAGCTCTCCTTTGGAGAGCGCGATGACTTCCCCTTTCAAGAGATTGAGTACCTCAATTTGGCCCGCCGGGTTGAAGACGATAAAAAGAATCGTCAAAGCCCCTGCCAGCGCGTAGGCGGCCGCAAGACGGCCTTCGGCTATCCCTTTTCTGCGCTGCTCCAGATAGCCCAGTAGTCCCATCCCTAAAAAGGTAAATAAGAGTGAACCGATCATTCCGATTCCCCGCTCCCCTTGTTGCCATTGGGGCAAAAACCCGGTCTGCTGCAACCAGAAAGTAAAGGAGACTCCGGCAGCAGCGATCTGCGGCAGCGTCAGGCCGAGGAATACCGTTCTACGAAGAATGAGATAAGAACCAATCAGCGGGCATACGAGTCCGAGGATCGCCGTCCCCAAAAGTGCCGGGAAGAGCAGATAAGAGGGGCTGAGAATTTCGAGAAAAGTGCTCATGGATGAAGCTCCACCCCTTTCTTTTCCCACCATATCTTACCCTTGTCGACCCGTAGGAACCGGTCCGCAACTCTTCGCACCATTGGGACATCGTGGCTGGAAAAAAATATTGCCAAGCCACTGTGTCGGGTCAGCCCAACCAGGAGTTCGCTGATACTCTTTCGGGATTCTTCGTCCACTCCTGAAAGAGGTTCATCCAAAATCATAATCTTCGGCTTCACCATCAGGGCCCGGGCGATAAGAATGCGCTGCTTTTGACCGCCGGAAAGGGAAAAAAAAGATCGCGCCGCCAGCTGCCGCAAGCCAACCTGGTCTAGAACTTCTCCGATCTGCTTTTTTTCTGCAGCGGGAAAAAACTCATAGGGACGAATTCGCCCATAGGCTCCCATCTCCACAACCTCCCCCGTGCTCAAGGGGAATTGTGGATCAAGCGCGGCGCTCTGGGGAACATAGCCAAAATTGGACAAGGGACAATTACGAGAGACGGTGCCGCTAAGAATCGGCAAGAGTCCAAGAATAGCCCTGAAAAGTGTCGTCTTTCCCGAACCGTTAGGACCGGCCAGGCCAATAAGATCGCCGGGATATATCGTCAAGTCAACGTTCTGCAGAACCGGCTCCGAGTCGTAGCCCAGACTGACATTTTGCAGGGATACCAGAGGCAGAGAATCATCCTTCGAAACCCTCCCTCTGGCACTCTGTATTTCATCGATGTCTTGTCCCAACTCCATCCCCTCTAACTGACGGACTGCACCAAGGTGCGCACAGTATAATCGATCCATTTGATATAGGTATCGGTTTCCGGCTGGTTTCCTCCACCGCTGTACAGGCGCACAACCTTGATGCCGCTTTCGGATGCGATCTGCTGGGGTAGGCGTGGATTCTGAGCACCATAAATGAGAAGCCGGGCTTTCTCTTGTTTGATCTGCTGCACCAACTCCACTAGGTGATTTGGCGTCGGCTCGATTCCAGGCTTGAGCTCAACGCTGCCTACTAGCTTCATGCCGAATCGATCAGCAAGATAAACCCATTCCGGATGATAATCCACAAATTTAACGCCACGCAGAGGCGCCGCCATCTTCTCCCACCGGCCAATCCAGTTGTCTAACTCGGCAACATAGGCTTTAAGATTTTTTTCAAAGCTCTGCTGATGTTGAGGAAAGTTCCGCGTCAGACCAGTGGCGATGTTCCGAGCGACGATTTTCGCTCTAACCGGATCCAACAGGTAGTGAGGATTTCCTTTCGGGTGAACATCGCCCTCTGCGCGGTCCACACGGATGGGCGTCTCTAGCACCGATATGCCCAACGAACAGTCTATATAGCCTGGTCGCCCCGGCAAAATTTTGGGATTGCTAGCAACCTCCAAAAGCGCGGGGAGCCACGTTTGCTCATCATCCAATCCAATCAACACGAGGACGTCGGCTCGGTTTAGTCTCGGGACAAAGCTGGGCCTTATCGGAACTCCGTGCGCATCTTCAACTCCTGTAGCCAGACTCTCCACATTCACCAGCTCTTTCCCCACCTGCCGGGTAATATCAGCCAAAGCCGGCCACGTCGCCACGGCACGAATCTGCTGCGCGAAAACCAAGCCCGAATACAGCCAGGTTGACGCGAGGACGGTAAAAAATAAACTCAAGGTTCTGCTTTTCAAGATTTTCATAAACAAACTCCTTTAAGTAAATAAATCCCTAACGTGTAACAAAGCCGTGGGTATGAGCTCCGATCACAGTCGTCCACTGGACAAAAAATTGATTGCCTTTCTCAGCTTTGTCCGCTTTAAAATTATTGCTCAAGTAGCTGTATTGAAAACGCAGCCGGTTAAATTCGCTGAGGTACCAGGTCAGGTACGGGGAATAGCTGAGCGTCCTCTGGCCTGGGTTATCAACGATCGGAGCGTAATCGAAGAGAAATCCGGTGGACCAATTCCTATTTAACTTTAACTCGGCATAGCTATAACCGCCGTACGAACGCCGGCGCTTACCCACAGTTTGGGTTTCCAAAATACTCGGGTCATCCTCATTCGGAACCTCGATGTCAAACGGGAACCGCTGGCTGTTGTTATAGAACTCCGACCCCCACGTGAAACCCTGATAAACCGTGCTGGCCAACGGCTGGTAGCGATAGGTCAAATCGACGCCACCAAGAATCCGATCACCCCCGGAAGCATCGCCGGTAAGGCGCACCGAGGGCGTATAGGCCAGGCTCGTCCCTAAGTCGATACTGTGGTTATCGGTGAGATCAAAATAAGTATGGAGCCTTCCGAGATACGTGAATCGACTCCCGGCTCGCGGCTTGAGATTGTCCACTTGCTCATTGTCTGCGCCGATCTTATTGTATCCACCGAAGGTCGCCCGCAGAAAAAAAGGCGTCGGAAACAAATAGCTTACCTCTGCCCCATCCGCCTGGCTCTCTCCGCCTACCATTCGATCGATAGACAGCGGTTCATTCACGAAAGGCAGCTCATGTATATGGAACTTGGGAAAACGCCCGAAGTCGGCGAAGAAACGACCTCCTTTGGCCGTCAGGTTATATGGGAGAGAAGTGGTAATCGCCGCCGCTTCCTCGACCTCGAATCCCTGGTTCGATCCGGTGAAAAAAGCATACATCCTGGCATAAGGATCCACGGAAGCGGCCAGTCCTAATTCGGCAGCACGAAAATTGAAATTACCGCCTGCCGTCCCCAGTTTCTCGATCGTGCCATCCAGCACGAGCCCGATCGCCGGGTTTAAGATCGACGGCGCACTTTGCACTGCCTGCACCGATTTTTCCACTTGGCCGAGTTTGGCCGAATCCGCCGCTTTTTCTTTTTCTAACTGGTCAATACGGCTCAGCGCCTTTTGCAATTGCTGTTGCATGTCTTTCATCAATGCCCTCAGCGATTCCATCTCTGACGCTTGAGCAAAACTCAAACGCGGCGCCATAAGCAACAACAATAAACCAAAAGAGATTACATCAAAGAATTTTCTCCCGAAGAAAATATTCATCATCACACCTCCCAAAGGTCAAACAACGTCCCTCCCAACTCGAGGGAGGGATCGCGTAGCACTAATCGTTGAATGTTAGTGAAGAAATTTAGGAGTTAGAGAGTGTGTGTGAGGGGAGGCGCCCGGATACCGTGAATTTGAAATCGAACGTGGCTAAAGCAATCAAAAAATTCGCTCGCAACAGGTTGCGCCGTCAGAACCGGAGTCCAGCCCGCCGGCACCGGCGCTAAGCCCGCTTCAGTCCGGGTTCCGTGGACGCAGCTACACTCCTTGGTAACCTGAGCCGTCGCCGCGGCGGGATGAAAATGGAGAGGCAGGAAGAATACTGTCAGGAACAGCAGCAGGCTAACGAGGCGGAGACGCCTCGGGGCGCTGCCTCTGGAAGAAAATGCGGTCACGAGGCTTTAAATACCCAAGTCCACCTTCGTTGTCAAAGCGAAGTGAAGCAGGGTAGTGGTTCAACTTTGGTTAAGAGCTCTCACTTGCTTGGGTGTCATTCCGAGCAGAGCGAGGAATCTTTTCTCGATACTAAATGTAGATTGGGATTCTGACTGAACCGCTGCCTAAAGCAGCGGCGCAGGTAAACTTTCTGAGCGGGGTCACGTCTAAACTGGAAAATGGCCGGAATGACTAAAAAATGGAGGGGAGATAAAGATCATGGATAGATTATCAAAGATACTTGGGGCCGGCCTTATGACGTCATCCTTATTGTTTGTCAGCACCCCGGCCTTTGCCGCGGATGGAGAAATCAAGAGCGATTTAAAGGAGCTCCGACAGGATCACAAAGAACTGCACCAGGACAATAGAGAGATTCGTGGGGATCGCCGGGAGTTGCGCGGCGATTTCAAAGAGCTTAAAGAGGATCGAAAGGAACTGCGCGGCGACATCAAGAGCGGCGCCGGCGACACAGAGATCGCGCAGGATCGGAAAGAGATCCGCAGCGATCGAAGGGAGATCAAGGGCGATAAACGCGAGCTAAGGAGAGATCGCAAGGAACGCAGGCATGACCGGCGGGAGCTCCATGGCGACAGACGCGAGCTGCGACGCGATATCAGAGACTATAAAGCGAGCAATTAGCCTCTATTTTCCACCGGCTCCTTTGGCCGCCAGCTCCTAACGGCGTGGCGGCCATCTCTTGGCTTACGCGCGTGGTATAATCGTGTCTCATGAGTCGGAGTCCAGCTGTGCAGCCCGGAGATGAAGATCTCGTGGCCCTTGCTCGAAACGGGGATCACAAGGCTTTCGAGGAACTTGTGGAGCGGCACAAACAGAAAGCGTACCGTATTGCATTTGATTTCGCGCGCGATCGCGAGGAAGCCAAGGACCTTTCTCAGGAGGCATTTTTGCGCGCCTACTCGCATCTGGGCAACTTCGACGGCCGCTCCGGTTTCTATACCTGGTTTTACCGGATTCTCGTGAATGTTTGCCTGGACTACAAACGGCGAAAAAAGCGCACCTTTGCCGAGGAGTTTAACGAGGCCGTCGAAAACCAGGTGGAGCCGAGCCAGGTGTCACAAAAGCCGCCTTCGCCCGATCAACAAGTCCTGGCCAGACAGCTGTCGCGCAAAATCGGCGCTGCGTTGGAAGCATTGCCGCCGAAACAGAGGACTGCATTCATTTTGAAAAACAACCAAGGGCTTTCCATCAAAGAGATCGCGGAAATGATGCAGACCGCGGAGGGCACGGTTAAAGTTCATCTCCATCGCGCGGTGACGGCGCTCCGCCAAAGCCTGGCGGAGTTCGCCTAGGAGGTCAGTATGGCCCAACATGACAAAGCGGTTGCCGTAGCTTGCACACAATGGGAAGAGGATCTGGTACTCCACTACTACGGCGAACTGCGCGGGAGCGAGCGCACAGCGGTGGAAGACCATGTGCGAGGTTGCGAGCCCTGCCGGTTCTACCTGAAAGAGCTGGAGTCAATTCTCCCGTTGACCGTCAAGCCCGACGAGCCGCCGCAGGCTTTCTGGGACAACTACAGTCGGGAGATGCGACGCAAGCTAACGGAAGTGAAGGAGAGAAAATCCTGGTGGCAAAGTCTAGCGTTATTCTTTCAGCCCTGGGCAATCCCCGTCTCTGCCACGGCGGCTGTGGCCGTCTTGGCTTTAACTCTGACTCTCGGAAAGGGGTTCTGGGGCTCCAAGGAAATCCCCCAGGATGATCAAGCATTCATGGAGATTCTGCCGGCGGCGGAAAACTTGGAGTTTTTCAAAACCATGGAGGTTCTCGATGCCATGGATTTTCTCGAAGACATGGGCAGCCCGGTCAAAGGCTCCGCCTAGTGAGATCGAACTTCATGAGACAAGCGACTGGGCTAACATTGCTTCTGGTCTTGGCGGTCTCAACGGTTGGCTTTGCCGCCAACAAAGACAGCTCGGCCCCTGACAAAGAAATGCTACGCATGATGGATTTTTTGCGTGAGATGGAAATGATCAAGCAGGCGGAGATGATGCAGGATTTGTCGCAAGTGGAGCAGGTTGGTCAGAGTTCAGATACGCGCCCGCGGAAGTCGTTGCCGTCCAAGAGAAAGGAGGCGGCGAAGTGAATCCCCTCATGAAACTCCTTCCACCTCTTGTGCTTTCCGCCTTGCTCTTGTCGCCCATTGCGGCGCAGAGCCAGCCGACCCCACAGGGCGATGCGCCTGGCCGGACTGAACAAGAAGCGCTGGAGCGCTGGCAGAAATTGACTCCGGAGGAAAAACAGGAGTTGCGAGAGCGCTATCAGCGCTGGAAATCTCTATCGCCCGAAGACAAGGCTGACCTCCAGAAGCGATTTGACAACTGGCGCCGTCTCTCACCCGACGAAAAGGCGACGGTGCGAAAGAATTACGAGCGTTGGCAGCACCTGTCCCCCGATCAGCGGGAACGGTTGCAACAGCGCTGGCAGCAGTGGCGCGAGCTTCCACCGGAGCGCCGTCAGGCCCTGAAAGAGCGTTTTGAGCGCTTCCGCGACTTACCTCCTGAGAAACGGCGCGCGCTCAGGGAAGAGTTTCAGGAAAAATTCCGTAATCTCTCCCCCGAAGAAAAACAGCAATTGCGCGACAAGTTCCGCGAGCGCGCCGAGCGGCTTTCACCGGAGCAGAAACAGCAACTGCGCGAGAAGCTGGATCGACTCTCACCGGAAGAAAAAAAAGCTTTGCGGCAAAAATTCAAGGAGAAATTCAACCAGACGAGTAAAGACAAGGACTAGACTATGAGCACAAGGCTAACCGAGGAACAGAAGGTCGTTCACTTCTTGAACCGGACCAGCTTCGGACCGACGCGAGAAGAAGTGCAAAAAGTCAACCGGCTGGGGATCCCCGCCTACCTGGAAGAGCAACTCCATCCTGAAAGAATTTCCGACTCCCTCGTAGAGGAGAAACTCGCCGGTCTCAAAACCATGCGACTCAGCAGCCGCGAGCTCATCGAGCTTTACCCGCTGCCCAGACAACAAGCCGGTCAGCAGGAGATGATGGGCCAGCAGCAAATGCAAGGGCCGCGCACTGTCATTCTCGAGCTGCAACAGGCGCGGCTATTGCGCTCGGTCTACAGCCAGCGACAGCTCTATGAAATCATGGTGGATTTTTGGAGCAACCACTTTAATGTTTTCTCCGCGAAGGGAGCCGATCGTTGGTTGACCACCGCTTACGACCGGGACACCATTCGACCCCACGCTCTCGGCCGATTCAAAGACCTTTTGCTCGCCACTGCCCAGAGTCCGGCGATGCTTTTCTATCTGGATAACTGGCTCAGCGCCAGCCCCAACGCCGTCGTCGCCAGGCTCGCACCCAACAATCCGCGGCGCGGCCTCAATGAGAATTATGCGCGGGAGTTGATGGAGCTCCATACGCTAGGGGTGGAGGGCGGTTACACACAGAAGGATGTGCAGGAAGTCGCCCGCTGCTTTACCGGATGGACGATACGGCAACCGCGAAGTGAAGGGACATTTCATTTCGAGCCGCGGATTCACGACACCGGCGAGAAGCTCGTTCTTGGCAATCGCATCCCGCCGGGCGGAGGAATGGAAGACGGTCTCCGCGTCATCGATCTCTTGTCTCGCCACGCGTCGACGGCCCGCTTTGTTTCCTTGAAACTGGCCCGGCGATTCGTCGCCGACGATCCACCGCCCTCCCTCGTGAACAAAGCAGCCGAGGCCTTTAGCAACAGCGCGGGCGATATTCCCACGGTCCTCAGAACACTCTTCGACTCGCCGGAATTCTTCTCGCCAGCGGCCTACCAAGGCAAAGTCAAAAAACCCTTGGAATTCGTCGCCAGCGCGCTGCGCACCACCGGAGCCGACGTTCAATTGTCGCATCAGCTGCTGCGTTATCTCGGCCGGATGGGCGAACCGCTTTTCCTGGCCCAGCCGCCCACCGGTTACCCCGATGTCGGCGCTTCTTGGACCAGCCCTGACATGCTGCTCACGAGAATGAACTTTGCGACCGACTTGATCGCCAACCGGATTCCGGGGTCGCGCGTAAAACTTGACGCGCTCGGCGACAAAGATGCTTTTGCGCGCTTGATCGCCCCGGACGCGCTTTCGACAGCGACCCGCTTGGCTCTTGCCGAAATCGAGGGTAGCCAAGCCATCGCGCTGCTCATGGCCGCGCCGGAATTCCAAAGGAGGTAAGCATGAACTCTTCTCGCCGCCGTTTTCTCAAATCAACCGGCCTAGGCTTTCTGGCCCTGGGGCTCCCCCCCGCTTTTCTTGTCCGCGCGGCAAAAGCCCAGCAAGCAGGCAAGGGCAAGGTGATGGTAGTCGTCTTCCAGCGCGGAGCTATGGACGGCTTGAACGCAGTTATACCGTTCAAAGACCGGACTTATTACACCTTAAGACCGAGCATCGCCATCCCGGAGCCCGCGTCCGGCGAAGACCGAGTCATCGACCTCGACGGTTTTTACGGACTTCACCCGGCGCTGGCACCGCTCAAGAGTATCTACGACAAGGGCCACTTAGCGATCGTTCATGCAGCAGGATCACCCGACAACACGCGCTCCCATTTCGATGCCCAGGACTATATGGAAATCGGCACTCCCGGAATCAAAAGCACACCCGATGGCTGGCTCAATCGTTACTTAGCTGAGAAGAAAAACGCTGAGTCGCCATTCAGAGGCGTAGCTTTGACGGCGCAGTTGCCACGCATACTCGCCGGCAGCGCCTCGGCTTTGACCTTGTCGTCCATCGATGAATTTCGCCTGCGCAATGAAGCGATGGCTGCGACGTTGCAAAGACTGTACACCAGCACATCCGATGCGTTGTTTCGGTTTGGCGGCCAGAGTCTCTTCGCGGCTATGGCCGAACTGAGACAAGTGGAATCTAAGATTCCGGTCTCCGCGGAACGCTATCCTACCGGCCGCTTCGGCGCGAGCCTCGCGCAGATCGCCCGTCTCATCAAAGCCGACGTTGGTTTAGAGATCGCCTTCACAGAAATTCAAGGATGGGATACTCACGTCAATCAAGGCGGCGCTAAAGGTCAAATGGCGAACCGCCTGAAAGATCTGGCTGAAGGTTTGGCGACTTTCTATCGCGACCTCGGAGATCGGGTGGAGGACGTGGTGCTCATCACCCTGTCGGAGTTCGGCCGCACGGCGCGTGAGAACGGCAACCGCGGCACGGATCACGGCCATGCGAATGTCATGTTTGCTCTCGGCGGCCCGGTGCGCGGCGGCAAGGTTTACGGACGCTGGCCAGGTCTCGCGCCCGAAGTGCTCTACGAAGGCCGGGACCTTAACTTGACCACCGATTTTCGTACCGTTTGCGGTGAGGTGATTTCACGGCACCTGGGTCAGAAGGAGCTCGCGAAGATTTTCCCGGGCTTCCGCACAGCCTCTGCGCCGCTGGGATTGATCGTTTAAAGCTACGCCGGCTCTGAGGCTCGGTTTGAAAGAGCCGGGCTGCCGTCGCGTCGCTCTCCGTTTTGGAATCGATACTGCAAATCATAAAGGCGCGAGTACAGCCCGCCTTGTGCAAGCAGTTCCTGGTGCGTCCCCTGCTCCCATATTTCACCCTTGTGAATTACCAAAATTCTGTCGGCGTTTTTAATCGTGGACAGCCGGTGCGCGATGATCAGCGCCGTCCGATCCTCGAGAAGCTCATGGAGCGCGTCTTGAATTAACATCTCCGTCTCGGTATCCACAGAACTCGTAGCTTCGTCGAGAATGAGGATTCTTGGATCAAACGCCAGCGCGCGGGCAAAGGATAGCAGCTGGCGCTGCCCTTGAGAGAGAGTCGACCCTCGTTCTTGGACCTCTTGGTGATAACCATCCGGCAGTTTCTCAATGAACGGCGCAATGTGAACGCGGCGCGCTGCTTCAATCATTTTCTCTTCACTGATGCGCGGGTCCGCCAGGGTGATGTTCGCGGCCATATCACCGGAAAAGAGAAAAACGTCCTGCAACACCAAGCCAAGATGGCGGCGCAAGTGCTGCTTATCCCACTCCCGAATGTCGATGCCGTCCACCAGGATCGCCCCGCGCGTGACATCATAGAACCGGCATAGCGCCGAGATGATCGATGTTTTGCCGCCGCCCGTCGCTCCGACCAAAGCGATCTGTTCTCCAGGCCGGACCCGGAAAGAGATCCCCTTTAAAATCGGTTCTCCTGGGTTGTAGGCAAGCCATACATCTTTAAACTCAACTTCGCCTAGAAACTGCTTCGGCGCTCTGGGCCGTGACGGATTCTTGATCGTCGCCGGCGTGTCGAGCAGCGCAAAGATCCGTTCCGACGAAGCCATCGCCGCCTGCATGATGTTGTACTTCTCGGCCAAATCGCGGATGGGCTGATACATGCGTTGAATATACTGGATGAAGGCAACGACGACGCCTGCTTGGATGGCCTGCTGCAGAATCAATCCACCGCCGTACCAGAGGAGCAGGCCGATGGTCAGCGCGCTAAAGATTTCAATGATCGGAAAAAACACAGCGTTGTACCGCACGCTGCGCAGCAAGACGTTACGATAGCCGTAGTTGATCTGTTGGAAGCGGCGGTACATCTTCGCCTCCTGGCCGAAGGCCTGAACCGTTCCGATGCCGGCGATGTTCTCTTGCAGCTCTGCATTGAGCCGTGCCAGGATCAGCCGGCTTTCCCGGTAGACCTCGCGCGCGCGGCGGCGATAAAATCGGCTGATGTAAAGAATCGCCGGAAATGCCGTGAGACAAACGAGCGCCAGTTGCCAGTCCAGCCAGAGCATGACCGCTGCAATACCGACCACGGTGAACAAATCCCCCAACAGCCCGACCACACCGGTGCTGAAAAGTTCGTTGAGCGTTTCGACGTCGTTGACGGTTCGAGTCATGAGGCGCCCCACGGGATTGCGGTCGAAGTAGGCCATGTCCTGCGTCTGCAAATGCGAAAATATCTCCATTCTGAGATCGTGCATGGCCCGTTGGCCGGTGTATTCAGTGGTGTAGGTCTGAATGAAAAGAAACAAAAATCCTAAGAGAACAGCCCCGAGATAAGCCAACGCCATGAGATCCAGTCCGTGGATATCGTGGTTCAAGATGTACCGGTCGATGGCGATCTTGGTAATGTAAGGACCCGCTAATTGCGTTCCGGTGTGCAGCAAAAGAAAAGTAAAAGCGACCGTGAGCAGTTTCCAATAGGGCCGCAAGTAACGCAGTATCCGCGCCATCAAACGGGCATCGTAAGCCTTACCCAGGATCTCCTCTTCGCCATGAAATTCCGCTGTCACGGTCTTTCCTCTTCCTGATGTTTCATGGACTCCACTTGTCGGGCCAATTGCTGCCGTTGATAAAGCTCGTAGTATGCTCCCCGGCCTGCAACCAGTTCATCATGCGTGCCGAGTTCAATGATCCTGCCGCCCCTCAGGTAAACGATCATATCGGCATCCCGCACGGTGGAAATGCGATGGGAGATGAGCAAAGTTGTTCGTCCCTTCATGAACTGTTTCAATTCCCGTAAAATTTTCTCTTCAGTCTGTACGTCTACACTGGAGAAGGCATCGTCGAGGATCAGAACCGGTGGGTTCTTGATGATCGCTCGGGCTAGAGCGGTTCTCTGTTTTTGGCCGCCGGACAGGCGGACGCCGCGCTCGCCGATAACGGTTTGGAATTGATTGCTGAAGGACTCGATGGCCGGCAGTAGTTGTGCGACCCGCGCCGCTTCCTCCGCTTTCTTGCCATCGCTGTTGTCTAGACCAAACAGAATATTGTCGTGGATGGTTCCGGAAAAAAGAAAGATATCTTGCGAGACAAAGCCGACGGCGGCCTCCACTTCGGCAACCGGTAAACGCTTGATATCAGCGCCATCGACAAAAACGGTTCCATCGGGTGGCTCGAAAAGCCTGAGCAGCAAACTGACCAAGGTGCTCTTGCCGGAACCGGTTTCTCCCACGATACCGCAGACTCTACCGGGAGGGATCACGAGATTAATGTTCTTCAGCACCGGGGCCTGACCGGCGGCATAGGCAAACGTGAGATCACGAAATTCGACTGAGCCTCGGGTCAAAGCCGGCCGCACAGGCGATTCGATGATCTCGTAGCGAGGCGAAACCGGTGTATCCAAAACTTCAAACACCCGGCTCAGCGCGGCCGTGCCTCTTTGATATTGATTGACGACGTAGCCGACGGCCATGAGCGGCCATGTCAGCATCGCCAGGTAGCCGTTAAAGGCGACGAATTCTCCGAGGGTCATCGTGCCCTGCAAAACTTGGCGGCCTCCCAACCAGAGCACAATGGTTGCCCCAATTCCCGCCAGCACCTGCATCAACGGCCAAAAAATTCCCCATAGAGTGGCGAGCCACATGGTATTGTGCCGGTAAGCGCCGCTGATGGCTGCAAATCCTTTGACTTGATTTTGCTCCTGGGCGTAGGCCTGGACCACCCGAACGCCCGACAGATTCTCTTGCACATAGGCGCTCATGACGCTCAGTTGTTCCTGTGTATTCCGCGACCAACGGAAAATATGCCGGCCGAAGAAACGCACCACCACCGTGATCAGCGGCATCGCCAGCATTGACCAAAGAGTGAGCCACGGATCGATGCTGATCATAAAAGTGAGGCTGAAAATGATCACGACCATGGCATCGACGATAGCAAGTGACCCGAACCCCATGAGCTCACGCACGGCTTGAATGTCATTGGTCATGCGCGACATCAGATCGCCGGTCTTGGTGTGCTGGAAATAATCCAGCGGCAGTTTCTGCAGGTGAGAAAAGACGCGATCCCGCAGATCCGCCTCACAGCGCCGCGAAAAGCCATTAATATTGATGCGCCAGCCATAGCGGAACAATCCTTGAAGCATCGCCGCGCCCAGGATCAATAACGGGTATTGCAGTAAAGAAACCGAGCCGTCGGTCTTGTACAGCGTCGTATCGATGGCGTCTTTGATAAGCCAGGGGAGCGCCATGCCGGCGAAGTCCGTGGCGATAAGCGAAAAAATGCCGAGGATGAGAAACCGGCGGTAGCGATCAATGAGAAACTTGACGCGGTGATAATGGCGAAGAATCTTTACTTCCTCTTGCGATTGCATTTAGCCAGGATTACTCGCTCGTAAATCGATCGAGGGGTGAGCCCGGAGGAGAGAATGCAATAGGCCAGTACTCATCGGAGTTCCATCCGTTCAAATAGTTCAAATCGTTCCAAACGTTTTGAACGGCTTGAACAGCTTGAACGTTTTGAACCCAATTCACGGCAAGCTTATCCCTTGATCGACACTGCGGAGCTATTCTCTCTTGATGCCGTGCTCTTGCGCCACCTCAGCCCACTTTCCGTCCATGAGCTTTTCGATGATGGGCTCAAGCGCCGACAGCGAAACCCGAACCTGCTCCATGGTATTGCGATCGCGAATCGTGACTTTGTCGTCCGCCGGCGCCTTTTCGTCGCCCACCGTTTGGACGTCTACGGTAACGCAGAAAGGCGTGCCCACTTCGTCTTGGCGCCGATAGAGACGACCGATGGACGCTGTGTCGTCGTAGACGGCGTACCAGCGTCTACGCAGGTCAGCGGTGAGTTTCTTTGCCGTCTCCACGATCCGATCGTTCTTTTTCAGCAGCGGCAACACCGCGATTTTGATCGGCGCCAGTTCCGGATGAAATTTCAGCACGACGCGCTTTTCTCCTCTGACCTCTTCCTCGTGATAGGCGTCGACCAGAAACGCGAGGGTCGATCGATCCGCTCCGGCCGAGGGCTCGATGACATAGGGAATAATCTTTTGTTTGCTCTCTTCATCGAAATACTCGAGGGCCTTGCCGCTGAACTGGGAGTGTTGCCTTAGATCATAGTCCGTGCGATTCGCGATGCCTTCAAGCTCGCTCCAGCCCATCGGAAAGAGATACTCGATGTCGACGCATCCTTTGGCATAGTGCGCCAGCTCGTCCAGCCCATGCTCGCGCTGTCGAATGTTTTCTGTTCGTATGCCGTAGCGCTGGTACCAACCAAAGCGCTCGTGGACCCACTTTTGATGCCATTCTTCATCCGTTCCCGGCATACAGAAAAATTCGATCTCCATCTGCTCGAATTCCCGGGTGCGGAAGGTAAAATTGCCCGGCGTGATCTCATTTCGAAACGCCTTACCGATCTGGGCAATTCCGAACGGCAATTTCTTCCGTGAGGCCTGAAGGACGTTGTCGAAATTGACAAAGATCCCCTGGGCCGTCTCGGGCCTGAGATAAACTTTTATCGCCGTTTCTTGCACCGGACCGAGAGAGGTTTCAAGCATCAGGCCAGCAGATCTCGGCTCGGAAAGTTTGCCACCGCAGCTCGGGCAAATGGAATCCGATCCACCGACCTCTTTGAGGAATTCACTCTCTGAGAGTTGATGCGGTCCGGGGTAACGAGAAAAATCTCTTGCGGAAAATTCTTCTGGCTTTTTTGCCGAGGCCAAGTTGGGGGCGAGTTTTTTGCCATCGCCCTTGACCCAGTTGATAACGGCAGACCAAGTCCCTTTGGCCCGAACTTCCATCAATCTCTGCCACCATTTACTGTTTTTCCTCGCCTCTTCGACGTGATCTGCCCGGTAGTGCCTGCCGCAATCGCGACAACCTGTAAAAGGATCAGAAAAGCTTGCGAGATGCCCGCTCGCTTCCCAAACTCTTGGGTGCATGGTGATGGCGGCATCGAGCCCGACCATGTCGTCTCTGAGATGAACATTGTCGCGCCACCAGAGACGCTTCACGTTGTTCTTGAGCTCAACACCCAAAGGCCCGTAGTCCCACGCTGAGCCAAGTCCGCCGTAGATCTCACTCGACTGAAAAATAAATCCGCGCCGCTTGGACAGCGACACGATCTTGTCCATGTCTACCATAAGCTTACGTAATCGTGTGGTAAATAGTAAACAATGTAATCGATGGAGGAGGCAGAGTCAAAACGCGCGGCGAATCTAATTAGCATCCCGATCAAAAGTCAGATTTCATTCGTCGATATCGCGCGAAGTCTTCGGGGGTAAGTAGGTCTGGATGGTGTTGCTTTTTCCAGATGGGCTTTCCTCTCATCCTTTTAAGTTTGGCGACGGCAGCTTTCCGGTCAAGCTCCTTTTCCACGGCCAGTTGGACAAGCAGGCTCCGATTAGCGGAGGTAAGTTTCTTCAGTCGCCCAATTAGTTCTCTGGGTAGACTGAATGTGATTTTTTGAATTGTCATTGCCTTTCGTGTGGGCCTAGCTGTACTCATCGCCTACTCTAGCTCGGCTACGAAGAAGAATAGTCCGTCTCAAATCCCGAGCACATCCTGCATGTCGTAGAGACCTGGCTTCTGTTTCGCGAGCCATTGGGCGGCCCTGAGGGCGCCGCGGGCGAAGGTGTCGCGGCTGTGGGCGCGGTGAATGAATTCGAGGCGCTCACCGATGCCGCCGAAGATGACAGTGTGCTCGCCCACGATGTCGCCGGCTCGGACGGACAGCAGCGCAATCTCTCCCTTGGACCGTTCGCCGACCATGCCTTTGCGGCCGTTGATGCCGATTTCGTCCAAATCGCGATTCAGCGCAGTCGCCACCGAACGGCCTAGCGCCAGCGCCGTTCCGCTGGGAGCATCTTTTTTGAAGCGATGGTGGGCCTCGATAATCTCGACGTCGTAATCCCCGCCTAGCATCTTCGCCGCCTTGCCGAGAAGAGAGACGAGAACATTGACGCCCAAGCTAGTGTTGGCTGAAAGGAGAGTTGGCGTGCGGCGAGAGAGTCGTTTGATCTCCGCGAGTTGCTTCGAATTGAATCCGGTTGTGGCAATAACGATGGGGGCTGCCTTTTTTGCCGCAACTCTGAGGTAGCCTAGAGAAGCTCCTGGGTTGGTAAAGTCGATGATGACTGTATTGGGCTTGAGTTGCGGTTGGATCTTGTCGGTTACCTCGACGCCGAGATGTCCCGCGCCAGAGATATCGCCTGCATCTTTCCCCAACCTGGTGCTTCCAGGTTTATCGATCGCCGCAGCGAGCCGAACGCCGGCAGTCTGGGCTGCGGCGCGCACCACCGCCCCGCCCATGCGCCCGCCGACGCCGCAAACAATGAGGCCCAACGCCATCGGAACTAGAGCAAACCGAATTCGGCCATCTGTTGTTGCAGTTTTTTCAGATTACCTTCTGACATCGGCGTCAGAGGTAGACGCAGCTCGCCCGTGCACTTGCCCATGAGCGAGAGCGCGGTTTTGATGGGAATCGGATTGGTCTCGAGAAAGACGCTGCGAATCAACGGAATCAGTTTCAGTTGCTGCTTGCGCCCGCTCTCCCAATTCCCTTTCAAGCAGGCATCCGTCAATCGCGACATTTCCTTGGGCGCGATATTGGCGACCGTAGAGATAACACCTTTGCCTCCCAGGGCCATCAGCGAGAAGGTCAAAGAATCCTCGCCGGAATAGACCGCCAGATTGTCACCGCAAAGACGAATCACGTCGATGGCCTGATCGACGGAGCCTGTGGCCTCTTTGACCCCGGCAACGTTTTTTATCTCCGACAGCCGCGCCAAAGTTTCCGGCTCGATTTTTGATCCGGTACGACCGGGAATGTTGTAAACGATGATGGGAATGCCCACCGACTCAGCGACTTTCTTGTAGTGCTGATAAATCCCTTCCTGTGTCGGCCGGTTATAATAGGGCGAGATCATCAGCGCGCCGTCGGCGCCGGCCTTCTCCGCCCCTTTTGTCAGCTCAACCCCTTCCGCAGTGGAATTCGATCCGGTTCCGGCAATGACCGGGACCCGCTTATTGACCGTCTTGATCACCCTTTCTACAACTTCGTGGTGCTCCTTGTGGTCAAGCGTCGCCGACTCGCCGGTCGTCCCGCACGGGACGATGCCGTTTGTGCCGTTCTTGATGTGGAACTCCACTAGGGCTTCGAGGCTTTGCCAATCGATCTTGCCGTCTTTGAAAGGCGTCACTAAAGCGACCATTGAACCAGCAAACATAGACTCTCCTAATGAACCTTGACGGTGCCGTGAAAAACTTCCTCGGCTCCGCCCGTCATGTAGACGCGGTTATTATCTCGCCATTCGATGAAAAGATCTCCGCCCTTGACGTGGATCGTCACTTCCCGCTCGGTCCGACCCGTGAGGACTCCGGCAACGCCCACTGCTGCGGCGCCCGTGCCGCAAGCCCAAGTCTCTCCAGCGCCTCGTTCCCACACCCGCATTCTTACCTCGTTAGGGCTCAATATTTTGATAAACTCCGTGTTCACCCGCTTAGGGAAAAAAGGATGATGCTCGAAAGGGGGCCCGATTCTTTCTAAGTCCAGGGAATCAATGTCATCCAAGTAAAGCACGCAATGGGGGTTGCCCATAGAGACGCACGTGATCTGATAAGTTACGCCGTCGACCATCAATGGATGATTGATGATCTGGCCATCGGCATCTACCGGAATCTTTCTCCCCTCCAGAATCGGCTCTCCCATGTCCACTTCGACCAATTCACCGACGATCTTCGGGCGAATGATGCCGGCTAGGGTTTCGACTTCCAGCTCGCGCTTCTTCGTAATGCCATGGTCGTAAACATATTTCGCAAAACAGCGAATGCCGTTGCCGCACATCTCTACCTGGCTGCCGTCGGCGTTGTAGATCTCCATCTTGAAGTCGGCGACTTTCGAAGAATGAATCGTAAGGAGCTGATCCGCGCCGATGCCGAAGCGACGATCGCAGAGTTGTTTTGCAATCGACTCCAGGCCGTCGATGTTCTTCTTGAGACAATCGAGGAAAACGAAGTCGTTGCCGCAACCATGCATCTTAGTGAAGGCAATTTCCATATTCGGAAGCTAACCTTTCCCCCCGCCCATCACTGAGTGAGTCACCCTGAGCAGAGCGAAGGGCCTAGATTCTTCGGCTTCGCCTCAGAATGACCGCTCTGCTTGCCCGAAAGCAAGGGGTTTCAATCATCCCCGAAGGAGACACTGATTCATTGCAGCGCCGCGGGGATGACTTCACCTCTGATCAAATCGTCAAAGTTTTCCCGCGCTCGGATCACATAGTACTGATCCCCATCCACTAAAATCTCCGGCGGCTTTGGATGGGAGTTGTAGTTCGACGCCATGGTAAACCCGTAGGCGCCCGCGCTCATCACCGCCAGCAGATCACCGCGATCCGGCCGCGCAATCTCCCGGTCTTTGGCGAAGAAGTCTCCGCTCTCGCAGATCGGACCGACGATGTCCGCCACGATCTTCTCACCGTTGTTTTGCATCACCGGCTGAATCGCCTGATAAGAGCCGTAAAGCGCCGGGCGAATGAGGTCATTCATCCCGCCGTCGACGATGACGAACTTCTTTTCGTCGGTCTCCTTGAGGTACAGCACTTCTGTAAGAAGAATGCCCGCGTTACCCACGATGACCCGACCGGGCTCGAGGATCAGAGTCACATCGAGTCCTTCCACACCCTGTATAATCGCCCTGGCGTACTCCTCCGGGTGAGGAGGCATCTCATCTTTGTAACTAATTCCCAAGCCCCCACCCAAGTCGAGATAGCGGATTCGGGCGCCTTCTTTTAGCAAGGAACCGACCAGAACACGATCCAGGTATTCACGCACTCGCGCCAGGGCATCGACGAAGGGGGAAACGGAAGTCAGCTGTGAACCAATGTGGCAATCGACACCGACGACTTCGAGATTCGGCAGCGAAGCGGCGTTCCTGTAACTCTCGACGGAGCGTTTGATATCGACGCCGAATTTGGCCTTTTTCATGCCGGTGGAAATATAAGGATGGGTTTGCGGATCGACGTCCGGATTAATCCGCAAGCTAATGGGCGCCCTTTTGCCGATCCCACCGGCGATTTCGTTCAAAGCAACCATCTCATGCTCGGACTCAACATTGAACATCAGGATGCCGGAGTTAAGCGCGTATTCGATTTCTTCTTTCTTCTTGCCCACGCCGGAGAAGACAATCTTTTTCGGATCGGCCCCGGCTTTGAGCGCGCGAAACAACTCGCCGCCGGAAACGATGTCGAACCCGCCGCCCTCTTTAGCGAAAGTCCTCAAGAGCGCTATGTTGGAGTTTGCCTTTACAGAGAAACAGACGATGTGCGGAATCTTTGCGAAAGCCTGATCAAAAACGCGGAAGTGACGTTTCAACGTCGCGAGGCTGTAGACATAAGCGGGCGTCCCGACTTCTTTCGCAATGCGCTTTACGGGCACGTCCTCAGCAAACATTTCGCCGTTGCGGTATTCAAAATGATTCATCACGGACCTCGCGCAATTTCGACTTCATTAGATGGCTCGCTCAATGAACCGTCCTTCAACTGGGACGACACCCGATAGCGATAGGTCATTTTCTGCTGAGCCTCTTCATCCACATACCGGTATTGCTTTTGTTTGACAAATTTTTCTCGATCTTCGACATCCACCGTCGTCAATGGCCGATAGGGAGCCGGGCAGTCTACGCAGGTCGGCGAAATGTCCTTCCGAAAAATCGCGAAGCCTACCAGATCCTTTAGTTCGCTGCCGTCTACATACTCCGTCGGCCGGCTCCAGGTGAGGGCCACACCGTTCGGGACTGACGTCGCCCTCAGATTTTCGATGACACGAGGCGTGGCTAACTCAGGCGCCCGCGGATCTCCCTTTTTGCCACAGCCAGACAAGAAAAGAACCGGCATGAGCGCAAGAGCGACTAAGACTCTCATCTATGCCCTCAACTCCTTCAGCCGCCGCATGACAGTGTCCCGGGCCGTGCCTCCGAAAGCACGTCGACGATTGACGACTGACTCCGTAGAGAGAAAGTCATAGACGTCTTTCTGGATTTTCTTTGAAAAGCCTTTCAGCTCTTTCAACGAAAGTTCTTCGATCCGGCAATCCTTTGCGACACAGTGCCGAACGACTCTACCCGAGATCGCATGGGCATCGCGAAAAGGAATCCCGCGCTCCACGAGATAATCAGCCAGGTCCGTGGCATTCATGAAGCCGTCCTGCGCCGCCGTCAGCATTCTGTCCTTGCGGACTTTCATACCGTGTAGGACCTCAGCCATGATCCCCACACTCATCTTGACGGTATCCACTGTGTCGAAAAGAGGAATCTTGTCCTCTTGCAAATCCCGGTTATAGGCCAGCGGCAAGCCTTTCATGATCGTGAGCAGCGCTTGCAGGTGACCAAAGACCCGCCCTGCCTTGCCGCGGACCAACTCCGGCACGTCAGGGTTTTTCTTCTGCGGCATCATCGAGCTGCCGGTGCAATAACGATCCGGCAACTCAACGAATCCAAATTCTTGACTAGACCACAACACCAGCTCCTCCGCAAGACGACTCAGATGCACAAACAGAATGGCCGCCGTTGAAACAAACTCCAGAATAAAGTCGCGATCGCTCACCGTATCGATGCTGTTCTTTGAAACCCGCGGAAAGTTGAGCAGCCTGGCGACGTAATGTCGATCGATAGGAAAGCTCGTTCCGGCCAAGGCGCCGGCGCCGAGCGGCAGCACGTTGATGCGCTCGAGACAGCTCGCAAGCCGCTCCCGGTCGCGCTCGAACATCTCGTAGTATGCAAGCAGATGATGGGCAAACCGCACCGGCTGAGCGCGCTGCAGGTGCGTGTAGCCGGGCATAATGACGTCCAGATTTTTCCTGGCCGCGCCCGTCAACTCCCGCTGGAGCATTTGCAGCGTCTCGACGATAAGCGCGACCTCTTCGCGCAGAAAAAGACGCATATCCAGGGCGACTTGATCGTTGCGACTGCGCGCGGTGTGGAGCTTCCTTCCGGCGGCGCCGATCTTTTCGCTTAATCGGCGTTCGATATTCATATGGATATCTTCGTCGGCTGAAGAGAAAACAAACTTGCCACTGTCAATTTCGCGCTCGATGCGCTTCAAGCCGCGGACAATTTTCCGCGCGTCCCGCGCCGGGATGATCCGCTGTCGCGCCAGCATTTTAGCATGGGCGATGCTGCCGGCAATGTCGTGACGATAAAGCCGCGCATCGACATCGATGGAAGCCGTAAAGGCCTCCACCGAATCCGCAGTTCCGGCGGCAAACCGCCCACCCCAGAGCTTTCTGCCCCTAGCCACCCTTGCTCCTCTCCCGATTTTCGATTTTGGATTTTCGATTTTAGATTGGACCCTATACCCGTTTCAATCGTCGCAGTCTGAGTCGCAAGGCGTTCAGCCGAATAAAGCCGTCGGCATCGCCCTGGTTATAAACATCGTCCTCTTCGAAAGTCGCCACCTTGGAATCATAGAGCGATGAATCAGACTTGCGTCCGGCGACGATGACGTTGCCCTTATAAAGCTTGAGCCGAACGCGGCCGCTGACGTTAGCTTGCGCGGCATCGATGGTTTTTTGCAGAACTTCGCGCTCCGGCGCAAACCAATAGCCATAATAAATCATCTCCGCATAGCGCGGAATCATCACATCCCTGAGGCGCAGCACTTCGCGGTCCATGGTGATCGACTCCAGCGCGCGGTGCGCCGCATGCAGAATCGTTCCTCCGGGCGTCTCGTAGACACCCCGGGATTTCATTCCCACGTAGCGGTTCTCGACCATGTCCACCCGCCCAATACCATGCCTCGCGCCGGTATCGTTAAGCTTGGCCAAAAGTTTGGCCGGCGAAAGCTGCCTGCCATTCACGGCGACCGGATCACCGCGCACATAGTCGATCTCCACGTACTCCGCCCGTTTCGGCGCCTTCTCCACCGGCCGACACCAGACGAACATATCGGCCGGCGGCTCCTTCCAAGGGTCCTCCAAGATCCCGCCCTCGTAACTGATATGAAAAATATTGCGATCAGTGCTGTACGGCCGTGCTTTCGTCACTGGTACCGCGATCCCATGTTTTCGCGCGTAGGCGATCAACGAAGTCCGCGAGTGCAAGTTCCACAGACGCCACGGCGCAATGACTTTGATGCTGGGCTTCAGGGCGTAATACGTCAGTTCAAAGCGCACCTGATCGTTGCCCTTACCGGTGGCGCCATGGGAGACGGCGTCGGCACGTTCTTTGGCGGCGACATCGATCTGCGCCTTGGCAATCAGCGGCCGGGCGATTGAGGTGCCCAACAAATAGGATCCTTCGTAGACGGCATTGGCGCGCAGCATGGGAAAGACGTACTCCTTAACAAATTCCTCCCGCAAGTCGCCGACAACGACTTTGCTCGCACCGGTTTTAATCGCTTTACGGCGAATCGCCTGCAGATCCTCGCCTTGACCGAGGTCGGCACAGAAAGCGATAACCTCACAGCCGTACTGTTCCATGAGCCAACGCAAAATAACCGAAGTGTCCAGTCCGCCCGAATAGGCCAAAACAACCTTGTTCACTTTCATCTTGTCTTTTTAGTCCTCTAGCAGCGTGCTGAAAAACTCAGATTACAGGTTGCTCAAAAAGATCTTAGAGGCGAGGCGCTCACATTGAACGATTTGAACTGCTTGAACCATTTGAACCGTTCGTGCAGCAGCCGGTTAGGTTGTAATCCACGGGTCATCGTCCAGATCTTTGAAGCTCCTTAGCAGCCAAACCATAATCGCCTTCTGCACATGGAGCCGGTTTTCAGCCTGATCAAAGGCAATGCATTGGGGTCCTTCCAACACTTCGTGGGTTATCTCCTGACCGCGATGGGCTGGGAGACAGTGCATAACCACTGCATCCTTTTTCGCCATTGCCACGACTCTCTCGTTCACCTGATAACCGCGAAAGGCTTTGATTCGTTTCGCGGTTTCTTCCTCTTGCCCCATGCTGGCCCAAACATCCGTGTAAACTGCGTCAGCGCCCGTGACGGCTTCTTCGACGGAGTGCGTCACCGTAATTCGCGCCCCGTCTTTTCGTGCCTGCTCTTCGATTTCTCTGTTCGGCTCGTAACCTTTAGGACATGCCACGGCGAACGAAATCGGCAGCTTTTCCGCCGCCTCCATCCAAGAGTGGACCATATTATTGCCATCCCCGACGAAAGCGACCTTTAACCCTTTCAGTTCCCCTTTGTGCTCTATGAGCGTGAGACAATCAGCAAGCACCTGGCAGGGATGGGACAGATCCGTGAGCGCGTTGATCACCGGCACCGAGGCATACGCGGCCATTTCTTCCAGTGTGCTTTGCGAAAAGGTTCGCACCGTGATGAGGTCCACCCATCGACTGAGACTGCGGGCGCAGTCAGCGGGAGTCTCCCGCACCCCGAGTTGGACTTCATTGGGGCCCAGGAACACAGCATGGCCGCCGAGTTGCACCATCCCCGCCTCGAAGGTTACGCGCGTGCGCAAGCTCGGTTTTTCGAAGATCATCGCCAGACATTTGCGGGCCAACAGCGGATGGGGAATCTCCTGTCTTTGCTTCCGTTTCAGTCCCGTCGCTAGCGCAAAGATCCTGACCATCTCCTCACGACTGAGATCCCTGAAATTCAATAGGTCGCGCTTGTTCATAAGAACAATGAAACTTCTGGTTACTGGCGTGCGAGCACTTTGTCTAAAATAGCAAGCCCATGTTGGATTTCTTTTTGCGTGATGGTCAGCGGCGGAACAAAACGAAGAACCTTATAGGCCGTGCAATTAATCAGGAGTCCCTCTTCCATGCAGGCATCGACGATCTTTGCCCCCTCTATCTCCAACTCCAGTCCAAGCATAAGTCCCTTGCCGCGAATGCTCTTAACGAAAGGAAAACGATCTTTCAGCTTGCCCAGGCCGCGTACAAAAACTTTTTCCATCCTGGCACAGTTCTTAAGCACCCCGCCTTGCAACAGGGTTTTCATTACCGCCAAGCCGACGCTGCAAACCAGCGGGTTACCGCCAAAAGTCGAAGCATGGCTCCCAGGGACAAAACTTTGCGCCACCGCTTCTCGTGCCAGCATCGCGCCCAACGGCAACCCACCCCCTAAAGCCTTTGCCAGTGTCATGATATCCGGCGTCACGCCGAAGTGTTCATAGCCGAAAAGTTTTCCGGTCCGTCCCATGCCTGTTTGTACTTCGTCGAATATCAGGAGCAAGCCACGGCGGTCGCACAGCTCTCGGAGACCCTGCAGATAGTTTTCGTCAGGCACATTGATGCCACCCTCGCCCTGGATGGGTTCCACGAGAATGCCCACGGTTTTTTGCGTGTCGATCGCCTCCTCAGCGGCCCGCAGGTCATTAAAAGGGATCTGGCGAAAGCCCTCCGGCAACGGGTCGTACCCCGCCCTTACCTTTTCCTGGCCCGTCGCTGTTAACGTGGCGAGTGTGCGTCCATGAAAGGAATTGTGGGCGGAGAGGATCTCATATTTGCCGCCGAGATGCGCCGCGCCGTAGCGCCGCGCCAATTTGATGGCGGCTTCGTTGGCTTCTGCACCGCTGTTACAAAAAAAAACGCGGTCAGCGAATGAATGGCGGCAAAGCTCCCGCGCCAGCTCCGACTGCGGCAGAATATGATAGAGGTTGGAGACATGCAGTAGTTTGCGCGATTGTTGCTGGATCGCACGGACGACGGCCGGGTGGCAGTGGCCCAGGCTGTTCACGGCGATACCGGCTAGGAAGTCGAGATACTCTTTCCCGTCAGCGTCCCACACCCGGGCGCCTTTGCCGCGAACCAGGGCGATGGGATAGCGCGCGTAGGTCTGAGCGACGTATTTGTCGGTGAGCTTGGCGACATCGCGGTTCTTCATGTGCTACTTCCTCACTACCTCGGTTCCTACTCCCTCTTTCGTGAAGATCTCGAGGAGGACGGCATGCTTGACCCTGCCGTCGATAATGTGCGTTTTCTCGACGCCGCCTTTCAGAGCATTGATACAGCATTCTACTTTGGGGATCATTCCCGCGGCGACGACCCCGTCCTGGATCATCTTGCGCGCTTGATTCACCCTGAGCGTACTGAGCAGTTCGCCCTTCTTGTCTTTGACCGCTTCAACGTCGGTCATGAGAATGAGCTTCTCGGCGTGCAGCGCCTCGGCCACTTCGCCCGCTACCAAGTCGGCGTTGATGTTATAGGTCTCGCCTTTATCTCCACAGCCCACCGGGGCGATGACGGGAATGAACTTGTTTTCGTCCAGGGAATCGATCACCAACGGATTGATGCCCACGATCTCACCTACCATACCGATATCGACGATCTCCGGCGGCTCGCCATTGGCGGAAACAGTAACGTTCATTTTGCGCGCGAGGATGAGTCCGCCGTCCTTGCCGCTCAAACCCACTGCCATGCCGCCGTGCTGATTGATCAAGGTGACAATTTCCTTGTTGACCTTGCCCACGAGAACCATCTCGACAATGTCCAACGTGGCTTGGTCTGTCACCCGCATCCCGCGCACATAGCGGCTCGTTATCCCCATCTTGTCTAACACCTCGTCGATCTGGGGGCCGCCACCGTGAACCACGACGGGATTGATACCGACATACTTGAGCAGCACGATGTCCTGAGCAAAACTTTCCTTCAGGTCTTCATCGACCATGGCATGACCGCCATACTTAATGACAAAAGTTTTGCCGTAGAAGCGCCGAAAATAGGGAAGCGCTTCCATTAAGACGTCAGCCTTGCTGATGAAATTTTCCATAGAAGGGCAATCCTCTTAAAGCACCGGCCTATGCGCTCGAAAGGAGTCGGTCCGAGGTCGCAGCAGTGTCCGTTGTCCAGATACTAATGAACCCATTAATAGATCAGAGGATATAGCGCGACAAGTCCTCGTTGTTCAAGATGGGAATGAGCCGGTCGCGGACATATTGGGCGTCGATGGCCACGTCCTTGCCCGGCATCTCCGGAGCGGAGAATGAGACATCGTCGAGTAAGCGTTCCAAGATCGTGTGCAGTCGTCGGGCGCCGATGTTCTCGGTCCGTTCATTAACCTCAGCGGCGATACGGGCGATTTCCAAAATCGCGTCTTCCCCAAACTTCACGTGAACTTTCTCAGTTTCGAGCAAGGCTGCGTACTGCTTAATCAGCGCGTTTTTGGGCTCCGTCAAGATGCGGACAAAGTCTTCCTTGCCCAACGAACTCAATTCTACACGGATCGGAAACCGCCCCTGAAACTCTGGAATCAGATCCGAAGGCTTGGCGGTGTGAAACGCCCCGGATGCGATAAAAAGTATATGATCGGTCTTGACCATGCCGTACTTGGTGTTCACTGTAGAGCCTTCGACAATGGGCAACAGATCTCGCTGCACCCCTTCCCGCGATACATCCGGCCCATAGGTCGATTCCCGGCCGGCGATCTTGTCGATCTCGTCAAGGAAGACGATTCCCGACTGCTCGACCCGCCGCACCGCCTCGCTGATCACCTTGTCCATGTCGATCAGCTTGGCGGCTTCTTCCTGCGTGATGATATCCATCGCTTCGGGAATCTTCACTGTCTTCTTTTTAGTTTTCTTCGGCAGGAGGTTGGAGAACATCTCCTTCAAATTGAACTCCATCCCCTCCATTCCTTGAGGGGTCAGCACCTCGATCATCGGCATCGATGTCTGGGTCATCTCGATTTCCACAAACCGCTCATCCATCTTGCCTTCCCGCAGCATTTTCTTGAGCTTGTCCCGCGTGCCCTGCAGACGGGCGCTATCGACGGCTTCTCCATCGACCGCCGCGGCAGCACCAGCGGGCAATAAGAGATCTAAAATGCGTTCTTCGGCAACCTCACGGGCTTTGATTTCAACTTTTTGCTTCTCCTCCTCTTTCACCATATTGACGGCGAGGTCCGTCAGATCCCGGATGATCGACTCCACGTCGCGTCCGACGTAACCGACCTCGGTAAACTTGGAGGCTTCGACTTTGATGAACGGCGCCTGTGCGAGTTTCGCTAGCCGCCGGGAGATTTCGGTCTTCCCAACGCCCGTTGGCCCGATCATGATGATGTTTTTTGGCGCGATCTCCTCGCGTAAATCTTCCGGCACGAGTTGGCGCCGCCAGCGATTACGCAGCGCAATGGCCACGGCACGCTTGGCGTCCTTCTGGCCGACGATGTAACGATCCAACTCCGAGACAATCTCACGGGGCGTCATGACTGGCGTTGGAACAGCAGAACTGGTTTCCGGCGGGACCCTACTTTCAACTTCATTCATGGGAATAGGATAACTCCTAGCAATTTCGACAGGAAATGCAAATCTTTTGTTTTGGAAGAACCTCGAACGGATCAGCTAGCCAGGCGCTCAAATTGAACGATTTGAACCATTTGAACTTTTCGCACGCTAGGGCAACTCTTCGAAGGTAAGCTGATCGTTAGTATAGACGCAGATTTCTGCAGTGACCCGCATGGCTTCTTCAGCGATGACTCGGGCATCCAACTGCGTATGCTTGAGCAAGACACGAGCCGCCGCCAGAGCATAGTTTCCACCCGACCCGAT